>ENA-UOOR01002941-UOOR01002941.1-fermentation-metagenome-genome-assembly--contig:-NODE-2941-length-16022-cov-5.213252_pt1 | contig 16022 bp, 27 predicted proteins | sample MGYA00245780_ERZ724029 | MGnify/ENA primary metagenome ERZ724029 (study PRJEB28704, sample SAMN03018315) | fermentation metagenome | biome: anthropogenic terrestrial biome; feature: soil; material... | reverse complement strand
TTGCCAGCCGATATACCGCCCGTAAGACTTGGTGGAATGACGGACTGCTTTCAACCAATAGAGAAACAACATAGGGTGGCATATGAAACAATCAAGTCTTTGAACGAAAGGAGAATACCCTATTTGATAGTAACGAAGAGTTCTATTGTTGCGGACGATGAGTATATGAACATTTTAGATAAAGAGTTAGCACATATTCAAATCACAATAACGGTAACATCTGATGAGTTATATAAAAAATTAGACTTTGAGAAAGCAAGTTATCCGTCACAAAGAATACAAGCTATTGAAAAATTACAAGCTAATGGATTTGATGTACAAGTGAGACTGTCACCGTTCATACGGGAATACATAGATTTTAATGTTTTAAATTCTATTAAATGTGATAAAATATTAGTAGAGTTTCTACGGGTAAATACTTGGATAAGGAAATGGTTTGATATAGATTATTCGGATTATACCGTAAAACAAAGTGGATATTATCACCTGCCATTAGAAAAAAAGAAAGCATTGATTACCAATTTAACTGGTTTCAAAGAAATGACCGTTTGTGAGGACGAGTCCGAGGCATATGAATATTGGAAAAATAACTTTAATGCAAATAAAAATGACTGTTGCAATTTAAGACTAAAATAAAATTATAAGGGAAAAACTATATTAATTATATATTTAATATAGCGAATTAATCCTTGACAACCCCACTCCAAAAATGCTATAATAGTATATACAAACAAGGAGGTAGAAAATGATAGTATTTGTAGTAACGAGAAAAGATATGTATAAAAAGCAAACAGTTGTAATGGGGGTATTTTCTACAGTGAAAACAGTACAGAAGGCAGTAGAGAAATTTGCAGACAAATCTCCAATGTTGTTTGAAGATAGCGAAATTTATATTGAAGGATGCAAGGTGGACAATGACAGATTTTGAACTATGGCTCAAAGGAGCAGAAATAAATAACGACCCACCATATTGTTTGGAAGGCAAAGACGACAGTGGGATATATATGCAGAAAAAGCCATATATGTGTCAGTATCGTATATGTTATGAGCCACCTGTATATCATGTATTCAATAAAGGGAAAGAGATGTTGACTACTGGCAACTTGCAGTATGCTTATAACGAATGGAGGAAATATGTTTAACTTGGAATTTAAAAAAGGAGACGTATTATACAATACAAAAGGTCAAAGAGGAACGGTAAAAGGACTAATGTACGAGTTTGATTTAATCACCCCGACCAAAATATATATTGACTTTGACAAAGGTGGAGAATGGTACGAGGTGCAAAATTTATACGGGAGTGGTATTAGACGGGTACGCCCTAAAAATAAAAAACTTGAATATATAGTTGAGCCGTGGGAAAATGCCGAGATATACGAAAAAGTCAATGAGATTATTGGATGGATAAATGAACATGAAAGAAAGGGCGACTAAATATGAGTTTATATGCAAATCAAGAAAAATTACATAAAACATATCGAAAGGAGGGCTATTATGTCACCGATTAAAAATTTCACAACCCACATTTCATGTGATAGAAATGTATGTATATCAAATGAATATAACGGAATAAGTTGCAGAGATTGCGAGATAACCAAATTAAGAGAACAACTTGATACTCCTGCATTTATTGAGGAGTATAAGCTTTATGGTCTATGTCCTAATTGCAAAGCGCCACTTGAACGTCACCAAAATGTATGTGAAAATTGTGGGCAAAAGGTAAGTTGGTTTAAAGAATTTTAAAAAAATACAATTTATTTTCTTAAAACACTTGCAATTAGGTCAGAAATATGGTATAATGTTATACATAAGGTTGAGACAGTGATAACCGCTATGAGCATTAACTTTATACGAGGGCGTTTCGTATAGCCCTCACCATGTCGGTATGGTGGAATAGGCAGACACGTTGGACTTAAAATCCAATGGTAGTGATACCGTGAGGGTTCGACTCCCTCTACCGACACCAATATGGGAAATTAGCTCAGTAGGTAGAGCGTCTGACTGTTAATCAGATTGTCATAGGTTCGAGTCCTGTATTTCCCGTCATTTTATTTAATATTGAGTCCGTTAGGACTCCCTTCACCATTAGGGTCAAGATGAGTGCGGAGAGTAGTAGCCTCCCTCCGAAAGAGTGGTAATAACCACGGAGGCATATTTATAAGCGGTTAGTATAATGGTAGTACATGAGACTTTGACTCTTAAGGCATGGGTTCAACTCCCATACCGCTTGCCAAATTTGAAAGGAGATTTTATTATGAAAGAGATGATAAGGTATTTTGCCGATGACGGTATGGATTTTGATGACGAGTTGGAATGTGAAAAATATGAAATTTTGTGCATGTTTGACAGCATAAAAGAAGATTATATTCCCGTAGTATATGATGAAAATGGACAAAGGTTAATTCTTAAACAATTGTTTAGAGACGGTGGTATAAATGATATTACTTTTGTAAATATAAAAAATAAAAAAGCATTTGCTATTTGTAAGGCAATAGAGGATTATAACGGGTTTTGCTTTCCTAAGGATGTAGGGCTATGGTGGTATAGTAATGATAGTTGGACAGATTGGATAAACATAGAAAATCCAATGGCAATGAAAAAATTTCTTGATATGGAGGTATAATAATTATGAACGCTGAAAGGTTTTTAAAAACACTAAAAAGAATGTGTAACGGGGAAGTACCAACCTTTTGTGGCACAGGGGACACTCTTGATAAAGATTGTAAAAAATGTTGGAATAGACCACTATCGGAGGTAGAATAATGTTATTTAAAAATAAAACAAACAAAGAAAAGAACGAAACAATACTCACTTGTAATTGCTATTGTGGCGAGAGTATGAGAGTAGTATTAGAACAAGACTATGATTTTAATAAAGATGAGGATTGTGCTTATGTAACATATTTTAATGTTGCTAATATGTCGTTCTTTAAAGACCGTATGAAATATATATGGAAACTCATTAAGGGTGACGATATATGTGTCTCAGACATTATTCTCTCAAAAGATGATGTAAGAGAGTACAGTAAGATACTCAATAAATTCGTTAAAGACATGGACAAAAGAAAGGAGACTAAATAATGTGCGAAAATGAAACAATGGAAAAACTTGCTCAGCATATGGAAATAAAACTTGAAGATATGGACAGGGTTTTAAGAGGATTGTTGAACAATGGTTATAACTGTTATGTGTGGCAAGACGGAGAAAGCATGGACATTGTGGGAATTGATTATATTCGACCCGAATATGATGGACATTGGTTTGCAGAAGTGGAGATGTAAATATGAACGATATAACACTTGTGGAACGTGGCTATAAAGTGTACCCACCCAACCTTAATATTTATAGAGGGGCTAATAAATTATTTCAAAAGTGTGTAAAGGACGACCTAGGTAAAAAATATTTCATAAATATAGTAGAGTATAAATTTTACAACAATGCGATAAATGACACACCTTCAATGAACACCCGATATTCAATTGACACTATATTATATAAGGCTGGGACGGGTAGTATTGAAGAGGAAATGACAATTAAATTTAATTCTGACGATATTGATTATGTAGAAAACCGCATTGAAGAACTGTGGGAATTTACAGGAAAGGGCTATTATGAAAAATATCACGATAACAATTAATGTCGATGACGATTATACAAAAGGATGTTGTTTTGATTGCCCACTTAGTTATGAGCATGATGGACTTGGAGATTTTCCAGTATGTATAATGGGGTGGAAATATGATGAGTGCAAAGTAGTGGTAAGTACAGCAAAGGAAAAAAATGATAAATGCAACTTGTAAAATAATCAAACAGATATTTGCCAAAGATGCTTTTCGAATATTCGGTTGTCAAATAATCAGTGGGGGAACGGGGATAAAAGTAAACAGGTACGGCAACATCACTATAAAAGGAGAATTGTCGTATCTGTCCGAAAATAAAATTTACGAATTATGTCTTGAGGCACTGCCTCAAACCTATAATGGGGAGACTCAGTATGAGGTGGTGTCCGTTCCGTCTATGGAAAATATATCTATTAAAGATATGAGTAAAGATGACGACTTGGCAATTCTTAATGACATTACAAGTAAAGGTTTAGCAAAGGAAATTCATTCAGCTTACCCCCATTATTGTCAAATGATATTAAGAAATGAGCCAATAGACCTCGATAAAATAAAAGGAGTTAAGGGGTATAGGCACGAGGTTCATAAATGCAAATTAAACGAAAGATTTGTGTACTATAATATAATAAATAAATTTAGAGAATATAAATTAGCCATTAAGGATTGTAAAGAGTTATTTAAACTATATGATACATCAGAGAAAGTAGTCGAACAATTAAATAGCAATCCTTATTTCTGTTTGGTAGCGATTTGTCGTAAGGCATTTTTAAGTGTGGACAAATTAATACTCAAGGAACGCCCTGAACTGATAGATAGTGATGTGAGGTGCGAATTATATATATATTATATATTGACCAATAATGAAAACAATGGTAATACTTATATGGGTGCAATAGACATGGCTAACAATTTACCGAGCAACTTGATTATCAAATCTAAGGATGTCGTAGAGAACAGTGAATTATTTATATATGATGAGATAAATAATGTGGTCGCCATTGCAAGTACATACAATGCTGAGCAAAATATAGCAAACTTTATAAACAACATAAACAATAACTACACTGATTTTAACTGGGAGTGTAATGAAAAAACTCACCCAACACTAACAAATGAACAACGAAATGTGTTGACAATGTTTTCTAAAAATGGTATAATTATATTGGACGCAAAAGCTGGAAGTGGTAAAACATTCACGATGTTCTCATTAATTGAATTGTGCGACAAGCACGGAATGGAATGTAGACTATTTGCCCCCACTGGCAGAGCCGCCAAAAGATTGTCCGAATTAACGGAACATGACGCAAGCACAATACATAGGGGTACGAGTTTGGGAACGGAGGAAATATATGACGATGTAATTATAATAGATGAGGCAAGTATGCTTAATTTGTCAACAATGTCCATGTTGATAAAATCAATAAAGAATGAAAATGCACATATTATATTTATCATGGATATTGAACAGTTACCCCCAATAGGTTTAGGTTATATTGCCAAAGAGATGATTGATAGTGGTATATTGCCGATATGCACATTAAATAAAGTGTTTAGATTTAATGGTAGTGGTATGATGAAAGCTACTACATTAGCAAGAAATGGTGAAAATTATTTAAAGGAAGTTTCACATGAAAAATTTAATGATTATTCAATGATACCATTTACCGGCCTTGAGCAAATAACCAATGTATATTTAAAGCAGGTTGAAAAATCAACTATAAATGATGTGTGTGTTATTACTCCGAGGAACATAGGAGAGTATGGCACATATAATATAAACAATCATTTACAAAATGCAATAAATCCAATCAAGAAGAACGAAAAGTTTTTCAAGAGAAAATTGGGCAACTTCATAATTAAGTTTCACGAAAATGACAAAGTAATGGTCACTAAAAATAATTATGAGACATTACTAAAAGATAGCGATGAAATGCAAGCTGTGTTTAATGGGGAAATGGGAAGAGTGCTGAAAGTATGCTCCGACCACTTAGAAGTTGAAATAGACGATAAAATATTTATATTTTTTCAAGACGACATTGAAAATTTATTATTGGGATATTGTACCACTGTATATAAATTTCAAGGCTCGCAGATTGACTATCCTATTATTCTTACTCTTAATGAGTATAAGAATCAACTAAATAAAAATTTATTATACACAGCGTTAAGTCGAGGACAAAAACAGTTAATTGAAATTGGAGAAGAAAGTGCGATAGAATATGCGTTGTCCCACACTATATCTAAACAATATAAAAATAATTTATGTAAAATGTTACAGGAGGGCAAGAGTGAAAAAACTAACTAAAGAACAATGTAAACTAATTGAGGATAATATGAACTTGGTTTATTTTTATATACACACCCACGGACTAAATGTGACAGAATGTGAGGGGGAGTTGATGGAGTGCTTTTGTAGAGTTGCCCCCAAGTGGGATAAAAATAAAGGTTCGCTAAGTTCATATCTGTTCAAATGTTTTGACCACAGGAGGCATGTCCTATGGAAATATGATACACGGAAATGTAGAACATTGCCAAAAGGAGTCGAACATATATATCTTAATGGGGAAAGCAAAGTTGAGGATATACCTATGGACGAATTGTGTGGAATTAATGATGAGTCATTTAAGTCTTTAGAACTCAAAGAACTGGTTAAGCAATTAAGGGGTGTTATGATTAAAAATTACAATTCTAATTATATAAAAGTATTGGATTGTATGCTACAAGAAAAGGGAGTTAATGATATTGCTGACACCGTGGGAATAACACGTCAATATGTTCACCATATTAAAAAAGCAATAAGAAAGGAATTTTGTGAATTAAATGGAATATAAATATTATTTTGCATATGGGGCGGATATGGAGGACGAAGTTATGTTTTCAATATGCCCCGAAGCTGAGTATGTGAGAGCATCTCAAATGAAGCATGCTAAAATCAACTATCATAAATGTGGACTTATGAATATAGTGACAGATTATGATGATGATATTAGTACAATTGGAACTTTGTGGAAACTCAATCCAACTGACCAGCAAATGCTAAATTTTTATAAAACAATCGGAAACATATATAAAAAACGTATAGTGCCTGATGAAAAGTATGGGGACATTATAGTCTATACTCTCACCGATAAATACGCCAACGATGAGATAATTAGCACTGAAAAGTTGACAAATGACGAGGTTAAGCGTATGATGAGTATAGTAAATAAATTAAATTGTGTAGAAGAACGAGAGGAGAATTAATATGTCGTATGCAAGTAATCAAAGAAAGAAAAAGAGAAGGCGTGAAAAAGTGAAGGCGGCTACTACTTTTGGGGAATTTTGTCTGCAAAAGAACGCAACTAACTATAACCTATTACCACAAGATGAATATGAAAAGCTTATATCTGAATGGGGTAGTTATAAGACTTTTCACAATATACATGAATAATAAAATTACGGTTGGGGTAGATGTGGATGACGTACTGTTAGATACTTTACCATTGTGGTTAGAACATTTAAACGGAATGACTGGTCAAAATTTAAAATGTACCGATATAACGGATTGGCACATTAAAGATTTTGTACGAGACCCCTTCAAACCGTTCGTATTTAATCCACTAAATTACTCCGTATTTTGGAAGAGTGTATTGCCAATTGAAAGTTCAATTGAACCGTTGCAAGAAATGTTGTCGGACGATAAATTGAAAATTTATATTGTGTCGGCAACATGGGCAACCACCCCGAATGAAAAGTGGAAACGATTTGTGTCCTTATTCCCATTTGTGGACATAGAAAACATTATTCTTATTCACGATAAACAATTGCTTGGATTGGATTATATCATTGATGACAACCCACGAAATTTAAAAGAAAATGACATTTTGATAAATAAACCACACAATAAATGTTTAGATGATGAAAAAATGGGTATATATAGGGTGAACACACTCTCAGATGCTTATGAAATAATAAAGGAGGACAAGTGCTATATTCAGACAATTCAGCAATAATGGTGTTAGGACACCTATTAAATAAACCAACAATCCTCCTGAATGATAAATATAATTTAGAAGGTTGTGATTTTGCCGAGTTCCACAGAATAATATTTTGGGCGATTAAGAACATTACTATTACGGGGGCGAAAGAGATAGACGAGGTTGCCGTGGATATGTTCTTGCAAACTAATGAACAAAGATATAGTCTTGCTAAAGAGTGTGATTTTATGCAATTTATTGTCAATGCCAAAGAAATTGCAAGAGTGGACGACTTTGACTATCATTACAACATTGTAAAAAAATATTCCTTGCTACGATATTATAAGAAAAATAATATGGACATTTCTTATTTTTATGACGAGGCAAAAGATAATCAAGACCACTTAAATGAATATGAAATGGAAGATATTGTAAAATATTTTGATAAAATTCAGACACAGGCAAAACGAAACTTTCTTGTAAATACCGACATAGAGGAGATAAAAGCTGGTTATAAAATGGAAGAAGTTGTGGAACACTTTACTCATACCCCAATGTTCGGGGCAACTACACCAAGTTTTTATCTTAATTCAATATCAAGGGGACTACTTAAAGGACAACTTAATATTATATCCTTGAAGAGTGGTGGGGGCAAGTCTACTTGGGCATTATATAACGCTGTACTTCTTGGGTGTCCGAGAATATACAGTGAAAAACAAGGTTGTTATATAGACAATCCATATTATACAAACGAAGGGGTTTTATATATAGATTATGAAATGTCTCAATTGTACGAGACCTCGCCCAAACTATTAAGTTCGTTGAGCAATGTGCCGACCACAAATATCTTGAACGGTTATTATGAGGGCGGACAAAGGGAACGTGTGGACGAGGCTATAAAGATATTACATGACAGTAATATATACATGATAAATATGCCCAACTTCACGCTCAGTGCGATTGATACATACGTTCAAGATTATGTGCTTAATCACAATGTTGGATATTTATTCTTTGACTATATATCCGAGCAAGCAAGCATAAATAGTGAGGTTGCAGTTAAGAACAAGGTGACCACAAGAGGGGATATGGTATTGGCAACAATGAGTTCAACTCTCAAAGACATTGCTGTAAAGTATAATATATCTGTGTCCACATACACGCAAACAAACGCTAAAGCCGACACTGCAGAGATATTGGACGCAAGCTGTATTGCTGGCTCAAGGGCGGTTCAAAATAAAGCCGACATTGCCGCAGTTATGACAGATATACGAGAGGATGAAATAGAAATTGCTAATGATATAATAGAAAGCAAAAAGAGACAAGGTGTCAAATTATTAACTTATCCGAACAGGATAATTCATTTATATAAAGTTAGATTTGGGCAACATGAACAGGGGCTAAAAATATGGTTACACTTAGACCTTAGCACCGGGCATGTGTCCGATTGTTGGGTGACTAAGAAAGATAATTCGCCCATAAATATGAAAGGAGTAGAATTAAAACAACATGGTGACAATTAAATTTGCTAAAATTAACGAAAGTGCTAAAATACCTACAAAGAGAGATGAGGACGCAGGACTTGATATATTTCCATGTATTACCGATACATTTACTATAATGCCAAACGAAACACGGTTGGTAAGTACAGGACTTATATCTGCTTTTGACCCTGAATGGGTCATGCTATTAAAAGAACGAAGTGGATATGGTAGCAAGGGCGTTGGGGTGCGTGCAGGGGTTATAGACTCAGGGTACAGGGGAGAAATTAAAGTGTGCTTAACTAATCATACTAATGACACAATTGTTCTTGACCCAAAAAAGGCTGTCGCACAAGCAATTTTTGTTCGTGTTCCTCAGTATGACATTGAGGAATGGGAATATGAGGACGTTAAATCTATACCAAGCAAACGCCAAGAATGTGGATTTGGTTCTACTGACTGGATGGCAAAATTACCATAGGAGGTGAAATATGGAATATTATGGAGCATATGGCTCAAATATACACAAAAGTGCAATGGCGGTAAGATGCCCGTTATCATGGGTTATCAAAACCGATTTTATTTCAGATTATAAATTAGTATTCGGAGATGGATTGGCAACTATAATTAAAGCCAAAGGTAACAAAGTCCCGATTACAATTTGGAAAATTGGAGACTCTGACGAGCGTTCATTAGACGTTTACGAAGGGTATCCCGACCTATATACTAAAAAAACAATAACTACAGATAGTGGCGTGGATGTAATGGTGTATATAATGAACCATTATACTAAATTATATCCGCCTAACACCGCATATTTTAATGAAATATTGAAAGGATATAATGACTTTAAGTTCGATGTTAATATATTACAAGAGTCTATAAGGGGGTGTTTTGAATGAGCGAAGTTATAATATATACTACCCCAACGTGTCCTAGATGTGGGGTGTTAAAAAAGAAGATGGATAAAAAAAATATTAAATTTATCGAATGTCAAGAGTTAAATAAAATTATAGAAGAAGGATATTTGTCCGTACCAATATTAGAAGTGGACGGGAAATATCTTGAAATGAATAAAGCGAACGATTGGATAAACAAACAATAGATTGGAGAATAAATGCAGATAAATATAAAACTTGATAAAAATTTTACAACACAATTTAATAAATTATCCAATGAATATGGAACGGAAATAGCAAAACTTAATGGGTTCTCTGATGAACAATTGAGTTATACCGACTTTATTGATAATTTTATTGATAAACAAAATGTGGCGGACGCAAGTATAGACGGAAACGCTAACGTTGCATCTAAAGACATTTGCACCCTCGAAAGAGAAATGAATAAACCTCATAGTAAACTACTTGCGTGCAATAAAATATACTACGAACTAAATAAAAAATACGGATTTAAAACAGCAAACGAATGGCTTAAAAATGAATGGGACGGGCATTTGTATTTACACGACTTTGCAAGTTCAACTTTTAGACCATATTGTTACGCATATGATTTAGAGGATTTAGTTACTAAAGGCTTGTACTTTATGAATAACTTTAATAATCAGCCTCCTAAACACCTAACTACATATACCGACTTTGTGGGCGAATTTGTTGGTTATGCAAGCAATAGGACATCGGGGGCTTGTGGACTTCCAAGTTTTCTAATATATTCATTTTACTTTTGGAAAAAAGATGTTGAGAACGATTATTATTTTGTGTCCCCCGAAAAATATCGTGACCAAGAATTTCAAAGAATTATATATAAACTAAATCAACCTTTTACAAGAGATGGCATGCAGTCAGCGTTTACTAATTTTAGTATATTCGATAGACCATATCTTGAGGCGTTGTTTGGAGGTAAGGAATTTCCTGACGGAACATTTATTATTGATTACATTGACGACATTATAGAGTACCAAAAAGCATTTATGAAAGTATGTAGTAATATTCGTTCGGATAATATGATGACATTTCCAGTTCTCACATACGCCCTCTTGAGAAAAAATAAAAAGTTTGTGGACGAGTCTTTCGCTAAATGGTGTTCAAAACATAATATGAAATGGTGCGACAGTAACTTCTTTATTAGCGAAGATGTTACAAGCCTTTCAAATTGCTGCAGATTAGTTTCAGATGTTGACAACTTGGGTTAATTAATAGCCCCATTACCCCTTTGCCACTTATCGGTGGGGTACTCTTGTAAAAGAGTGCTAACGAGGAAAGCTAAGTTTAATTGAGTTTAAATATGCCAATCTCGTGGGAAGGTGATTGTTTATAAATAAAATTGAAAAAAGAAATATATTTAATTGAAAACATGATAAATAATAAAAAGTATATAGAGAATACAAAATATCCATTTTTTCAAATTGCAGAATATTATCATGTAAGCACATCATCAATTAAACATATTAATGTGGGTAGAAATCATTATGATGATAGTCTATCATATCCAATTAGAAAATTTAAAGGAAAAAACAATCACAACCTGTAGAGACTATTCTCGCCAAGAGAAGTACGGATGTTATTGATACACATTTGGAAATGGGGGTATGCACATAGTATATATGTGTATAAGAAATAGTCCGAGCCAATTAGAAATAATTGGGTTCTCGTATTTTAACAGTATTGGAGGAACCGCTTTAGAAGTGGGTTCAATCAAGGTGAACACAATTAACCTCGCACGACTTTCATATGAAAATAAAAAGGGGGACTATATTGAGGCACTAAAAGAAAAGGTGCGAATATGTATTCAAGCCTCCGATATTATTCGTGGAATAATTGCAAGAAACATTGAAAAGGGACTGTTGCCTAATTATGATTATGGGCTAATTGATTTTAAAAAACAATATAGTACGATAGGAATTATAGGTATATATGAAACATTACAAAAGTATAAAATGACTAAAAAGGATGAACTTGGTTATACATATTATACTGAAGACGGGATTGATTTTGCTAAAAGTATATTTAATGCAATCAATGAAGTTAAGTCGGAATTTGACGTAGACTATCAAATTAATATAGAGCAAGTTCCAGCGGAAAGGGCGGCGAGTATTCTTATGCAAAAGGATAAATTTTTCTATCCTAAAGAAAAATACGAGCTCCCTCTTTACGGTAATCAGTGGATTCCATTAGGAGTAAAAACAAGTCTTGACGAAAAGATTAAACTTAGTGCCACTTTAGATAAGGCTTGTTCGGGAGGTTCCATCGCCCATATAAACATTGAGTCGCCGTTTCCTAATGCTAAAACCGCTTGGGATATGCTCAATGCAATTGCTGACGAAGGTGTAGTATATTTCGCATTTTGCACAAGGATAAGTGCGTGTGAAGAAAATCATGGGTTCTATGGTGACACCTGTCCTGTATGCGGAAAGCCTAAAGTTACCACATATCAAAGGATAGTAGGTTTTCTAACCCCTGAAAAAACCTATTCTAAAGAGCGTAAGGAAGAATTTAGAGAAAGGGACTGGTTCGATATAAATGGAACAAATTAATCCATATACAATTGGTTATGACGATGGTTATTTTAAGGCATTATCCGACATAATAAACTTTGAAGAACGACCTAATTGTTATAAAGAAAAAGGTGTGCGTAAATATAAACTACTCATATCCGTTATAAAGCATCTCTTGACTAATTGGGAGTCAAGAGATGTATTTAAACAATACGGAGGAGGAGTTGGGGTGTGGTATAAAGTGAGTGACGATAAAAAGAAAAACATAATTATAGACCGAATAGAGCGATAACGGGGGTGAGAGCATGAAAGTTAAAACAATAATATATGAGGACTTTGCTAATTATAAAAAACCATCAATGTTTATAGGTACAACTACTTGTAACTGGAAATGTTGTGAGGAGCAAATGTTGTCTAAAGATATATGTCAAAATTCAGAGTTGTATAATTCCCCCGATGCCGATATTGATGATGATACAATAATAAAAAAATATATGGATAATAAACTTACAGGGGCAATAGTATTCGGGGGGCTTGAGCCAATGCTACAATTTGGCGAAGTGTATCATTTAATAAAAAAAATAAGAAAATACACTAATGACGACATTGTAATATATACTGGATATGATAAAAACGAGGTGGGCGATAAAATAGAAATACTGAGACCGTATGGCAATATTATAATTAAATACGGTAGATTTGTACCTAATCAAGAACCACATTATGATAAAATACTTGGTGTAAATCTTATTAGTGACAACCAGTATGCGGAAAGGATATAAATATGAGTAGACATATAAGAACTAACCCTACTTGGAATAAGGACGAAATAAAAAATTTTAAAAAACTTATAAAAGATAATAATGGATATTGTCCTTGTATGATTCTTGAAAATAATGACACCAAATGTATGTGCCTTGCTTTTAGGAATAAAATATGGGATTGTAACTATGTGGGAACATGTAATTGTGGACTATATGCGGTAGTAGAGGAGGAATAATATTGAAATTTGAAAATACTAATACATTTAATTTTGAGGGTGCAATCAATGGTATGCGTAACCCTCTTAAATCGTGGGGCATGTCAGATAGTTGTATAGGATATAGTTCTAAATACCACAAAGAAATGTTCTTAATTGGAGACAAGGATATGAGATTGTGTCAACACCTTATTAGATATGGAACTTCGGATAGAAAATTCTTACGACAAATATTTGTCTCTGTCGATATTACTGCTCCGACTTATTGGTGTGCGGAACTTGATACTTATAAAGTTGCCACGACAAGGAACTCATGTTCGTTGCAACATACCGGAATGACGAGAGATTTTAAGTTGAGTGATTTCACATTCGGCATGGAAAGCGATGATGCTTATTTTACCGAAATACTTATAGGGGAACTTAATAAATATAGACAAGCCTATATAGAAACAGGGGAGTATAAATATTTTCGCATGATGAGACAACTTATGCCAATGGGATATAATTATCACTTCACATGGACTGCCAATTATGAAACGCTTGCAAACATATATTTTCAAAGGAGAAAGCATAACCTGACCGAATGGCACGAATTCTGTGAGTGGTGCGAAACCCTACCATACTTTAAAGAGTTCTTTGTAGATGAGCAATAAGTACCCATTAATTTAAGTAAATAATCAACGAAAACAAGGTGATTTCAAGAGTTTATGCCATTGTGGAACACTTACTTGATAAAACAAAAAAAGAGAGAATACTTATTATATTCTCTCTTTTTTATTAGTAATTATTAAATTATACCCGATATGGTATAAAACAGTATCTAACCCGTCATTTTATACCCGATATGGTATAATCACTTGAAGATGTATATTTTGGGGTATCTAACTCCCCACCTATTACAAGCACCTTCACTATTCATATATAAATCAACTATCCGCCCCTTAATATCTCCCCCTGTGTCGCACGCTTTACATAAACCATATCCGTTTACATACAGCCACGTTCCTGTGGGTATAACTCTTGGGTCAGTTGCTATTCTCCCAACTTTGCAAGATTGACCATTTGCACACACGCCTCCATTTTCATGGTACGCATATGCTTTTACATTGAATGTCCGTTTGATAGAACACTTCACGGTCTTTTCTTTTGAAAACTTCGTGTAGATTTTTATTCCATTTGCGTCCACTTTGTACGCTTTTATTTTATATCTATACCCTTTTTTAAATTTCTTTTTATCGACAAATTTTGTCTTTGTCGTGATTTTTATTTTATGATATTTGGTGTTCTTTTTTATGAGTTTTCTATACACCATATATCCTTTTGCATCCTTAACTTTTTTCCAAGTCAATTTTATGTTGATTTTATTTTGTCTTTTTATTTTAACTCTTGGCGACTGTTGCACAAATGTGTCAATCGTTATAGGTTGTTCACTGGCATGTGCGTTTCCGCACAAGGGAAAACCCATCTCAAGAATTAAAATAAATATAATTGTAACTGCTATATTAAATTTTCCTCTGCTTGTTTTCGTATTACTTTGATTGCTCATTTTATCGTAAAACTCCCTTCGGTTATAAAATAAAGGATAGGCGTATTTAACCTATCCTTTATTAGTTTTAACATCGATATTTTATTATTATTTACCCTACATAATTATAATTTATTGTAGCGTTTGTTGCTCCCCACGGAGCATCCGAAACTGTACCGCTTGCCCACGGTACATTAATAGTTGTTAAATTGGTACACCCGTTAAACGCACTTGAACTTATTGCAGTAGGAGTACCTTGAAACGTAACTGTGGTCAGATTTGTACAATTTGAAAAACCTTGATAATCTATCCTTACTAAACTACTTGGAAATATTAAAGTTGACAAAGAAGTACAACCGTCAAAAGATTGTTGTGCTATCTTTTGCAATGTGTCTCCAAATAATACCGACTGCAAAGAGGTACAACTTTGAAAAGCATAGTTTTCAATGTTAATCAAACCCGACATAAATTCTAAAGAACCCAATAAGGTGCAGTGTTCAAAAGCAGACGCTAATATATTAGTAACTACGCTTTCGCTAAAATCCACTGTCGTCAAGGCAGTCATGTATGAATAAAACTTTGAGGGAACAATTGTATAGCCATATAATTTACTATCGGTCAAGTCGCCACCACTATTGATGGTATCTTCCCTATATGAGATCGGAAGAGCACACGTCTGAACTCCATTTACAATAGGTAAGTTATCTAAAAACATAAACCCACCACCTATTCGTAATAAAAATTCATGCTTATTATATTACATGAAGCCGAAAATACTAATTTGCTAATCCATACTGATTGCACATCAATGTTTACTGCAAAGTTTGTTCCATAAGCCATTGTTGAACAAATTGAACCATTGCCCAAATCGATAGTTGTGGTTGCGTCTGTGATGATTGTAAAACCTAACAATTTGCCCATATTAGGATATGCTGTTTTTATTGCAGTAATCACATCATCGTTTGCCGTTACTGCCCCACTATAATTTCCAACTTTACTATACATATATTA
>ENA-UOOR01002938-UOOR01002938.1-fermentation-metagenome-genome-assembly--contig:-NODE-2938-length-16053-cov-9.585823_pt1 | contig 16053 bp, 13 predicted proteins | sample MGYA00245780_ERZ724029 | MGnify/ENA primary metagenome ERZ724029 (study PRJEB28704, sample SAMN03018315) | fermentation metagenome | biome: anthropogenic terrestrial biome; feature: soil; material... | reverse complement strand
CAGTGCTTGCTCCAATAACAGGCGCTAGGTTTGGTGTCTTGTCCTGATTTACAGGTGTTGGCACAGCAATTATATGAAACTTTGCTTCTTTAAGTTTCGTTTCGTCACAGGTAAAGTCTACTATTGTTTCTTTAATTGCATTATCCCCAACTTCTTTTGTAGGATCAATGCCTTTTTTATATAATTCAATCTTTTCGTTACTTATGTCAAAACCAATGACATCTGCTTTTTTTGCAAAAGCAACTGCTAAAGGCATTCCGACATAGCCAAGGCCTATGATTGAAATTTTTTCTTGTTTATTTTTGATCTTTTTGTATAGGCTCATTTAATACTTCCTCCAGACCATTCTGTCCACTATACCTGTATAGGACTGTATGATCTTCACAACTTTTGTTGATACATTTTCATCCAAATAGTCATTCACAGGGATGCCGAACTGTCCATTATCGTTCAACTCAACCGCTGTGGTTACAGCCTGCAGTAAACTCTTTTTGTCGATTCCTGCGAGGATAAAACACGCCTTATCTAATGCTTCCGGGCGCTCGGTAGAAGTTCTAATACAGATAGCTGGGAACGGATGGCCAATTGACGTAAAGAAGCTGGACTCTTCAGGAAGAGTGCCGGAGTCTGAGATCACAGCATATGCATTCATTTGCAGGTTATTGTAGTCATGAAAGCCGAGTGGCTCGTGCTGTATGACGCGAGAATCGAGAGCAAAACTGGACTGTTCTAGTCTCTTTTTGCTTCTTGGGTGGCAAGAGTACAGAATAGGCATGTTGTACTTCTCAGCTAATGTATTTATAGCTGTGAAAAGCGACAAAAAATTCTTCTCTGTGTCAATGTTCTCCTCGCGATGAGCTGAGAGGAGCATGTATTTTTTTGGATGAAGTGCAAGCTTTTCTAATATAGTGCTATTCCTAATATCCTCAAGGTTTGCATGTAACACTTCTGCCATGGGAGAACCGGTTACATATGTCCTTTCCTTCGGTAAACCACATTCCGCCAGATATCGTCTTGCATGCTCTGAATAAGCCATATTTACATCAGAAATGATGTCAACGATTCGGCGATTCGTCTCTTCCGGCAGACATTCATCTTTGCATCTATTGCCAGCTTCCATGTGGAAAATTGGAATATGCAAACGCTTTGCAGGAATAGCAGAGAGACAACTATTCGTATCACCGAGGATGAGCATTGCATCTGGCTTAATTGCAGTCATCAACTTGTAGGAGCAGTTTATGATGTTACCCACTGTTGCACCAAGGTCATCACCCACTGCGTCCATATAGACTTCCGGGGCTGCCAGTTTTAAATCCTTGAAGAACACACCGTTCAGGTTGTAGTCATAGTTTTGGCCGGTATGAGCAAGGATGCAATCGAAGTATTGACGGCACTTAGTAATGACCGCAGCAAGTCTAATAATTTCAGGTCTTGTACCAACGATGATTAGCAGTTTTAGTTTCCCGTTATTTAAGAAAGAAATATCGCTATAATTTAACTTCATCTTATTTATCCTCCTCGGGAGAAACCAACTCGCTGAATGTATCCGGATGGTTTGGATCGAACTGTTCATTTGCCCACATTACTGTGATAAGCGGTTCTGTATCTGAAAGGTTGATTATATTATGTGTATAACCGGGCAGCATATGAACAGCTTGAATGTTAGAACCATCCACCTCAAAATTCAGCACCTTGTTAGAGCCTATCTTTCTCTGCTGGATTAGTCCATAACCTGATATAACAATGAAGAACTCCCACTTAGTGTGATGCCAATGCTGACCTTTTGTAATACCAGGATTACTAATATTTACAGAGAACTGACCGCATGACTTTGTTTTCAGTAGCTCTGTAAAACTGCCTCTATTATCCATGTTCATCTTAAGTGGAAATGCCACTTTCTCCTTTGGTAGATAAGAAAGATAGGTTGAATAGAGCTTCTTGGCAAAGCTACCCTTCGGTATGTCCGGCATAATCAGTGTCTGCGGTTGTTCGTGAAACACGTGGAGTAAGTCCACGATCTCACCAAGAGTTACATGATGAGTAGTTGGGACAAAGCAATAACGACCATCAGCATTCTCCACTGGATCCAATCCATCATAGTCACAGTGATGTTCTTTACCCTCAAGGGCTGCAATCATTTCGGTAACAAGGTCATCGATATAAAGCAGCTCCAACTCAGTGTACGGATCATTGATCTGAATCGGTAAGTCATTTGCTATATTGTTACAAAATGTTGCAACAGCCGAGTTGTAGTTCGGCCTACACCACTTCCCGAAAAGATTCGGAAAACGATAGACAAGAACACGAGCATCTGTGTCGGCAGCATACTGGAAAAATAACTCTTCTCCGGCAAGTTTGCTCTTACCGTAATCTGAATCGCTATATCTGCCAATAAGAGTTGCCTGAATTGAAGATGACAGCATTACAGGAGCAGTATTATTATGCTTTTTCAAACAGTTCAAAAGTTGGCTTGCAAAGCCGAAATTACCTGCCATGAATTCTGATTCATCCTTTGGTCTATTTACACCAGCAAGATTGAAAACAAAATCCGCCTTAGAGCAATATTCGTCCAACTGTTCAGCAGTAGAATCTATATCGTACTCAAACACCTCATCTATTACAATCCCCGGATGTGTTCTGTCCTTATTTTCTTTTATATTATTAAGCGATGCACACAGGTTTTTTCCAAAGAATCCCGCTGCACCGGTAACTAATATTTTCATAGAGTTCTCCATTTTCAACTATTCCAGCAATTATTTTATCGCGTTTGTTCAGTCCTTATTACTTCCCTTCTGCAAGCCGCTCTTGAATGTAGGACAAAGCAGCTATCTTCTCCATGGTTTGATCAACATTTAACAATTCAGTATTATTGGAATTGAATTCGGTGAGTGTGTTTCTCTCGGTGTCTCCAGCCGTAAAATACTTATTATAATTTAAATCTCTTTTATCACATGGAACCCTATAAAAATCTCCTAAATCAATTGCATGAGTACACTCTTCATTGGTAAGAAGTGTCTCGTATACCTTTTCACCATGACGGATGCCGATAATCTTTATATCTTCCTCTCGTCCGCCAAAAAGCCTGATGATAGCCTTAGCTTGTGTTTCAATTGTACAAGCCGGTGCCTTTTGAACCAATATGTCACCAGACTCACCGTGTTCAAAGGCGAAAAGAACAAGAGCAACCGCTTCATCTAAAGACATAATAAATCTTGTCATTGATGGTTCTGTAATGGTTATCGGGTTGCCCGCTTTGATTTGATCGATCCACAGAGGAATTACTGACCCTCTGCTACACATAACATTACCATAACGTGTGCAACATATCTTCGTGGTCTTTGTAGTACGGCTCTTAGCTACAATGACTTTTTCCATCATTGCCTTGCTTGTTCCCATTGCGTTTACAGGGTATGCAGCCTTGTCCGTACTTAAGCAAATAACTGTCTCAACACCAGCCTCGATTGCTGCCGTCAACACATTGTCTGTTCCTATCACATTCGTTTTAACAGCCTCCATCGGAAAGAACTCGCAGGACGGTACCTGCTTTAGAGCTGCAGCATGAAATATATAGTCCACTCCGTGCATAGCATTACTAATAGACTGGATGTCTCTTACATCCCCAATAAAGAATTTTACTTTTTCGGAAGCTTCTGGGAAGCGCGCTTGAAAGTTTTGACGGAGTGCTTCTTGTTTTGCCTCATCACGGCTAAAAATGCGGATTTCACCAATTTCAGACTCAATGAAACGTTTCAGCACAGCGTTTCCAAAGCTGCCTGTCCCGCCTGTAATCATTAAAGTTTTGTTGGCAAATAAAGGTGCGTTCATTGTTTTTATCTCCAATTCTCATCTTTAATACGAATATGCATTTTATATGTATATCGATCAGTCGGTCATCTGTTCATCACAACCTAATAAATTAAACTATACATTTATATTTTATCAGATTCAATTCTTATAGTATTTTATCCCAGTCAAAATCCCTACAATAACTTTACTCTAGCATTAAAAATCGAAATGGTAATTATCCTTAAACTTCGAGAAACTCATGAGTTTCTTATCTCTGTCACTAACAATTGACTTTTGTAAACTGATAGGCCACTCAATACCAATATCAGGGTCATCAAATCTAATACCCACATCTGTTGTTTTATCATACTTTCCATCGCAACAGTAGCTTACCAAGCAATTACCAGCAACAGCTGCAAAACCATGTGCACAACCTCGGGGAACGAGTAGATTCCTATGATTGTCAGCTGATAGGTAATATCCACGCCATTGACCAAATGTCCGGCTATTTTTGCGTAAGTCTACAATGACATCAAATATCTTGCCTGCAAATACACTAACAAATTTTATTTGTGGATGATTTAATTGGAAATGCATTCCCCTGACGACATTTTCTTTAGAGACAGATATAAAAAATTCGCTTCCGGAAAAATCTATCCCGTTCTGTTGGAACACATTTATCTCAAAATATTTAGTGAAGCTCCCCCTGATATCTTCAGAAAACTGAGAAGTAATTAAATACGCACCCTCAATATCCAGTTTTTCAAAAATAAATACACTCATTTTACAGCCTCTATTATTACTTTAACCATATAATCGATCATTTCATCAGTCATGCCAGGATAGATGCCAATCCAGAATGTGTTGTTCATAATAAAATCTGTATTTTCAAGGTCACCAACAATGCGGTATGCATCTGTTCCTCGAATTTGATTAAAGCAAGGATGCTTTACGAGATTTCCGCTAAATAGAAGTCTGGTCTGAATGTTGTGTTCCTCTAAGTTCCGAGTAATTTTGTTCCTGTCTAAACCACTTCCCGGCTTGACGGAGAGCAAAAAACCAAACCAAGATGGTTCACTGTTTTTAGCTGGTTCAGGAAGAATCAACTTATCAGATGCAACTTTTAGTGAATTGTAAAGTCGATCCCAGTTGTGCCTTCTATGTTCAATAAAAGTTGGGAACTTCTTTAGCTGTTCGCAGCCAATTGCTGCCTGCATATCAGTAACCTTAAGGTTATATCCAAAATGGCTATATACGTACTTATGGTCATATCCCTTTGGAAGTTCTCCATACTGACCATCAAAACGTTGACCGCAAAAGTTATCATGGCCGGATGGGCAAATACAATCCCTGCCCCAGTCACGATATGATAGGATAAGTTTATTCAGCTTCGGATTATTGGTATAAACACAGCCACCTTCGCCCATTGTCATGTGATGCGGAGGATAGAAGCTACTCGTTCCAATGTCTCCCCAGATGCCTGTGAATTTAGTCTCGCCATTAATAGTGTACTTTGTTCCTAAAGCATCACAATTATCCTCAACAAGCCACAGGTTGTGCCTTTCGCAGAATGCTTTCACGGCAGAAATGTCAAAAGGATTACCGAGTGTATGAGCAATCATCACTGCCTTTGTTTTTTCGGAAAATGCTGCTTCAAGCTTTGTTACATCAATATTGTATTGAGGAACAGTGACATCAACAAATACAGGAATAGCACCATACTGAATGATAGGTGTTACAGTAGTTGGAAATCCACAAGCTACAGTAATAACTTCATCTCCACGCTTAATTTGTCTATAACCAAGTTCTGGAGCCGTTAATGTCGTGAATGCAATGAGATTTGCCGATGAACCACTATTTACAAGATGCGCAAATTTCACTCCCATCCAAGTGGTGAATTCCTTTTCAAATTTCTCAGCAAATCTCCCCGTGGTAAGCCAAAAATCAAGTATCGCGTCAGTCAACGCACACATCTCTTTTTCATCAAATACACGTGAGGCATAACTAATACGGTCACCTGCTTTGAAAGGCAGCTTTTTCTCTTTGAAATCGTGGTAATACTTCGTTACCAAAGCTTTTATTTGTTCACGAGCTTCTGCTTCATTTTCCCAATGATTCACTTATCTATTCCTCCAATACTTTGTTCTTTTAACCACAACAGGGTTCTTTTGGTTCCCTCTGCGAAACTTGTTTTTGCTCTAAATCCTGTATCATGCTCTGTTAATGAGACATCATAAATACTCAAAGGCAAATTTGTTCCTGTAAAGGGAACATCACCGAAAGTAGGGATCACCTCTGGTGCACATGCATTAAGCATTTCGAGTATGAATGTTTTTAGCGGTTTTGCCTCTCCGCTCCCTATCATATACTTATAGTGTGGTTTACCATTCTTCGCTATCAAATAAAACGCTTCTGCTATATCTGTTATATATACAAAATCATAGTTTTGATTCGCAGAAGTAAATTGAAGTGGTTCATTATTAATTATTTTCCTCAACGTTGTATTAACAAATCTGGGTGAAAGCTCGCCTACCCCATAAGCATTTGTAATCATTGGCCAAACCAATTCTATGTCAATCGTTGGTGCTATAGCTTTACATAAACAATGGGCTATGTATTTACAAATAGCATATATATTTTTCAGAGCGGGGTAATAGCCTTGTTCGTGAATAGCAGCTTCAACTTCGTATTCCATTATACTGCCTGCACAAACAAAGCGTGAACAACCGATTTTTTTTGCAGTTCTCATACATTCTACAGTGTTTAAAGTGTTTTGTATCTGAATGTCATAATTAGCACGTTCAGGACCAGCAGAGCCTGCCCATGCAAAGTGTATAAATGTATCATAATAATTATGGGAAATACTTTCTAGAATACCTTTTGAGTCAGCTATATCGCATTGTATATATTTCAATCCTTTAAAGGGTTTTAATCTTTTCGGTTCAGTACCTATATCAAGCGCCAAAACCTCCACATCTTGCATAAGAAAATATTCAACAGTATTGCTGCCGACAAAACCGTCAGCCCCGGAAATGATAACTCTGTTCATTTAATACAACCTCATCTTTTAAAGGAATTCTTCTATCTGTTTGTCCATACAGACTCTTACATCTTCCTCAGCAAGCCAGCATTTGCTCCATTCAACAACTTTTTCAATTGCCGTCTCAATGTTCCAGCGAGGAGACCAATTAAATGTAGACTTAAGCTTAGAACAATCCAGCTTCAAAAAGTTTGCCTCATGCGGACCACCATCATATTTATTGATCCACTTAAGTCCCTCTCCCCACTTACTAACGAAAAGGTCTACTAGATCACCTGTCTGGAAGCAGTCCGCATCGTCCGGTCCAACATTATAGTAACTAGCATATCTTCTGTCTTGATCCTGCATTGCTGAAATCATCAAGTATACGTATAGAGGCTCCAATACATGCTGGTATGGACGTGTCGAGAATGGGTTACGAACCACAATGTCCTCATGCTTCATAGCAGCACGAACACAATCTGGAATAATGCGGTCATTTGCATAGTCACCTCCACCAATCACATTGCCAGCACGAGCAGTAGAAATAGCAACCCGCCCATCCGAGAAAAAGCTATCCTTATATGAATGTGTAACAAGCTCAGAACAGGACTTAGAATTTGAGTATGGATCGTATCCATTTAGCTCTTCGTTCTCCCTGTATCCCCAAACCCATTCTTTATTCAAATACACCTTATCAGTAGTCACATTAAGAAAGGAGCGTACACTTGAACTGGTTCTGATGCACTCCATAATATTTACTGTACCCATGACATTAGTTTCATATGTATAGGCAGGGTTTTTATAGCCTTCTCTGACAATCGGCTGTGCTGCCAGATGTAGAACGATTTCCGGCTGTGCTGCATCAAATGAGGTTTTTAGGGTAATATAGTCACGAATGTCTCCTATAACAGAATGAATATCATCCGCTATACTAGCTAAATCATATAAAGACGGTTCTGTAGGAGGATTTAGTGAATAACCGGTAACCTCCGCTCCAGCATTTGTGAGAACCTTGCAGAGCCAAGAGCCCTTGAATCCTGTATGTCCAGTCACAAAGACCTTTTTTCCTTTATAATAGGATAAATCAAACATATAATTTTACTCCCATAGCTTCCATGGTGCTTTACCGCTATTCCACAATTGTTCAAGTTTCTGCATTTCACGCAATGTATCCATACACTGCCAGAAACCTGTGTGTGTATAGGCAGCAAGCTGATTCTTTACAACAAGCTTATCCATTGGTGCTTTTTCAAGCACTGTAGAATCTCCATCAATGTAATCAAAAAATTCTGGTTCAAATACCATGAATCCAATATTAATAAGATCTCCATCAAGATCAGATTTCTCCCTGAAAGCATTAACTGTTCCATTTGCTGCGATGTCGAGGACACCTTTATTCTGTCCAAAGTTATAAACAGACAGAGTTCCAATTTTCCCTTGCTTTCTATGATATATAAGAAGCTCTTTAATATTAATGTCGCCAACAGCATCACCATATGTCATCATAAAGGTTTCATTACCAACATAATCCTTTATTCTTTTAACACGTCCACCGGTTTGCGTATTCAAACCAGTATCAACAACTGTGACTTTCCACGGTTCAGCATGTTTGTTGTGTACAATCATTTCATTACCGTTTGTAAAGTCAAAAGTAATGTCCGATGTGTGTATAAAGTAGTTAGCAAACCACTCTTTAATGACGCTTTGTTTGTATCCAGCACAAATAATAAAATCATTTATACCATATACAGAGTAACTTTTCATAATATGCCATAGAATAGGCATTCCACCGATTTCAAGCATTGGTTTAGGTTTAAACTGCGACTCTTCAGATATCCGAGTTCCAAAACCACCAGCAAGTATTACAAGTTTCATTTACATCCTTTCCTATCGCTTAGCTCTGGATAAATATAATGAATAGGGTGTCTTTGAGCGATATTTTTTTAATAATGTACCTTACTAATAGGTTCTTCCATAAAACTATAAACGTGACAGATATCAATAAAACACTTGTATTTGTGGGTAGATCTTACTTCCCATCAGATTTACCAAGATGCATAATAAATCTGCGTAGCATAGTAAGCCATCGCATTAATATTGTTCCAATAACACAAATTGCCTTATTATATTAACATCTACTTTCAGACTTGTTATGAATGTATAGAAATATACTCTTAATCTATACTTACGCCAAGAACGCACAATACTAGCACTATATTTTTGATTAATCATATAATCATTACACTTACAACAGTATTTCTGCACTTCTTTTAGAATTTGAAAAGTGTTAACGAACTTCCTTTTCAACCCATAATGTGAAGTCATATAGAAACTAGCCATATTTTGTTTATAAGTAATAATTGAATTCCCATAATACTCTAATAGCTGTAAAGCTACCCATTCTTTTTGTAAATCTGAGAAGTTAAATTTATCTGTATTTATTACTTGTTCAAGTGTCTCTTTAGCTAATAATATTTTTACTTCTGGAAAAAAAAAGGGCATTTTATCAGTTCTCGTTTTTGAGTGATTAATAGCTAAATATGATCTCTGCCTTTCATCCCAACATCCATTATCTAAAACAGCAGATTTTTCATATACAAATAAATCACGCATCAAAAAACAATATGTATGTTGTACATGCAAATATGCGAAGTAGGTATCCTTATTTAGATATCTATTCATCAATTCGCAATTGAACACCATCCCGGTAGGATGATATGTAAAACGCATATTAATTAACGATTCAAAACCTTTTTCGAAAACTTGGCATGTATGTGTATTGTTTCTATTTTTCTTCTTAGTATACACAAAAGAATAGTTTTCGCAAGAAAGTAAATCAATTAATTCATTAATTGAATCGGGGAACAGCAAATCCCTATCATTGCAATAGAGAGCATATTTGCCTTTAGCGTTAAAAACTGCTTGAATCATATTATTCAAGGGTGGAATTGGTTCTTTGTTTTGAACAACCCTTAGCCTTTTATCACTTACTTTGTTTAATTCCTCTATTGTTCCATCAGAAGAAACATTGTCTGTTATGACAATTTCAAAATTACGATAATCTGATATGAGAACAGATTGGACTAATTCTAGTAACTCTTTTTTACGGTTATACGTGGGTATACAAACACTCAACACAATATTCATTGATCTCTACTCCTCCAAAAAAACAATCACTTTGCAAAAATATCCTTCATCATTGATAAAGCCAGTTTAGAATTTTTATTTTTGAACACTACGTTGACTATGCAATAAAATGTGATTCCTGCGGCAATTTGTATAAATAGCAAAACAAATGTTGACAAGGCTAGTTCTGGAACTAGCGTAACTATAATATACATACCAGCAGAAAACAGTAGCGGGATATATACATCTACTAGTAATTCTTTTGATTTATATCCGATATATTTCTTGCATGGTATCATTCCTATAGTAACATTTATGGGGACAACAATAATCTGTCCTAGCAAAATAGCATCTATGCTTCTAAAAACAATAACAGCGATTACAATGCTAATAATATTTATTAATTTTTTTAACATTTCAATACGAAGATATACATCACTGCGTCCTATTGCATTCATTGCTTGCGAAGTTGCACTATAAATAGGTATTCCTAAGTTCATGAAACATGCTAATTTCAAGTACCAAGCAGATTCTAACCATTTATCGGTAAGGAGTACTATAATTAACGAGCGAGAAACCGCTGCTAAACCAAACATTATTGGAAATATAGCGAAGCCCCCAACCTTAACCAATTTTCTTACCATTTCCTTAATTTTAAAAATATCTTTCTGTTGTCTAGATAAATAAGGTAACGAAATAGTTTGTAAAGAACCATTAACGATGTTAATAAGTGTTTGAGGAAACTGTTTCCCTTTACTATAATATGCTAAACTAGTTGTAGTAAATTTCTTACCTATAATTAAACTACTGACATTATTATATATCGTCTCTAAAAAACCTGCCACAAGAATACTAATTCCAAACTTATAAATTGGAACAATCCTTTTCAATGAATCAATCTTTCCTGGACGCCATGAAACAAAGAGCATTGAAAAAGCCGGGGTTAGAACAGAACTTACCATTTGATATGTGATATAAGCCCATATGCCCAATCCTTTTAGTGCAGCTAAAACACCTATAATTCCACTAAAAATACATGCCACCAAATTACAAATCATTTGTTTATTAAACATATAATAACGAGACATATACGCATTTTGAATCGAATTGTACGAGTTTGGAAATAAAATTAGAGCACAAATTCTCAAATAATTAGATAAACATGGTATTGAGTAAAAAGCTTCAATAGCAGGTGCAGAAACAAATAACAAAAAATACAAAGCAGAGGCAACAAGTAAATTCAAATAGAATGCAGAAGAAAAATCCATTACACTTGAATCGTGTTTTTGAATTAATGCTGCATTTAAGCCATTTTGAACAAATATCTGACAAATAGAAATAAATACTAATATTATCTCTATGGCACCATAATCCTCCACTGAAATGATTCTAGCAAGTACTATAGTAATAAATAGGGAAACAATTTGGCTTCCTGCTCTCTCTATAAACTTATATATGAAATCTAGTAAGGGACCTCTATGAAATCTTTGTTTACTTATCATATTATAATAAACTAATCCCCCTATAAAGCGACAAACAAGCGCGTAATGTTACGATTTTAACTTCAAGTGCTCTTGGAATGATTATGCCTAACCGATGCTGTTATGACAGCGACAGTTTGTTTAACGGTACACATGCCATTGGAAAACCTTTCCTACAAAAATATTAATTTCATTACTACATCATACAAAATCAGTTGCTGCAATTCATCTGCTCTTTATAACTACGAATTAGTCTATAATACATTTCTACTAGTGGGACCGTACTCTTCCACCCTAATTTTTCAATCTTCTTAGAAGACAACCGCATAGTTACATCAGGTGAATAACCATATTCAAGAGTTGATTTTGGGATATCAAAGACAACAGAAATTTTCCCTTTTGCAATTTCATTAGCAACCAGATAGGCCATATCTTTAATTTTGATACTAGTATCTTCATTTACAACATTATATACTTCGCCTATCTGCCCCTTTTGTAATAAAAGCAATAAAGCAATGACAACATCTCTGGTGTAGCAATAATTACCCATGGATTCTCCTGTTGTATGTAGCACAATGTCCTCTTCATTAATTACTGATTTTGAAAATTGACAAAAGACGCGATTATCGTATTTGCTAACATCTGCTCCAAAAACTTGAGCTAACCTCGTAATCACAACTGGAACATTGTACTCATGTGCATAGGAAGAGCATAGGCACTCTGCCATTCTTTTCCCTTCCGAGTAACTGCTTCGAACATTTAAAATGTCTATATATCCCAAATCCCGTTCATTCAGTCTTTCAGCCTTATCCTTTGTTCGACCATATATCTCCATTGTCGAAAGGTATACCATCTTTTTTACTTTCTTATCGTAAGCTAATTTCAACACTTGATTTGTTCCTGACACAATAGTGTTTATAGTCTCGACTGGACGATCGACATAATCCTTAGAAACCGTTGTGTTTGCACCATGAATGATAAAGTCTATCTCTTCTTTTATATCCTGTATATTCGCAACATCTGTAAACTTCATATGAAAATTACTAGAATACAACAAATCGCCAAAAACTGTGCTTGCACGTTCAACGTTTCGTGACAATCCAATTACTTCTATTGGACTCGATTCTGCATTGCGAATTATCTCATTATAAGCAAGTATCGTCTTAATTACTTGAGATCCAATAAGTCCTGTTGCTCCAGCAACCAAAACAGTATGACCACAAAAGCTGTCCAAAAGATGTCTTTGATTATCAATAATGTATTGTATGTCTTCTTGCAAAACCGAAATTTTAGAATTCATTTGTTGATTTCCTCTCCAATATATATTTCATTATAGCGATATCAATAGGATTTGTGACTTTAATGTTTTCTTCATTATCGTAAATAACATGTAAAGAATGCCCATATCTTCTTATAAGTTCAGCAGAGTTTGTACAATCAAATCTGTTTTCTTTATTAGCAATTCTGTGCGCGTCCATAATTTCTGAAAGCCAAAATCCTTGAGGTGCTTTTGATAAGTAGCAGTCATTTCTCTTAGGTATATCAATGATCTCATCTTGAACATTTATAATAACAATTGTTTCTGGAACAGGGCAGACAGTAACGCAAGAACCATACTTTTTCACGCACTCTAAACACTGTGTAATAATATTATCTGATACTATTGGACGAACCCCATCACTTATTAACACAATATTGTTCTTTTCACCAACATTATCGCTAACAGCCTTTAGTCCATTATATATTGATTGCTGTCCTGTAGCACCACCTGGAACTATCCATTCCACCTTTTTTAATCCGAACTGATAAATATACTCTCTACATTTATCAATCCAAGAATCAATACATACTACACATATTTTGTCAATCTGTGAATGTTTCTCGAAATTTTCAATACTGTGTATAATAATTGGTTTGCCATCTACTTTAATAAATTGTTTGGGTTTTTTGCTGGTATACATCCTATCTCCTCTGCCTCCAGCAAATAAAAGAGCAATATTCATATTAATTCCCCATTCCGCCGCTGTCGCTAGCGGCACAAATAGTAATGAAAAAATGGTGTGCGACTTCACCAAGTTTGGTAATAATTAAACTGAGAAGACGATACACTACAAAGCACGGTAGGATGAGTCGTAGATTGCTCTCTCAGCTTAAAACAGTATATTAATTAGTGTAAGAATCATCTTTCAAGCACAAATAAGTGGTTCTATAAGACCGCACGCTAATCATTGCTTTAGCTAATCGTTAATGTGTGATGATTCAGTCAATGTCTTCCTCCTCAAATAATTATTCTAAAGGAAGTTGTGCTATGAAAGTTGTTTACCTTATCTGCTGTGGTGTCGATGTTCACAAAACTTTTCTCGTAGCCACAGTTATTAAATCAGAGTGTATTACCCCCACTACTCTAAAAAACGATTTTCAACTCTCAACAATTCCATTCTACAATTCAAGCAGTGGCTGATTGACAACAACTGTTATGATGTGGGTATGGAATCTACTGGGAAGTATTATGTCCCAGCCTATAATCTTTTGGAGGATACCATCCATGTTACTGTCGCAAACCCTAAATGGGTGAAAGCTGTAAAGGGAAACAAGGATGATACTAAAGATTCCAAGTGGATTGGAGACCTTTTCCGCCTTGGTTTAGTCCCGGGAAGTTATATCCTGAAAAACCAATTCCTGTTCTCCGTGAGTAAACTCGCTACCGCTCCAAACTTGTTTCTTGTAAAAGCAGTGAAAAGAACCATTTTCAAAATGCCTTCACTGTTTGCAATGTAGTCCTTGATGCTGTCGTTTCCGACATGTTTGGCAAATCTGCCTCTTCCATCACTGACTACTTGATTTCATCTGACTCTTTTGGTCCTGATTACTGCTCATCACTTCTCCATAGGTCTTTGAAGAAGAAAGCAGAAACCGTAATTGAATCCATTATAGGGTATCAGATGGCCAAGGAACAAAAAGGAACGTATGGTAATGGTCCGCTCTCACTTGGAATTCGTGGAAAAGTCCATCGTAAAATTGGATGAAAAACTTGTTAAAATAATGATTCCTTATGAGAGTGCTAGGCTATTACGCTCCTTTGTACCATCCCCGGAGTTGACAGAACTTCTGCTACCACCATCATCTCCAAGATTGGTACTGATATGTCTCAGTTTGCCAATTCCAAGCGTTTATGCTGTTGGCTAGGGTTATCGCCCGGCATTAATGAGTCTGCCGGTAAGAAGAAATCCGTTAAAATTTCACGTGCCCCATTTTTACCCACTCTTAAGTCGTGCCGAGGTTATTTTCACGCTATTCTTTCTCCTTTGAGCAATCACTTAAAATTTTCCTAGCAATGAAAAGCCGCTCTCGAAAACTTTCTTTATGTCCGAACAACATTTTGGTTCCTAGTACAAATCCTTTTACTCCTTTTGGGGCATAGGCTTCTATTTTCTCCGCTCCACAGGAACCATCCCAGTAAATTTCATATCCGTAATCGTTTTTCATCTCCAAGAGTTTTTCAATTTTCCTCCCTACATATGGTAAATAAACCTGCCCTGCGTGACCAGGATTAACACCCATAACTAACACCTTTTTTACTATGTAAAGCAACTCAATGACACTCTCGACTGAAACTCCAGGATTAATTACTATTCCTGGTTCTTTTCCGGCATCTTTTAGTTTTTCAATAATTGTAGTGGGGTGAAAATCAGAGTCTGGATGAAAATAAATTGTGTCAACATTTTGTTCCATAAAAATTTTTAAAAGTCGACTAGGTTCTTTTATCATCAGATGCAACTCTACAGGTTTTGTGGCGACTCTTGAAATGTATTGCAAGTCTTGTAATCCCATTCCAAAATTTGGTACATATTGACCATCCATAATATCGATGTGAAATGAATCAATACCTGCCTGTTCTAATAAATGTACCTCACTATCCAGATTCGCAAAATTTGCACACATCAATGATGCTGAAAACTCAACTTTTTGCATATACTACTCCTTTCATAAGCAATTATCAAAAATACTAAAGAATACAGAATACATCTATTTTGCTTTAATATTAAGTATTTCCGTATACAATTAAACAGCATTCGGGATACTATATGCAACGTCATAATTTATTGTATTATGAGCATAGTGTTTTGAGTTTCTCGTTTGGCACTCTGTACTTTTCAAAGTATCCTGTTAATATTGTTTTTAACACTTGTAGTTTTTCAAAAAAACGATTATGCGTACGTTCCCTCCTTGTTATTCTCCATACACGTTCAATGGGGTTGAGTTCAGGAGAATACGGTGGAAGGAATAAGAATTCTACTCCTGTAAAATTGTCATTTTCACGCATCAATCGGACTGCTTTTTTATGCCAAGGTGCGTTATCAAGAATAATCAATATCTTTCTATCCTCAGGATGGTTTTCAATAAAGGATCCTACAGAATCCATTATAACTTCGAAATTAAACTTATCACATTCATTTGTAATAAGTTCTCCTGTCAATGGATTGATAAAACCACTAAATGCAACTTTTTCTTGGGTAGGTGCAGATTTTACCTGTGGTTGACAACCACATTTAGCCCACTTTCGACATATAGTACTACTACGGTAAAAATGTACTTCATCCTGATACCAAATTTCGTAGTCTTCGTAAAAAGTCAGTT
>ENA-UOOR01002934-UOOR01002934.1-fermentation-metagenome-genome-assembly--contig:-NODE-2934-length-16068-cov-4.200087_pt1 | contig 16068 bp, 19 predicted proteins | sample MGYA00245780_ERZ724029 | MGnify/ENA primary metagenome ERZ724029 (study PRJEB28704, sample SAMN03018315) | fermentation metagenome | biome: anthropogenic terrestrial biome; feature: soil; material... | reverse complement strand
CCGTCGGCTGTAATTCCGGCGGTAAAAGTATGGCCTCCATCTGTGGAAACTGCGATACCGTCAACTGTGCGTTTCCACACTGTAGTGCTATCCGCTAGGTTCGGCTTATCGTGCATATAATCGATTTCCGCACCGTCCGGCTGCTTTTCAACTGTCTCGTAAAACCCCATGGCATTGATCATGAGTTGCGAAAGCTGCTTGACCGTTTCGTCGTATGTCGATATTTGTTTTTCCGCTTCCTCATGCGCCTTTTGAAGTACCTGTGCGGATACGGTACTGCGCTGCTGATGCTTTGCCGTGGGCGATTCCGCATCAGCGCTGTACTGTTCTCTGTCACCGATTTTATAGTCGAGGTTCGACACAAAAGTCTTGTACGTATTTCCCTTCGCGTCTGTAAGATTCACGATGTCTCCGGCTTCGACCGCAGGATTTGAAAGCGACGTGGACGAGTATGTGCGAAACTTCATTCCTATAAACTTCGCCCCCAGGCTGTCAGCAAACGTCTGAGGACTGTTCTGCACAAGCGGGTTATCTGATATGCTTATCGCATAATCCTCTGTTCCGCTTTTATAGATCGTCTTTTTATCATCGTTTCCGGTTACATCAACACCGGTAATCTCTGTGTCAAATATGCCCGTAGTCACCGATGATGCCTTGTATCCTACATTCCAGAGATTTGACGGTTCCGTATACCACTTAATTTCGATTTCTCCCGTCCGACTGCATCGGGCAAAGCAGCCGGCAAGCTGCGCAACATAAGAGAGAATCTCGCGGCAAGTGCGTTTCTCATCCGCGGGACGTTTCGCCACAGAGTACCCGCTATTGAGGAAGTCTCCGCCGACAAGTACGACCCCCGCCGTGGAACATGCGTTTTCCGCAATCTGTTTGAGCGTAGCCGGATACGTCAAAGTACTTTTTGAGTATGGAATATCCAGCTTCGCCATGTTGTCAAGCGCAGTAATTGTGATAATGCTTCCTACCGCTGAGGGATCGTCCACGGTATAAACGCCCATTGGAACATATTCTACCGTGTCACCGTGCCAGTCTTTTTTCGTGACAACCCCCGCATACGGCTTGATGACCGCGCCGCAAAAATCGTATTTGCTGAATTTGTTTTCAAAGTTGTTCAGCGTAAGCGTGAGCTGATTGATAATCGCCGCGCCAACCTGAAAGGTGCCGCTCTCCGATGTAGAATCCGTAATTTCAAGGCCATTCTCCATGATGTCATGGCTATCGAGCGACAGGTGCGTTTCGCCGGCAAGGTCAATCTCAACCTTTGCAAGCATTTCTATTCCGCTTGCAGTAATTGCCTGTTTGAATTCGTCTGATGTTGGATACAAAGCAATTTCTCCTTTCTAAACTTCTATAAAGTCAAAGGCAACGTCTCGAACGGTCTTTTCATTTTCCAAGAGCCATGCGTACTGCGACGTTCTATCGCCGACGTAAAATGTTGCCGTTCTCATTCCGTTTCGCAGCACGTCAAAATAGGTAAGCTGAAAGTTCACTTGTGAATTCACGTTCCGCAGCAATAGTGACGCTTCCGACGTCGGCATGTGTGGCCACTTGCATGAGAGTTTTACTTTTTGCGCCACACGATCTTTATACATAGTGCCTGCTTGATCTCTTCCAGAGTTTGGGCTTGATATGTCCTGTAGCGCCCATGTAATTTCTGCTGGTGTTTTAATCACCGTGTCGTTTATTTTTAATATCTCTTGCACTATGTAGTTGCCTCCCCCAAAAAAAATCCAAACAATTGAACCTCCCACGACTAAAGTCGCGTGATTCCTATTTCAACCATCGTTGCTACCTATTGTAGTCTTACATAATGTCCATAGGCGTAAATTCCGGTAGTTCCTACCGTACTTATAAAAAGAGCACCAAGCATCCGATTCTTCGGATATTGCTTGGCGCTCTATGGCACTCTATTGTTTTATTCTTATTCCGTTTCGTCTGAATCCCGCAATATGAATCGCTGATGATCCCCATCGAACGAGGAATGGATGTTTCCAATTAGCCCTTCTTTGTTTTTGGCTAGTTTTATGTCGCGTACTTCTGGCGTTTTAGAATCGTACTGAATCAAGATTACATCGTCTGCGTCTTGCTCAATCTGTCCACTCTGTCTAAGGCTTTCGAGAGTAAGTTCATTCCCATTTCCGCGATTCAACTGTGAAAGTGCAATTACCGTAACTCCATCATGCTGTGCAAAAATGTGTAAGTCTTTTGATATGTGCGTTGCGCATTCGGTATCATCTTTTCCAGGCGCTTGAATAAGTGTGAGATAATCTACAAATACGATTTCATACTGCTTTATTTCTGAATAACTTCTGATTCTTTCTACTGTCCACCCGGCGGCTGGGATAATTTCAAAGCCGAGTTTATGAAATGTGTCATAGCGTTGCGTGATATTGATCCAGTCTTCATCGTTCAACTGCGCCTTTTTTATCTTTGAAAAAGAAGTCCAAGCATAATTTGAGACAAGGCGGTCAAACACCTTTTGCGGACTCGTTTCTAGCGAAAAGTATCCGACTTTATGTCCCTGCGCCATGGAGAGCATCATTTGTAGAGTGAATGCGGTCTTACCGGCGCTCGGTCTGCCACCAATGACGATAAAATCGCCCTTGTCAATATACATAAATTTGTCAAGTTGGCTGTATCCTGTCTTGATGTGGGGCTTCGGGTGCTCCATGCGATCAATAAAATCCATATAGCCCTGATCTGCCGTTACTGCCTCCTGTTGTCCGTCTTCCCCAAAGCAGTTGGCTATCTCTGCTGCTCCACTCCTGCATTGCGCTACAGAGAGTGAGTCGTCCTCAATGTCTTCAACAAATTGCATAGCCTTGTCGTATGCCTCAATTTTCTGCGACCGCTCTTTTACAGCGTCTATGTATGCAGAAACGTGGCTAGTATGGGGGGCTATCTGTGCGGCGGCAACAATGGTCTGCTTATATTCTTCCCCCGTGGAAGACGTTACCGTTACGGCATCGATTGGTTTGTCCGCTTTAAAAAGCTTCAAGCACGCGGAATATAATGTGCGTAGTTCCCCGGTTTTGAAATCGCTTTCTTTCAGCTTCATGGCGGCGAGGGGCATTGCCGTTTTCGGTTCCATCATGATAGAGCCGATTACTGACATTTCAGCTTCGTAATTCGGCTTTAGCATAAGTAACTCCCCCATCCCTTTTTAGCGTCTCCATTGCCTCCAGAAACGTTAGAATCGGCGTTCTGCTCGTCCTCCCATCCTTTCGCTCTTAGCCACGTCGCCGGATATGGAACATACTGTCCGTTTTCTTTAATCCAGTCTTTGGATTTCTTCGCAACTTCAAGACTCTTCAGAATTCGTTCCAATAGTGCATCGTCGGGCTTTAGTGATTTCCATGCCTTTTCAGCATCCCCACGGCTCTTGTGTCTCGGGTAGGCTTTATAGAAAACCTCAAAGCGCTCCATCAGTACTGTTTGAGAGTTCTTTGGCTCAGCTGCCCCAGCTGGGGGTGTGGGGGAATCTTTACTCTCTATATTACTCTTATATATATTACTATCTTCATTCTTTACTAAGGTGCGATTTTCCTGCGTAGGGTTTTCCTGCGTAGGAAAAACCTGCGTAGGATTTTCGCATGTGGCTGAAACTTCTTTTACGATATATTCATATGCGCCAAGTTGGCCTTTTTCGTTTCTCTGGCGCTCTCCACGAACGATATATCCAGTCTCCATTAACTTATGAATTCCGGCTTTAACCGCCGAAAGTCCATCAGTGGAATTTGAGGCAATTTCTTCCTCATAAAAATCCCATCCATCAGGCTTGCTCAAAAAGTAAAGTAGAATGCCTTTTTCCTTGAACCCAAGCCGCTTATCATTCACAAATCCCTTATCGACTTGAATAAACGGGTTTTCTTTGCGCTCAACTCTGTAAATCATTAGGCAGCGCCCCCTAAAAAGATGTTATGAATGTTTGGGAGCTTCCCGTCTAAATAGCGCTTATAATCAATCCATTCTTGACATTCGTAATATACGCCTACATATTTGTCCAGTATTGATGTCAAATACATATTGTAGGCATTTCCTCTGTCCATAATGCTTTTAATCTGAATAGTGACATCCAGCATTCCGTTCTGCAAGTGTAATTCATCCAATGCAAGATGGTAGCGATGGTGCAATAATGTTGGAAGCAATACAAGGTTTTCAATATCATCATTTTTGTGGTTCAAATCAATATGATGTACTTCATACTCTGGCCCAAAATTAATGCCATAGTGGCGTTTGTACTTTTCTCGATAATTCATATTTTTGCCCCCGCCGTATCTTTCTGACACGTTGTCCTTGTCCAGACAAGTTTCTGTGCCGGACTGCCGCCGTGAATAAAAAAATATAGGGCGCAACAGTTGCGGCGGCAACCGCTTTTTTCCTGTACATGGATAGCGCCCCACGAACCATAAAGACGATAGGCGAAAACCTCGTCTACCGCCTTATATTATACCACAAATTTAACGATTTTGCAAGTTGCTATACATAGCGTATAGTCAGGGAAATGGGTGAAGCGAGTACACTGTTGTACCCGCTCCATTCATGCCAAACCATGCATTCACTTTTCAAGGCAATAGAGCGTGTGAATTTCCACAGACGCGAAATTATACCAATGATGCGTAAAATCGTGTCCACGGTCTTGTAAAGCGTTGGAATTGGCCTTTCCAATGCTTACTTCTTGCTGACTGCTTCCTGTGCCTTCTTCGCACCGACAATTACACCAGCATCATACGCACTGTTGATTAGGTCGGAAAAGTCTCGCCAAAACATCTGCTGATTGTCCGGAATCTTCTTGCCGCAGGATTCCTCGAATTCCTTTTCGATCTGTTCTACCGTAACAGGATATTTCATAAATATGCGTCCTTTCACAAATATTGATATTTTTGATATTTTGTCAATATAGCTATTGACAGATTGCAGGTTTCGCAATATAATATACATGTCGTTAAGACAACGTATCTTGAAAAGAGAATCAGGCCGACTGTTTGGCGAGAAACTTCCGGATGAAGTATTGCTGACCCTTTCCAGTTATCATCGGAGTGCGCATAATGCGGGTGTGAATATCATCCGTGTATGTACGCTCCCGAATGATCATGAGCTTGCGCTCCATGCTGTATTGCGTCGGGAGGTTGTAATCGTCACCGCATGAAATCAGAAAGCCGTTGGCACGGAGCCACGAGAAAAGACGCTTTTCTCCCATGTCAACTCCGTTTTGTTTCAGCAACTTTGCCATTTCACGAATCAGAATAGCTTGTTTTGAGCTTCCAACAGAATCGGCAAATTGCACCTTTGGCTTGTCAGCTTCGATCTGTGCTTCTGCGGCACGGCGCTTTTCCTGTTCCGACTTTAGGGTGGTTGCAAGCTGGATAATCGTGTCAGGGTTAAGTAGCGCCTTTTCGATAGTTTCGGGAGTCATGTAGGCTCCGTGCTTGCGGATGGAGGGAATAACGTCATGCGTTACCCAACGCTTGAAAGCGTGAGCCTGCGGCTTGCGGCTACCGAGGACAAGAGAGTATAGGCCGAATTCGGAAACGCAGTTTGTTTCTTGCGGCCTGCCATGGGGGTCGGTTAAAACTACCCCCGATTTTTCATCATCGTCCAGCCGCTTGATTGCATCCTTGTGGTTCTGGATTTCAAGAATGTCGCAAACGTCTTTTGCCACAAACCATGGCTCCCCTTCCTTGACGATTGTGCGGAGTTCTCCGAACTCCTGATTCTGAAAGACCTGAATATCATTTGACATAAAAAATAGCTTCCTCTCAAATTTTTGTAATTTGACAGAAAGCCCAATCTGATGTAGAATAATTTCAGATGGGGCAACCTGTCAATGGCGAAGCAATCCGTAACTTTCCACATGAGCGGGTTGCTTCTATTTTTTCGCCTTACGGTTGATAATAAGCATCCGCACATACGCGCTGACATTCAAGCCGCAGTTTTCGGCTTCCTCTTTTACTTCCTTCAAAACGTCTGGCGGCAAGAACACGTTTATGCGTTCCGTATTGGCCTTACTTTTGGGTGACAATATCTTAGCCTCCTTCCATGTATGATTATATCACCATTACGTCACACTTGTCAAACACTATTTTTCAACTTTTCTTGTATTGACATATAAGAAAAATTATGGTATAATATAGGCAGAGGGTGATAAGCGTGAAGTGCTCAAAGTGCGGAACCGAATTTAGTGGTAATTTCTGTCCAAACTGTGGAACTCCCGTAAGTGAAATAAGTAAGCCACAGACGCAACCCTATTCTCCAAAAACTACAGCAAATCCATTTTGAGATAAAATGGTAGTATGCAAAACGTGTGGAAAACAAATAGCAAAGACCGCTCAACGCTGCCCATATTGTGGGGCCAGACAGCATCAAGGTGCGCTGACCGCTTGCTACCTAATTGTAATTTTTGCAGTTATTGCTATAATTTACATAATTGTACATAGCTTATAACCATGAAAGTCAGAATACAGGGCAGATAAAAAATAATTCTTGAAGGGTATTGACATATTTCGCCAATGTGTTAAAATGAGAACGGGAGGGATATTATATGAGCGAAGCATTTGGCATAACTGGACTATTGGGGCTTATTGCTTTTATAATAGCCATTATCGTCGCGGCAATTCGGAAAACGCCAAAGAAAGAATATGTAAAATATGTAATCGGAATGGCGATATGCTTTGTTCTGTTTATCATAGGCGTTTCACTCCCAGACGATAATGCAGTACAAACATCAGCTCAGTCCAGCACATCAAGCACTTTGCAGAATGCAAATTCAGCAAAAGACGTTTTGAGCAGTCATGCAAGCCCTGATATTCTAAAAGTTGATTACAAAAAACTATATAAGGACTATGAAGAAAATCCAATTAATGCAGACAAAATATACAGGGATAAAAAGGTGCAAATAACTGGGACAATTAGTTCTATTAGCCGAGACATAGGACAAAACCCCTATATAACATTCAATGTAGACGAATATGGAGCGAAAAGCATTAAAATGGCTTTCGACAGTGATGATCCAGTTGCAAGCATGAAGAAGGGGCAAAAGATAACCATAACTGGAAATTGCAAAGGAATGTTTGCAAATGTGCTTGTTGAGCTTTACGATTGCACAAAGTGAAAAAGAGCAGACGGTTTCCAAACCGCCTGCTTTCTTTATGTCTGTGCTATAGGATGATAACACCGATCTATTGATGCGTTCCCTCTGTTTGAAGATTCGGCAATTTTGCGGTCAGTAGTATACAGGTTAACCGGACGGTCAAGAATGGCTGTTTCCAACGATTGAAGCCGTTTGGAAATATCGTCCATGCGAGATATAATTGCTTCTTGACTATCTGGAGACTGATTTTGCTGAATGCCTTTTGCGATCTGTGAAAATGTTCCGTCATTGAGAGGAAGAGCAGCCTCTGGCCCCGCTTCTCCCATACCAACGATTGTTGGTGCCGTGAAAAGTCCGCCATTTGCGTACCAATTCACGTCAAGCGTAGGGAGTTGAGTCGGAAGGTGTAATGTATGCAACACGTTGTATATCCAGCCATCAGCCTGCCAGCCGCCACTTCCCCATGAAATATGTGGTGTGGGAATATGCCAAGAAGTAAGAGAATCCCAAGCATGTTTAAATCCGTCTGAAATCATGTTTGGCTTAAATTTGCTGATGATAGAGTCCCATATGCCTCCAAACCACCTTCCGGCTCCATTCCATTTATCTTTTACCCATTGCCAAGCATCTCCCATTTTATCAGAGATCATGTTTGGCTTGAACGCGCCTTTAATTTTATCAAAAATGCCATTGAACCAAGAGCCAGCTCCTTTCCAAATGCCTTCTATTTTGCTCCATGCACCCTTGAAAAAGCCAACAATAGCGTCAAGTATAGATTTAACTTTCCCTGTAATTGCACCCCAGTTCAAGGCAACGGCGCTCACAAGCCCGGCAGCACCAGCTATTATCATGCCTACGCCAAGGGGTATGTGCCCTGTACACACTAATATGGTGCCGATGGCAAGCAAGGCCCCGGATGCAATGGCTGTCCACATGGCCACTTTCGATTTAAGTTTACCATCCATTGTGCTCCAATTTAAGGAAGCAGATGCCCACATAGACGTAGCACCGGCAATCAGAAGTCCTATGCCCAGCGGTAAGTGCCCTGTCGCTGTAAAAATTGCGCCTAAGGCTAACATTGAGACAGCACTTGTAAACGTAATCGCTCCCAGAGATTGTTTAACCTTAGGGCTGATGCTATCCCAGTCCAAGGTGGCGGCTGTCGTTGTTATCCCTCCGGCCATTAACGCGATTCCAAGCCCAACGGATACTCCAGAAAAGGCAAGGATTGCACCTATGGCAAGCTCTACGGCCCCCGTGATGGCTAGTGCCCTTTTAGTTTTGTCTAAGCTGGAAGCTGTTTTACTTGACAAGTAGTCCCAATCTTCTTTTCCTTGCTTTGCCATTTCGACGGCTCCAACGGCCATAAGTGCTATGCCAAGAGGAATGTTTGTGCCAGAGAATGCAAGAACTGCTCCAATCACCAGCGGAGCCATTCTCAAAAGCCTTGTTATAGAATTGATGTTTGACTTGATAAACGCTTGAATCTTATCCGTCCAGCTCCCAACTTTGTTGACCCATTCCGGTACTTTAACGGTCTTGAACATGCTCCCGTAAGACGGCATACCGGCTTTCCCACTAGATGGGGCAGTAGCTTTAGGCGTAGTGGTGGTTGGTTTGTTGAGAACGTTCAGTTCATCGAATCCCATAACCGTCCGTTGCAATTCTTTTACTTTTGCCGTTGTATCTTTGGCTTTATCGCCTATACCACCCACAGCTTGAGCATAGTTTACATTGGCGCGTTGCGCTATTGTAACTGTGGAGGAATGGTTGAAAATTCGGGCTATCAGCATAGCAATCGTGTTGAATACATTTGCAAGAGCATCCGTAATCTGATTCAGTACAGGGACTAAAGCTTGCAGAACGGGCATAAGGGCTGCGCCAATACTGTTTTTCAAATAGAGCGAATTCGTTGCCAATGCGGACATCGTTGCATTTGCTTGTCCGCCTGCCAAAGCCATATCTTGAATTCCAGTAACGATTCCTTGCGAAATTGCGCTGAAAACGCGAAACGCTGCAATACGAATGAGCATTTTTTCGAACATACGCATTGTATTAGACCACGCCGATGTAGACCTTTTAGCGGCCTTTTCAGACTTGCTTCCAGCATCGGTCATTCCAGTACCGACCTTGCCGGTAGCAGAGGTAACATCTGCCAGTTCTGCCTTTAACTTTTCCTGCGTTTCAGATAATCTTTGCGCCGCAGAATCTGCCGTGAGCATCCTCTTTTCCATCTGCAAATAGGCCGTGCTGCCTTCGCCCTGCTCCTGCGCGACACGAGCCGCCTGATCTGCAAGGCTACGGTAAAGCATCCGCTGATTATCAATTTTCTGACTGACAAGGTTGAGCTTTGCGGCAATGGCATTGAACTGCGCTTGCGTAGCGGAGGACATGGCGGACACTTTTGGCGTAAGACTGTCAATGTATTCACCAATTTTACGAATTTCAGCCGTGGCAGCGTCGGTGTCGATATTGATTTTCGGGCCTTTCTTACCAATCCCAGAAGTAATGGAATCAATCTGCGCCTGTATTTCAGCCATGTTATACTTCATGCTGGAAACATTTTGCGTGGCTGTTTCAGGCACTTCGGGGATCACTGTTTCCACAGGGGATTCCGTGCCGCTATGGTCGAAGTTCTTTTTGAAATCCTCTGGTGACATAGAAAAGGCCGCTTGATTATGAGCGTCAATAGCGCTTATCTCTGCAAGCTTTTGCCTAGCTGCCGCCAACTTTTCAGCTTGTGCCTGAGAGCGTGCCATGGAGACGTTTGCACGATCAAGGCGAGCTTGATACATGGCCTCGTTGGATTCGGCCTTTTTACTTGCTGCCGACAAATTGCCAGTGCCCTTTGTTAGCTTATCAAGCATGGCAAATGCTTTGGAACCAGCGGTGATGGAATCCAGCTTTTCCGTGAATTTTGACAGCGACGGGGTGACTTTCTCAATAGCTTCCTGCATCTGTGTGACTTTGGCAATAACCTTGTCAAGAGCAGTCGAAGCCTTGTCGGACGAGCCTGTGACTTCTATCATCAGATCGTCATTATCGCCCATGGTTTATCTCCCCCCTCAATATTTCAAAAAGAGCCGTGCCATAATTAAGGCCACGGCTCTCGAACTATACTCGTTTTGCACCGATGATTTCCTTCGGCGGACGATCCTTTGCAGCGAGAATTCGGTCAAGCTTTTCAGACTGTGCCCGGATTGCATCATCAGAAGATTGTGTCTCGGCAGGAATCTCTTCTTCCAACTCGGCACCATCGTCTTTGAGCAGATGCAGCGGACGTTCTGGATAGCTTGGGCCGCCCGGAATACAAGCTCCGATAGCCCTTGCTATGTATTGCCCTTGAAGCCATGCGGCGGTGTTTGTCTGCGTCTGCCATAACTTTAGCTTTGCACTTTCCCGTTCTTTAAAAGCCTTGATATACAACCAGAACAGTGCTGGATCATCATACCAAAATTCTTTTGCGGAACAGCCGACGACAACTGCCTGCGGGAAAAGTTCGTTTTCAAGGTAGTCAGTGAGAGACTTTGGAAGCTCTGGCTTTAGACTTTGCCGCCCTTGTTGACGAGAAAGCTCTTGCCGGTCGTAGCATTGCTCCCGGCCTGCGTAAAAACCGCCATAAATGCCTCAGAGAGAGCACTGTAAATCGGTTCGACACCATATTCCTCAATGGCCTTATCGGACAGTTCAAACGCTTCAGCGACACTAATCTGCGGATGATATTTGCGAAGCCCGACATAAAATAGCCGGTCAGTGGAAGTGTAGATTTTCTCTTTCATGTCGGAAATGTTGCCACCAATTTCCTCAAACTGCCGGACGCTTGCGCGATCATAAAACATTTTATAAGTCTTTCCATCGACGAAGACATCAAAAGCTGCCATAATTCAAATTCCTCCATATTTTTAATAATTGTGCTGCCCACGATTCGTGAACAGCTCAAAAAGTGTCTTAATTAGGTTGTTGCGATCATGGTTGTAACGGCGGTCGGCGCAATGTGCTCATGCGAAGAAACTGCAAAAGCCAAACCAGCCTTAACGACCTTTCCGACAGAGACTTCCTTAGTCCATGTAGAGCCACGGCCTGTAAACTTCTCGCCGGAGCCGTCACCGTAAACGATCAGATAGTTCTTATCTGCCGTTAGGCTTACCGCCGTTTGAACGGAGGTGTAGTCCGTATCGTTGTAGTTATACTCGAATTCATAGCTCGGCGTTTCGGGCCGGTCAGGGATGGATTTCGTATATTCATCGTCAAGGCAAGTTGCGTCAAGAGACTTCGGGGCTGCGCCGGTTGCCGGAGCACTCGAAATTTTTACAAGCATTGCGTATTTACCGGGCGTAGAACCTTCTGCATACAGTTTTGTGCCAACATCTGAAATAGCTGCCATATCTTTTCCCCCTAAGAAAGCAAATGTCGATATGGCGCTCTCTGGCGCTCTGTTTACTTTTAGCTGTAAATGACTTGCCTGTCCTCGTCAATCATGCAATCGTATCGGAGCATGTAGCGGTAGATCGTTGTGTCCGCTACATTGGTAACAGGCTTTGCAGCGATACGGCGCAAATGGAGCTGATTTTCCAAAACTGGAATGATGGCATCACGAATTTTCTTCGCAACGATTTCTCCCGTGCTGCCATTTTGGTAAATATCAATCTGCCAAGATGGTTGAGATTGTCTGCCGGTGTAACTTAGGTCATGAGAAATCTCTGGGTTATCAACGTCGGCAATGGTGACACAGGGAAAAGATGTGGTCGCTGCCTGATATTGCTTTTCAACAACGGCTTTCGGATACAATGCCAAGACTGCCGCTTTGATCTGCGTATAGATAGAATTCGTAAGGTCAAGCATTTCCCATATTCACCTTCAATGTCTCTCCGGCGTGTTGCCGCATAAATTCACGGGTACGATAGACGAAAGCATGAGCCGGTTCGCCTTTTGTCCAACGATAACGGTTCTGCTTTTCGTCAACGTACGTCCAGCCTTTTTCTCCGTGCCCATTCACGTCATACGTCCATCCGGGAGCCGGTTCAGGGTGTGGGCTATTTGCTCCTACTATCCCTGTGCCATATTCAACGAAAATCGCGTAAGACGAGCCGATACGGATTCTGCCGGTATTTGTGGATTCGTCGTATTCCCATGAAATGCTTTCCGCAAGGTCGCCGCTCTCCATGGGCACAATGGACATCATGTATTCGTATCCAATCTGTGTCAGCTCTTCGACTGCCCGCCTCGTGCCATCGTCGATTTTGTCGGCTTTTTGCATAAGGCGTTGTTTGGCGTTCTCAATAGATGATCGGCTGAAAACGTTTATGGAAATCTTCTCGCTCATGCCTTCGCCGCTCCTGCAACTTTTTTGAAATACACGGTAATCTGGTTGCCTGTGTCGAGGACTTGCTCGACGGTATAGTTGTGGTTCATCTTTGCTGTGCCATCGTCGCGTAGAACGCCATTAGGCGCAACACCAATCCACGCAACACTACTCTCGACAAAGTTGTATCCGCCAACATCGAACGGCGTGAATTCGGCTTTCAAGATGCTGTTAACATCAGTGCCGAATGCCTGCCGCTCCAATTCATCGGTAATGGGCTTCAAATTCAAATGAATCTCGACCGGTTCGTCCCAAACGTTTTCTTTTGCGCCAGTATCCTCGCCATTGGAGTCTTGTATTTCCTGTGGCGGAAGTGGCTGAGAAACGTACACTGCTCGCTTTTCTCTGAAAAGGCTTCTCATAATACCACCCGCGCAATCGGGGAAATATCAGACAGCATACTTGCCGGGATGGACGCGCTTTCGTATGTACGCTTCACGCCGTTTTCATCGTGAACCATTTCACCTTCTGCGCCCTGCTTGTTATACAGATAGACAGCAATTTCAATTTGCTTCATCTTCCACCGATCTTCCATTGGTTCCTCCGGAAGACTATTGCGGCGCTCTTTGATTTTGGATTCTGCCGTGTCGAGAAACAGTTGGAGTTTTCCGTCCTGTGATGTATCCGTGTCTTTGATGCCTAACCAGATTTTGAGATTTTGCAGTTGGGTAAGTCCCATAAATTACTCTTTTCTTTTCGTATATTGCCTTTTTGCTGGTTGACTTTCTGTGGCCAATGGTTTGCTTGCGTTTTGGGCCGGTTTTGGAGAGATTTCAAGCACTTTAGCGCCAAGGCCGACTAATTTCTTAACGTCGGCTTCCGCAACCTCTAAAGTCTCGTGAGGGGCGCATAAGCGTCCCCCATGTAAAACGTGAAATGGAAATGCAACTTTCGCCATGGGTTAGGCCACCTTCAGTACGCCAACAGTATCAATGCCCTCGTAAGATGGAAGCACGATTTCATCGACAACGGTAAAGAGTGTAACCGGGTGTGGCTCAGTGTATTGTGAAACAGCAATACCATTTCCGACGATGGAAACTTTAGCAGCATTGCTCCCCATAAGATCAGCTTCCTCCGGCGTTGTACCATAATAGGTATTGCCGAGAGATGCACCGCGGTTAAGCATGGTGACGTAATTGTCCGGGTAGAATTGCATCTGAGTGCCAGCTTCTGTCTTGAATTCCTTATTGTAGACAATAATGCTAATGCCAAGAATATTTGCAATGGCCTGTTTAACAATCGGGTCGGTTAGGAATACGTTTGCAGTCGTGTTCTGCGCCAGAATTGCTTTCTGGATGCTTGCACATTTCATGAGCAGCTTGAATGTAGCACGGCTCATAATGGCGGTATCTGGGCGAGAGCCACAAGCATTTTCAATATTGTCCTGCATTGTCTGCATATCGCCGAGCGGGTCAGCCGTTGCCGAAGTGTTCCACTGGTTCGCAGCAGTCGTGATAGGAACATAATTAGACGCTTTCCATGAGCCATCCGGGTCGTAGTTGTACTTATAAGCGACACCATTTGCCTCGATGTCAATGCCTGCGTTACCAGACTCAGGAGCGAGCAACTGCCAAATCATGCGTTCCGGCACAACTGCGGCACCGTCGAGAAGGTCTTCCACATCCCTATAAGTATGGTCGATCACCGACTGCACATAGGGGTCTTTGGAACTCTGTGCGCGAAGGATATCCTGGCGGTCTTTTTCATCGAACTTGTACGCCTCACGGAAGAACGGCATTTCGGTTGACAGTTTGGAAACACCAATCCGGTCACGAAATGTTGCTTTCGTACCAAAAGTAGAAGGCTTCAGAGAAACAGGCAGGCCCTTTTTCCCTTTAATCCATGAAAGGTCAAGGCCAGCGTGCCGCGCCGCCGGGAAAAAGCTTGTACCAAGATAAGGAATATCGTTGCTATGTACCTGTGTAAAATGAGCCGCAATGGACTCCGGAGTGAAAAGATCATTTAAGTCCATATTTTATACCTCCAAATTAGTAAAAAAGAATCATCGGCAGAGCTGCTTTCGTAGCTGCATCAACGGTCACGCTGGAATGTGCCTGCGCTTTTGCAGCATCAACGAAGCCATGAACCAGCAAAGCGCCATTTGGGTCATCGACAGGGACATCATGAAGCAAGATGCCGACAGCGTTTGACACAGCCGGAGTGCCGGAAGTGACAGCCGCTTTGCCATCCTCAGAAAGCGGGGTGCCAGCCTTTACCGTGCTGCCGCCAGATACATCAACGACAATCGGCTTAGAAACGAAGTGGTCGTTTGCGAGGATGTTGTATGTGCCATCATAATTTTTCTTTTCAAATTTCATGCTTTTTTACCTCCATAAATGTAATAATCGAGCGCGCTGTTGGAGCTTTTCATTGACGCGGCGCGCTTATTGGCAAGAAGCTCGGCAAATTCAACGGCTTTACTCTTTTCCTTGCCAGTGCCTGTGCCGGAACCACCGTTGGGCGGTGTAACCTTTTTCATTGCAGCCTTGATTTTCTCGTTCACGTCATGTTCCATGGCAGAAATTAGAGCCTGCCCGCGTTTCAAGGATTCTTCCTCGTTGTCGTCAACAATGCTGTCAAGCATCGGTTGGCGGTCAACTTCGGAAATCCCCTTTGAAGCAAACAGCGATTCAACTTTGACGCGGACTTTCTCTTTGGCAAGCTCTTTCTTTTCGGTTGCAAGCTGGTTAAGCTGCTCCTGTACCTTTTGCTCAGCCGTCATTTTGGATTCCTTATCGAGCTGAGCCTTAATTTCGGGTGTGAGTTTTGCCTTGATGGATTCCTCGCGAGATTTCAAAGCTTGTTGAATCTCACGGTCAAAGTCGGCCTGAGAAGCAAAGGATTTAAATGGCTTTGTCTCGGCTGCCTGCGTTGTGGTTGCCGGTGTGGTAGTCGTTTGAGTGCCGCTTTCAGCGTTTGTAGAGGCCGTGGAGGCCGCTGCGGCTGTCGCCGGTGTAGTTTCACCCTCGGATGCAGAAGTGCCCTCACCGTCTGCAAAAAGCTGAATATTAGGAGTGAGCGAAGTAATTCCATTGGTTCTCATAAAAGTTTCCTCCGTATTCCGCGCCGTTCTTTTGCTTTCGTCCCCCATAGGTTCTTACTTGCATTGGCCCGTCGTGTAATAAAATTTGCTATTTATTTTCATATCCAACGTGTTTGGTCGTACCATCCAACGTTAGAATTTGGAATCTCTTGCTTGCATTCGGAGGCATAAGCCCACGTAATGCGTATCCGCCATAGTCTTGAAAGCTACTACATACAACATTTGTGAATTCCGTTGTGGAAACCGTTTCGTTGTGCATATCAACACGAATTTTGCAGGGAAGTGTTTCTTCCGGTGTATGAGTGTGACCGGAAATGATAATATCAGCGCCGTCCACCGTGTATTCCCATTTCTGGAGCTTATTTCTTGTCTGCCCGTGAATCAGAACAATGCAATATGAAACTTGCCTATCTTTCTTTGCTGTGCCTAAACTCACTTTTAAGAAACAAGCATCTTGCCTGTATCTATCCTCAATTCCAAGCCTGCAAAGGACATCATAAAGCGGGTCATCATCCACTTCGCGAATGTTGCGGTAGCAATGGTTCCCACCGCAGGCTC
>ENA-UOOR01002932-UOOR01002932.1-fermentation-metagenome-genome-assembly--contig:-NODE-2932-length-16076-cov-3.903689_pt1 | contig 16076 bp, 8 predicted proteins | sample MGYA00245780_ERZ724029 | MGnify/ENA primary metagenome ERZ724029 (study PRJEB28704, sample SAMN03018315) | fermentation metagenome | biome: anthropogenic terrestrial biome; feature: soil; material... | reverse complement strand
AATTCAAAACCTTGTTCCAGATTTTGAAGAAGCATCTGGCTGATGGCTACGATGTGCCTCATTTCTTTCGTGATCTTATGGCCATGCTTACAGAGGTTACTGAGGAGGAATGGGGAACTTCAAAGGACCCTTCTCAAGAAGGAAAAGATAAGTCATTACGGAGTTATGCGAAGCGTGGACTTCCGAAGAAGCTCGCGCAGACTATCGTCTATAGACTCACTCCGGAGAACACGATTGACAGCATTAATAGCCATGGTGAAACACAGCGACGGCTGCTTGCAGAGGATTTGAAAGGCTATGATCCGGACATCAATGCAGACAATGTTGCCGAGAGGGTTGCTGATTGGCTGGTTGAAATCGTTCAGGTCTCTGCCGGACTTGTCCCGCAGGACGAACTGACTAAACAGAAACAGCAGCAACTTGACGCACAGCTGAAGAGCAAGTACGGCGATTATCTGCTTGCCGAAGAGGAGAACCACTGTGCATTCCCTGGCTGCGGACGCGAACTTGTTCTGACGAAGGATGGCAGTATCTCCTACGCGTACGAGGTGAGCTTGATTGATAAAGCCGCACCGGCGGCTCCCGATAATCTTCTGGCGATGTGTCCGCAGTGCCATGCGACATATCTTCTTGATTCCAACAAAAAGCTTTGCAAGGAGTTGCAGGAGACGAAGAAGGTTCTGGCGACGCACAGGCAGAACGTACATATGTTGGATGATCTCCCTTTGGAAAAGGGAATCGTTAGTGTGATAACGAGAATTGCTAAACTCAATGAGAAGGATCTTGTAGATGCATCGCTTGATCCCAAGGAGATAAAACAAAAGCTTGATCCGTCAAAGGACACGGCTATCTACTACGCAGTGAACAATTATGTCGGCGTTTATTTTGTACGGATCAGGGAAATCATGATGAATCTTGATAAGCGCAGCGTCATTGACTATGAGGAAATCCAAGATCAGATGCATGCGCTGTATCGTCGCTTGAAAAAGGCGAAGAAAACTCGTCTTGAAATATTCAATGAGATAACGAACAAGGTGCATCGCGTATCGTTACAGGATGAAATCTACTGCCAGATCGTGGTCGCCTACTTCGTTCAAAGCTGTGAGGTGTTCGATGCAATTACCGAATAAGCTCTATTCATATGAAGAAAGCACCCTGGCTTTGCTGCCGAGGGTGCTGAATGAAATGAGAAACGGGCCTGTCTCCGTAGGAGAACTGTATCTATCGATGAAGCGGAACCTTAAGGATCCTACGGATTTTCTATCCGCAATGGACTGCCTTTATGCTCTGCGAGCTATAGACATGAATGATGACGGGGAGGTTTTCATATGCTTAAGGAAATGAGATCCCCAGCCTTCAGGAAAGATGGCAAAGAAAGACCGCCGATAGTTTTCCACAAGGGATTGAATGTTGTCCTTGGAATGGAAAACGGGAAGAATTCAATAGGAAAGTCCTCTGCAATGCAGGCTATCGACTTTGTGTTCGGAGGAAGCACATATATCAAAGGCGATGGTGTAAAGCATGTGGGACACCATACCGTTTTCTTCACGTTTGAATTTGACGGGCAGGAATACCGCTTTGCAAGAAATACAGGAGAACCGGACATCATTCAAGTTTGTACGGACGGATATGTTCTGACCGGAGAGACGAAGGGCAAAAGCGAATTTGTTGAATGGTTAAAAGAAAAATATAGCATCGACTATCCCGGTTTGTCCTTCCGATCCACACTGAGCAGTTTCTTTCGGATGCATGGAAAAAGCAATGTGAGCGCCCAAGAGACTCCGCTGTATGGTGTACGCGGCGACAGCATGCAGAAATCATTGGATCGGCTTGTCAAGCTCTTCGACCGATATAAGGACATTGAGGCTTTCAATAGCAAGCTGAAGGAGCAGGACGATAAGCTCTCTGCATACAGGGCCGCTCAGAAGTATCAGTTTGTGTCTGACCTCGTAGGAGGCGATAAACAATATGAAGCAAATGCCGCCAAGATTCGCTCTCTGCAGGAGGAACTTGACAATCTCACTTCTGAGCAAGTGGAGGTGCATTCCGAAGAAAATATCGAAAAACAGCAGCAGAAGACTGAGCTTCGTGGGCGAAGGCTTAAAATTGAGACGCAGATTGAGGCAAAGCAGCGCCGGTTGAAGCTTCTGGAAATGAGCCTCGAATATGGTCTATATCCGTCACAGGCCGATTTGGAATCCTTGCAGGAGTTCTTTCCTGACGTGAACATCAGGAAGCTTTACGAAGTGGAGAACTATCATCAGAAGCTTGCCAGGATTCTCGATGACCAGTTTGAAAGCGAAAGACAGGCTGTTCTTGTTGAAATTGAGGATCTGGAAGAACAGCGAAAGGAAGTAAACGAGCAGATTAAGGAACTTGGATTTGTGGGAAACATCTCCAAGGAGTTCTTGGACAGGCACTCGGAGCTTAAGGGAACCATTGACGCACTGAAAACCCAGAACGAATCGTATCTGACGCTTCGTGATTTGAAGGAAGCGAAAAAGCTCGCGAACGATCAGCTGAAAAATGCCATCAGGCAGATCCTTACTGATATTGAACAGACCATCAACGCAAAGATGGCCGAGTACAACAACACGCTGTATGCGGAGCACCATAATCCGCCGAAGCTGACAATCAAGGAATACAACAGCTTCACGTTTGAAACCAAAGGAGACGACGGAACAGCAGCTGCCTACAAGGGAATGATCATATATGACCTTTCAGTACTGAACACGACAGGATTGCCAGCAATTGCGCATGATTCCCTCCTGTATGGTGATCTGGGGTTCAAACTGGTTGAAGGAATCATGAAGCTGTACGAGCAGAACAAAAAGCAGATATTCATTTCCTTTGACAAACAGTCTGCACATACTCCTGAAACACAGCGGATTCTGGAAAGTCACACGGTTCTGAGGCTGGCTGATGGAACAGGGAAACTATATGGGCAGTCATGGGATACAGAGACAGAGGACGAGTCATGAAGAGAAAAATGAGCTACAAGAAACTGTGGAAATTACTGATTGACAGAGACATGAAGAAAACGGACCTCAGGACAGGCGCAGGTATCAGTTCATCTTCTCTTGCCAAGCTCAGTAAGGATGAAAACGTCACGACTGATGTATTGCTTCGGATTTGCGATTCCTTAAACGTTGATTTAAAGGACATCGCTGAAACTGTACCTGACGATGAACGGAATGAAGAAAGAACCGAATATCGTCGTCGGACGTCAAACTACTCTGCGAGCGTATCGACAATAAAATGAAAAGCGAGGAGTAGCATACAAATATGAGCAGGCTTGAAGACATCACTGCTGGCAGTACTGTAAGGGGAATTGTCGGCAATGAACCAGTAACCATCATTGCAGTGCAATGGTATGGAACCGGTGTGATGGAAATTACATATAAAGATACAAAGGGAGTTCCGGGAACACAGCTCTTGTACCGAGAAAGTGAACCAAGCATAGAGGTGCTTTCACAGCATCTTCCTTGGAGTTTTGATGCGGACGCGAATCAGATGAAGCTGGCGTCAGAGGCTTATAGAATTAGCCTTGCGCATCTTTTTGATCCCTACCTCGCTGTGCATACTTCAGCGGTTGAACCGCTCCCGCATCAGATATCGGCGGTTTATCAGGAGATGCTGCCACGCGTACCGCTTCGTTATGTGCTGGCGGATGATCCCGGCGCAGGCAAGACAATCATGACTGGTCTCTATATCAAAGAGTTGATGGCGCGAGGTGATTTGAAACGTTGCCTCATCGTTGCTCCCGGAAGCCTTGTTGAGCAGTGGCAGGACGAGCTGTTTTCTAAATTCAATATCAAATTTGAGATTCTGACTAACGACAGGATGGAATCTGCAGTCAGCGGGAATATTTTTACTGAAGTTGATCGCTGTATCTGCCGCATGGACAAACTTGCGAGAAATGATGATCTTCAAGCAAAGCTGAAGGTTTCCGAATGGGACCTTATTGTGGTCGACGAAGCTCATAAAATGTCGGCGACAGTCTGGGGTGGCGAGGTTAAATACACTCGTCGCTTCCAGCTTGGTAGACTACTTTCCAATATTACCCGGAACTATCTGTTGTTGACCGCTACGCCTCATAACGGCAAGGAAGAAGATTTTCATTTGTTCCTGTCGCTTATTGATCCAGATAGGTTTGAAGGCACACACAACACTTCCCAGCAGGCTGTGGATGTTAGTGATGTCATGCGCCGTCTTGTAAAAGAAGAACTTTTGAAATTTGACGGTACGCCACTATTTCCTGAACGTCGTGCCTATACGGTCAATTACGATCTGTCTCCGCAGGAGGCAAAACTATATCAGGCCGTAACAGAATACGTGCAGGAGGAGTTTAATCGCGCGGACAAACTGAACAACGAGCGGAAGGCTACAGTAGGATTTGCATTGACCATCCTTCAGCGCAGACTTGCTTCTTCTCCTGAAGCAATCTATCAGTCACTCCGTCGTAGACGCGAGCGGCTGGAACACCGGCTGGCAGAGGAACGACTCGGAAAGCGTGCTGACGAATATAAAAATCCCGACTGGGATGAAGACATGGACGATGACGATCTCTCCTCCGAAGAGCAGGAACAGATGGAGGAACAGGTCGTTGACCACGCTTCCGCCGCAGCAACAATCGCGGAGCTTGAGGCCGAAATCAAGACATTGAAGCGCCTTGAAAAAATGGCAAATGATGTTCGGGTAAGCGGTGTTGACCGCAAGTGGGAAGAACTTTCAAAACTACTGCAGGACAATAAGTTTATGTACGGTGAAAATGGTCAGAGGGAAAAGCTGATCATTTTCACAGAACAAAAAGACACTCTGAACTATCTGGCCGGGAAGATTCGCTCTCTCATCGGTGACGAAGAATCAGTAGTAACAATACATGGCGGAATGCTCCGTAACGACAGAAGAAAAGTTGAAGAGCTGTTCAAGCAGGATGTTGGTGTTCGAATTTTGATTGCTACAGACGCGGCTGGCGAGGGTATTAATCTACAACGAGCACATTTGATGATCAACTATGATCTCCCTTGGAACCCGAATCGTCTTGAGCAGCGTTTTGGCCGTATTCACAGAATCGGACAGACGGAGGTTTGCCATTGCTGGAATCTTGTAGCGTCTGAAACCCGTGAAGGATATGTATTCCAGCGACTTCTGACAAAACTTGAGGAGGAGCGTGAAGCTCTTGGTGGGAAGGTCTTTGATATCCTCGGGAAGATGACCTTCAACAATAGGCCGCTCCGAGATCTTTTGATAGAGGCAGTCCGCTACGGCAATGATCCGGAAGTACGAGCAAGGCTGAATCAGGTTGTTGATAAGTCTATGGACCCGGAGGTCTTCCGACAGCTGATAAAAGAAAACGCGCTGACCGATGATGTCATGGACATCCATACAGTCAACGCGATAAAAGAGGATATGGAGCGGATCGAAGCCCATAAGCTACAGCCACATTTCATCGAAGCCTTCTTTGTTGAGGCGTTCAAAGGTCTGGGTGGGCGAATCCAGCCACGTGAAAAAGGCAGATATGAAATCACTTCTGTTCCCTATGCCGTGCGAAACCGCGATATGCAGATTGGTTTCGGAGAATCTGTTCTGAAGCGATATGAGCGTGTCTGCTTTGACAAGGAATACTGCACCATTCCCGGTAAGCCGCAGGCGGATCTGCTTAGTCCGGGACATCCTCTGCTCGAAGCTGTAATCGATATCGTTCGGGAGAAAAATGTTGATGTGATGAAGCGCGGTGCTGTTTTCATTGATGATGACGACTACAGCACAGACGCACGATTACTCTTCTATATCGAAGATTCCGTGCAGGATGGCATTACTACGAAAGACGGGAACCGCCGAACTATCTCGAAACACATACATTTTGTAGAATTGAAAGAGGACGATACCGCTTCAAATGCAGGTTACGCACCGTACCTCGATTATCGCGCAGCGGAACCGGATGAATACACAGCGATTCATAATTGGATGCAGACTCAGAATTGGTTGATGAGCGGAGTTGAGGACAAAGCAAAGGGCTATGCCATTCAAAATCTGATTCCGCAGCATTTTGCAGAAGTCAAAAAGCGCAAAGAAACGATGCTGGATAAGACCGAAAAAGCAGTAAAGGAGCGGCTGACTGCCGAGATTCAGTATTGGGATTACCGTGCTGGCGAACTTGCGCAAAAAGAAGCAGCAGGAAAAACGAATGCAAAGTTGAATTCTAAACTTGCAGCCAGAAGGGCCGACGATTTGACAAACAGGCTGCAAAGTCGTCTTGCTGAAATTGAGAAGGAACGCAGAATCTCTCCGATGCCGCCGATCATCACTGGAGGTGCGCTGGTGATACCGAAAGGCCTACTTCACAAGCTGACAGCTAAGCCTATGCCTGATACGTTTGGACAAGGTGATCGCCAGAGCGTGGAATATGCTGCTATGAATGCGGTCATTCATATTGAATCAGACTTGGGCTTTAGGCCGAGAGATGTGAGTGCAGAGAAATGTGGATATGATGTGGAATCATTCATTCCCGACAATATGCGCCAGCGTTTGAATTCGTATGCGCTCCGCTTTATCGAAGTAAAAGGCAGGCAGAAGGGTGCGACCACTGTCACCGTAAGCAAGAATGAAATTTTGACAGCTCTCAACAGGCCAGATGAGTTTATCCTGGCCATCGTAGAAGTAGACGGTGATAAAACGCATACCATCTACCTGAAGCACCCGTTTAAGAATGCGCCGGACTTCACGGCGACAAGCATAAATTACGACATACAGGATCTGATCCGGGAGTCAGAAGTCCTGTATCAAAAGTGAGGACATTATGGCAACGAAGAAACTAATAGAGGTGGCTTTGCCACTCGACAAAATAAATGAGGCATCCGCACGGGAAAAATCGATCCGGCATGGACACCCTTCTACATTGCATCTCTGGTGGGCAAGACGCCCGCTTGCTGCAGCACGTGCTGTTATTTGGTCGAGTCTCGTTGACGATCCCTCTTCACATCCTGAACTTTTTCCAACCGATGAGGAACAAAATACGGAACGCGAAAGACTATTCAAAATACTTGAGGATCTGGTTGTATGGGAAAATTCCAACAATCAGGACGTCTTGAACGCTGCAAAGAATGAAATCCTCAAATACAACAACGGCAAATTCCCGACACTTCTTGATCCCTTCGCTGGCGGCGGAGCAATTCCATTGGAAGCACAGCGGCTTGGTCTTAAGGCTGTCGCGCACGATTTAAACCCGGTCGCTGTCATGATCAACAAAGCGATGATCGAGATTCCTCCTCGCTTTGCTGACAGAAATCCCGTAAACCCTGATGCAAGAGTTTCAAGAACTGCTGATACATGGAGTGGGGCACAAGGTCTTGCGGAAGACGTGCGTTATTACGGCGAATGGATGAAAAATGAGGCTTTCAAGCGCATCGGACATCTTTATCCAAAAGTAAAGGTACCGCGTGAACAAGGTGGCGGGGAAGCAACGGTCATCGCTTGGATTTGGGCGAGAACGGTAAAGTGCCCGAATCCTGCGTGCGGTTGCGAGATGCCATTGGCAAGTACTTTTGAACTTTCAAAGAAGAAAGGTAAAGAGGCATGGATAGAACCACAGTTCGATTATCAAGCAAAAAAAATATCTTACAAAGTTCATATAGGAAAAGGTCATGTCCCCGAGGCGGCAAAAATGGCTCGAGGCGCAAAATTTAAATGCATCATGTGCGGAGAAGCAACTACAGAAGAATATATTAAAGAAGAATCAATGCACGGCCGCATGGGCGCAGCCATGATGGGAATTGTAGCAGAAGGGAAAAAGGGACGCATTTATGTTTCGCCAACAGAGGAGCACATTTCTGCGGCAAATTGCCAAAAGCCGGATGGGGAATACCCACAGCAAGAATTGCCATATGATCCTCGCAATATATGGTGTGTCAATTATGGGTTAGATACTTACGATAAACTATTTACGAATCGTCAACTTACTGCGCTTACAACCTTGAGTGCACTTATTACTGAGGCTCAAGAAAAGGCTGAAAAAGATGCAGTTGCTGCGGGGTTGAAGGACGATCATCTTCCGCTTCGTGATGGAGGCGATGGCGCAAAAGCATATGGAGAGGCTGTTGGTGTTTATTTGGCTTTTGCTGTAGATAAACTTGCAGATATTAATTCTACAGCGTGCGGATGGATTACTGTGAATGGAGTAATTAGAAACACATTTGCGAGACAAGCGTTGCCTTTAGTATGGGACTATGCGGAAGCAAACATGTTCTCAAATTCTACTGGCAGTTTAAAGCTTATTTTAGAGAAAATCACCGAGTGTGTTAGTGAGCTACCAGCCAGCTCAGATGGTATTGCAACTCAATTTGATGCTCAATCAGATTGTGGATTAAGAAATATAATGGTTTCCACTGATCCGCCCTATTACGATAACATTGGATACGCCGATCTTTCTGATTTCTTCTATGTATGGATGAGACAGTCTTTAAAAGGCACGTATCCACAATTATTCGGAACATTGCTGGTTCCGAAGACAGAGGAATTAATTGTCAATCCGTATCGTCATGATGGTGGTTCTGAAGAGGCAAAAAGCTTTTTTGAAAATGGTATGTTGTCTGCCTGTGAGGAAATAAATCAATATGCAGAGGATGATATACCAGTGACTATTTATTATGCATACAAACAGAGCGATTCTGATGAATCTGGTACTGCATCATCAGGCTGGGAAACAATGCTCAGCGCTATCATCAAAGCTGGTTTTTCAATAACAGGAACCTGGCCTATGAGGACAGAGCGAACTGGCCGTATGATCGGAATAGGTACAAATGCCCTCGCCTCCTCAATTGTACTTGTTTGCCGTAAGCGCTCTAAAAACGCTCCGCAAACAACTCGTCGAAATCTTATTGCAGAATTGCGTCGAGAATTACGCCCAGCTTTAAAGAAACTGCAAGAAAGCAACATCGCTCCAGTTGATCTTGCGCAAGCTGCCATCGGCCCTGGCATGAGTGTATTCAGCCGCTATCGTAGAGTTTTGGAAGCGGATGGTACGCCGATGACAGTACGGAGTGCACAACTGATCATCAACGAAGAAGTCGACATGTACTTCAACGAGCAGGTCGGAAGTATGGATACAGCCAGCCGCTTCTGTGTGGATCTGTACATGCAGTGTGCTTACAACGATATCAAATATGGTGAAGCTGAGGTATTGGCGAACGCAAAGGGTACGTCAATCCCGATGATGGCTTCGCACGGTATGCTCTATGCCAAGGGCGGTATCGTGCATCTGGTGGAGCGCAAAGATCTACCTGAAAAAGTTGACACGGATGAAAGCAATATTTGGATGTTGACGCAGCAGCTTACCTACGCAATGGAAAAAGGTGGCGTGGAGGCCTGCGCCAAGATTGTGGCTTCGATGTTTGGTAGCAATGCGGAGAATGCAAAGGATCTTGCTTATCGCCTCTATACCATTGCAGAGCAGAAGAAATGGGCAAACGAAGCCTTCGCCTATAATGCGCTCGTGGTCGCTTGGCCCGATATTCAAAGCAAGGCAGCGGAGCTCAAGGCGGCAGTACCTGAACAGATGACATTGTTCGATTATGGACTGACTGGAGGAGAACAATAACATGTTAATGTCGAAGGGAGGCGAAGCCTTTCTGTGAGAAAAATGATAGAGACCGCGCTTCCTCTGGCGGCATTGAACTCATCGGCAATCGCGGACAAGGCCAAGAAGGGCCATCCAGGCAATATGCATCTTTGGTGGAATCGTAGCCCGATTGATTCTTCAACAGCTTTATTGGAAGCGGCGATAAAAGACGATCCTGTTGAAGCAGGACTATCAGAGGCAGACAGAAAGCGGCTGATAGATGAGCTTACCCAAGTTTCCTTTGGCGAAGATAATGGGCACCTGAGTGCGAATACCTCATATCCGACAGTTTGTGATCCGTTTTCAGGATTCGGCGGACTGACTATTGCGGCCCAGCGGCTTGGATTGAACGTCGATGCAGGTGATTTGAACTCAGTAGCCACGCTTCTGACCAAAGCCTCAGCAGAAATACCAGCAGGATTCGTAGATAGTAAGGCTATTAATCCTCAGGCCGAAAACAAGATGTACTTTGGCGCGGAAGGTCTTGCAACCGATGTCGCTTACTATGGAAAGCAGGTAAAAGAAAAAGCGTTCAAGCAGTTATCAGATTCATACCCTCAAGTACAAACGAGCAAAGAAGAGAGATTTACGGCTTACTCTTGGATCTGGGTTCGAACGATGAAATGCCCAAATCCTGCATGTGGGTGTCAGATGCCAATGGCCACCAGCTATGTACTTTCCAGGACGAAGGGTCATGAGTACTGGGCTGAACCGATGGTTTCAGGAAAGCAAGTCAAGTTCCAGATTCATCAAGGTGTATGCCCGAAAGATAAAGAAACAAATAAGCATGGAAGTAACGGTGCAAAGTTCATATGCCCTGCCTGCGGTCAGATTACAAAAGATGATGATGTTAAAAGGGCTGGACAAGCGCATGAGCTTCATCTCCAGCTGATGTCGGTTTGTGTACAAAATAAGCAGGGACGTTTTTACCTTAACCCTGACGAGGAACAGATCAATGCGGCAAATAGAGCCATGTCGGAAGATGCCCCGGTTGGCGCTCTTCCGAACAACACAAGATGGTTCAGCCCTCCAGGTTTTGGTATGAAGGATTATGCCGATCTATACACGTCACGGCAGCTTCTTTTGATGACGACATTGTGTGATCTGGTCTCCAGAGAGATGGCACAGATTACAAAGGATGCAGTAGCTGCCGGGATGTCAAACGACGGGCGATCATTATCTGACGGAGGAACAGGAGCACTTGCATATGGCCAGGCGATTGGAGTTTATCTGGCGCTTGTTATAGGAAAGCTTGCTAATTTTCAGTCTTCTATCTGTACATGGGATAATAGGAATGGAAATGTTCGCGCGACTTTTACGAGGCAAGCAATCCCGATGACATGGGTTTTTGCTGAAGGAAATCCTTTTTCAACGCCAACAGGGAATTATGACACCATGCTTCAAAATGTGGTGGATTCGGTTGCTCGGTTAAGGGCTCATTCTGGTACATCAGTCGCACAGAGAAACGCGCGTACGATGAAGTTTCCGGAGAACGCGATCTTATTTACTGAGCTCCCGTACTACGACAATGTCGGATATGCGGACCTATCGGATTATTTCTATGTATGGCTTAGAAGGTGTCTGAAGGATGTATACCCTGATTTATTTGAAAAGGTAGTGACCTCCAAAGAGGAACTGTCTTCTATCCCGGAGCACTACGATGGAGATACTTCGAAGGGTATCAATGAATACCGAGTTGGAATTCGAAAGATGCTTGAACATTTTTATGAGAACGCATCTTCGAATTATCCTTCGATTCTGTTCTTCGAATATGGGAAACAAGATGATAAAGCGTTCAGCCAGAGCAATGAATCCGAGTTGTCCCCTTTTGAGGACCTGTTAAATAGCCTCATTCAAACAGGATTCAGTGTCACGGGAATATGGCCGATACGAACAGAAAAAGCAAACACAAAATTTGAAACTTTTCGCGTGGCGGTGGTCTTTCGTAAGAAAGCAGATAGTCAGCAAGGAGCCACACGAAGGGGATTTATCAACATGCTAAAAAGAGAACTCCCTCCAATGTTGGACACCGCGTATTCCTTCAATGTCAATGATGAGGATAAGCTGGTGGCAGGGCTTGGCTTGGGAATGCAGCTCTTTACCGAATACAATAAAGTCATCAATGCTGATGGCTCTGAAATGAAAATCCATGACGCGCTTCTGATTATATGGCAGGAAGTCATGGATTACTTGAATGCACATGCTGTTATTGCAGATATGGAGGAGGCATAGCTATGCAAGAGAATGTTGAACTTGTCCAGAAAGGATTTCGTATCCTTCTTCCGCAACTTTCCGGATACATCGGGATGGAAATGTCACGAGTCTATGGGGACGACTGGTGGCGGGAAGTACTTGATGCGTTAAGCGATCAATACGATCTTCCGGCAAGTGGAGAATATGGAGACTTGCTTGATTCTTTGGATATTGCAAACTGCCTCCGCCTGATTGATCGGCGCTGGAGAGATGTATTCAGTCAGAAAATGTCCAAGAGCTACAGAAATTGGGCTTCAGAATTGATGGGTGTGCGTAATGCTGTATCTCATGCTGGCTCAAACGATCTGCCGCAGGCTTATACCGAGCGTGCCCTGGATACAATGGCACTGTTGTGCGAGCCGATAGATGGTGAAGCTACGGAGGAAATACGTGCAATTTATCGCAAGGTTCGTTATGGCAATGAACAAGGCTCCACAGCGAACAAGGAAAACGCTGCTCCAGCAGATGACGCTAAACCGAAAAAGAAAACAGCCTCGGCTGCAGTGCTCACAAAGAATGTTGGTAAAAATCTTCCAAGCTGGCGTGATGTTATGGAGCCACATCCAGATGTAGCTGAAGGCCGTTACAAGGCCGCCGAGTTCGCTGCCGATCTGGCTCAGGTTGCTCGCGGAGAAGGTGCTTATGAATACAGAGATCCGGTTGAGTTTTTTGCCCGTACCTATGTTACAGAAGGAATGGCTGGGCTACTCGTTGAATCTTTGAAAAGAGTGACCGGTCAAGGAGGAGAACCTGTCATTCAGCTGAAGACTGCTTTCGGTGGAGGCAAGACACATAGCATGCTTGCTCTTTACCACATGCTGCATGGAAAAACCTCCATAGAATACATACCAAATCTGAAACCAGTACTCGATCGTGTAGGTCTTACAGAACTTCCGAAGGCAAATGTGGCAGTTCTTGTTGGGACAGCTCTCGATCCCACTCGAAAGAAGAATCCTGCAAATTTGCCCGGATACACTGTCAGCACAATCTGGGGAGAAATGGCGTATCAACTTGTAACTTCCGCAGAAAAGCCAGAACTCTACGCGAAGTATATACGTGAGGCTGATAGAAAAGGAGTATCTCCGGGTTCCGAAAATCTGAAGAACCTGTTTAACGAGTGCGGCCCTTGCCTGGTTCTGATGGACGAGCTTGTTGCTTATGCAAAGAAACTTTATGGTGTGGATGGGCTTCCGGCAGGTTCCTACGACAATTTTGTTACATTCATCCAGGAAATAACGGAGGCAGCGAGAGCAAGTGAGAACAGCCTTGTGGTGGCGTCTATTCCTGAGTCAGATATAGAAATTGGAGGAACTGCAGGGAAAACAGTCCTCGATACAATTGAGCATACATTTGGGCGAATGGAATCCATCTGGAAACCAGTAGCAGCAAATGAAGGTTTTGAAGTAGTGCGCCGTCGACTGTTCTTGGATTGCAAGAACCCGGAAGCACGGGATGCAGTTTGTGAGGCCTTCAGCAAGATGTACCAGGAGAATCCATCCGATTTTCCGCTTGAAGCAAAAGAGGTCGAGTACAAGCAGCGTCTGATTTCATGTTATCCGATTCATCCAGAGGTCTTTGACCGCTTGTATGGCGATTGGGCAACACTTGAGCGCTTCCAGAGGACGCGCGGTGTTCTGCGACTTATGGCGGCTGTAATCCACGAATTGTGGATGGCCAATGACGAGAGTGCAATGATCATGCCGGGTTCCATTCCTCTTGACACTCCAAATGTCCGTGATGAGCTTGTACGGCATCTTCCTGATACATGGAACAGTATCATCGACCGTGAAGTGGACGGTAAGCAGTCTATTCCTTATCAAAAAGACAAGGACAATCCTCGTTATGGGCAAAGCCTTGCATGCCGCAGAATCGCGCGGACGATTATGCTTGGCAGTGCTCCGAGTACATCAGCTATTCGTGACCAGGGAATTCGTGGCCTTGAAATTAGCCGCATCTTGCTTGGAACTGTACAACCTGATGAGAACATCGCCAATTTTAGAGATGCTTTGAATACATTGCATGGTTCTCTTTCCTACCTCTATAACAATCCGAACGGGAATCGATTCTGGTATGACACGAAGCCTACACTGCGCAAGACAGCCGAGGATCGCGCATCACAGATTTCTCAAGCAGATGTGGAAATGGAGGTCGAAAGCAGGCTGAAGAAAATCCGCAGAGAGAATCCATTTGCAGGAATTCATGCCTGCCCTGCTTCTTCGAACGATGTCCCGGACGATCAGGCAGTCAGACTCGTAATTCTGCGTCCTCGAGACACGTATAAACGAAACAGTAAAACGTGCTTTGCGATGGAAAAAGTCGAGGACATTTTGAATAATCGTGGAACGTCGCCTCGCGTCTACAAGAACATGCTTGCTTTCATGGCTCCAGACATGGATAAGATTGGGGCTGTTGAGCAAGAAGTAAAACGCTTCAAAGCCTGGACTTCTATCATGTCTGACAAAGATGATCTGAATCTTGATGGCGGACAGGTTCGTGAAACTGATAATAATTTGAAGAGAAGCAATGACACTGTAGATGCCAGATTAAAGGAAGCATATTGCTGGTTGTTGGTTCCCTATATTGATCAGTACGGTGATATGAAGACGGTTCAATGGGAAATCAGCGACGTCGGTGGCGGGAATGACAGTCTTCCGACAAAAGCTTCCCGTAAGATGCTACAAGCGGAGCAGATCATTACCAAATGGGCTCCCGCTCTCCTTCAGATGTGTCTCGACGATATCCTGTGGAAAGACTCGAATGACATTTCGGTAAAGAAGCTGTGGGATTATCTAACTACTTACTGCTATTTACCGCGTTTGTCCAGCTATTCTGTCTTGGAAGAGACCATCTGCCAAGGTGTGGCTTCTACCGAATATTTTGCTCTTGCTGCAGCATTTAACGGAGAAAGGTACATTGATCTTAAGTTCAATAAGTCCGTCTTCTCTATTAATCCTTCTGATCTCCTTGTTAAGATTGATGTTGCGAAAAAGCAGATTGAAGCAGAAAGAAAAGCTGACGAGGAACGCAATAATGAAGGATCAGGACAGCCGAGCTCTTGGGATGTGGCAGGTGGTTCGGGTAGTTCAAGCACAGGCGGATACTCTCCAAGTGGCAATGGCACTTCGACAGTGGAGGAAGGAACGAATGAAGTTGGATTAGATGCTGTTCCTAAGAACAAACATTTCTACATGTCGGTCAAGCTCGACAACACACGAGTGAACCGCGACATGAACAACTATGTCCAGGAGATCATTCAGCATTTAATGTCTATCGACGGTGCTGATGTGGAAATGAAGCTTGAGGTTCAAGTGCAGGCTCCTAACGGTATCCCATCCACAACAGTAAGGACTGTATCCGAGAACTGCAAAACATTGAAAGTTGATGACTTCGGATTTGATGATTGAAGTTTTCCATAATGGCTGGAGGAATAATGGATGAGATGGCAGCAATTCTACGACTCTTACCTCGGATGGGCTGACAGTACCATCTCTTCCAGAATTTCACAGATATCCGATATACAGAATGCGGATGCTGTGGAGATCGTAGATTGCTGTCAATGCATAGATGAGCCACTTGCAGGTCGTCTTCTCCGGAAGGTGGAGAAAGCAAAGGTATCCTTCACGGTTGGACAAGTTGCCGAGCTTGCCATGTTCATCAGTGATGAAGAGCTCTTAAACACCATCGCCGCAGAGGTGTCCGGCCCTTGCACGCAGAATGATCTGGAAGAGCTAAACAACGGCGGGATTCGAGATGATGTAATAACGGACATCGCAAGGCGTTACAACTTACAAGATCCGAATGAAGGTGCTATCTGGAAGCCGGGTGTTTTGCAGAAACAGCTCGATGATATGGCGGACAGTGCTGGACAGCTCGCAAACAACCTAAACCGGATCAATAGGGACCTCGAAAAGCAGAAACGGCAGAGGAAACCTGGACTGCTTGCTTTTCTCGGAGTGCTTGGAGAAACGGGCCGTTCCAAGTCATCATCTGGCTTCCGGGTTGGTGATCATGTTCGTGTGAAGTACCGTGGACAGGAAGGAACGGTCGTCGACATCAACGGGAATCTGATAATGGTCTCACTCGACGATAGCGGACACGTGGATTCCTACGACGCGTCACAGCTTGAGAAGGCTTGGTAACCGGTACTGGTAAACCTTTCAACGATAGCCATACTTTTTAACGATTGCAGATTGGGGGTGTCGCT
>ENA-UOOR01002930-UOOR01002930.1-fermentation-metagenome-genome-assembly--contig:-NODE-2930-length-16080-cov-4.404555_pt1 | contig 16080 bp, 6 predicted proteins | sample MGYA00245780_ERZ724029 | MGnify/ENA primary metagenome ERZ724029 (study PRJEB28704, sample SAMN03018315) | fermentation metagenome | biome: anthropogenic terrestrial biome; feature: soil; material... | reverse complement strand
TATGTCTCTTTTCCTCAAATTCTATAGCCTTTACTACACCCTTAAATGAATTAAGATTCTTAATTTCGCTTATATTTGACTTTTTACCAGATTCCGTATTTATCACATTGACATTGACATCACATCTCAATGAGCCCTCTTCCATCTTTACATTGGATACTCCAATATATTTCAATGTGGCCCTTAGTTTATCTAGAAAAAGTCTAGCTTCTTCTGCAGAACTCATATCCGGTTTTGTAACTATTTCAATTAAAGGTACTCCACATCTATTGAAATCAAGCAATGTGCTACCTTCGTCTGTGTGAAGTTGTTTTCCTGTATCCTCTTCTATATGAATCCTTTCCAGATTTATCTTCTTTGTTCCTTCTTCAAGTTCAATCTCTACATATCCTCCATCGCATACTGGAAGATCAGATTGAGAAATTTGATATCCTTTTACTAAGTCAGGGTAAAAATAATTCTTTCTGTCCATACGTACTAAATTGGATATCTTACTATTAAAAGCAATGCCAGCTTTTATCCCAAAATCTAGAGCCTCTTTATCTAATACCGGTAATGCTCCAGGTAATCCTAAGCAAACAGGGCAAACTAAAGTATTGGCTTCAGCACCATATTCATTAGCACAATTACAGAAAATTTTATGCTTAGTTGCTAGTTCAACATGAATTTCGAGACCAACGATTGTTTTGTATCCCATTATAGCACCGCCCTTTCATAGCCTAAAGCGGCTTTAATAATATTTTTTTCCATAAATCTATCACCCGTTATTTGAAGCCCAACAGGTAGTCCATCGACTTTACCCATTGGAATGGATATTGAGCAAAGACCTGCAACATTGATAGGTACAGTATATAAATCGGATTTATACATTTCAACTGGATCATTTATTATAGAATTAAACTCAAAAGGCAATATTGTCGATGTCAAGGACAATATAACATCATGATCTATAAAAGCATTGTCATAGTCTTGCTTTATCAATGTTCTAACCTTTAATGCTTTCTTATAATGTTCCTCTGCATATCCAGCACTAAGAGAATAAGTACCTATCATTATTCTTCTTTTTACTTCTTCCCCAAAACCCTCTGTTCTTGAATTAGTATATAATTCATCCAATGTATTATAGTTCTCTGCTCTATGCCCATATCTGATTCCATCGAATCTAGCAAGATTTGAGCTTACCTCAGATGTCATTATAATGTAATAGGTTTCAAGTGCATATTTTAAATGAGGTATTGATATAAAATCTATCTTGGATCCTTGTCTTTCAAATACTTTAACAGCCTCATCAAATAGTGTTTGAATTTTCTTATTAGATGTTCCTAATTCAACATATTCCTTAGGCAATGCCACCCTCAAACCTTCTAATAAATTGATATTTTCTTTATCATTATCTATAAAAACGGCTGAATTTGACCTTGTTGAGGATGTGGAATCCTTTCTATCATGTCCAGCAATAGCATTGAGCATTAGAACTGCATCTTTTACACCCCTTCCAAGTATGCCTACCTGATCCAAAGTATTTGCCATTGATACAACACCATATCTAGAAATCATTCCATAGGTTGGTTTCAATCCCACAACACCACAATAGCTTGCAGGCTGTCTTACAGAACCGCCAGTATCTGTCCCTAAAGCCAAAGGCACCTCATTTGCACTTACAGCTGCTGCTGAACCTCCTGATGATCCTCCTGGTACACGATTTGGATCTACCGGATTCTTTGTAGCTCCAAAGTATGATGTTTCAGTAGAGCCACCCATAGCAAATTCATCCATATTAGTTTTACCAATGATTATACCGTCACTATTCTTAATCTTTTCAATAACAGTTGCATCATATGGAGGCATAAAATTCTCCAGCATCTTTGAAGCACATGTTGTTCTCATTCCTTTGGTAACGATATTGTCCTTTATTCCAATAGGAAGTCCCGCCAATACCCCTACATCTTCATTATTTCTTAACTTTTTATCAACTGCATCGGCGGTATTTAAAGCCTCTTCTTTGTTCAATGTAATAAAAGCATTGATATTGGGCTCTGTTTCTTCAATTTTTTTTATATGAGCTTCTACAATATCCTTGCTTGAAATTTCTTTATTTAAAAGCTTTTCTTTCATTTCCCAAGCTTTAAGACTTGTTATATCCACATTATCACCCCTTCTATTCCACTACCTTTATGATTTTAAAATATCCGTATTGCTGCTCTACAGTATTTTGAAGTACCTCTTCTCTTAAAAGAGTTTCATTTTCTTCATAATCTTTTAACTCTCCTGCTTCATCACTAACCATAAAGGTTGGCTCTACATCTTCTGTATTTACTTCCTTTATAGTATCAACAAATCCAATGACTTGGGCAAATTTCTCTGTGAATACATCAATTTCTTCTTCAGTAAACTTTAGCATCGCAATATCTGCAATATGTAGTACATCATCTTTTGTTATCATATTAAAAATCCTCCTTTCTTCAATTGACAGTTGAAAATTATTTGGGTCTGGCTCTGGAATCCAAACCCGAGATTCTTCACTACGTTCAGAATGACAAGATGTATGCGATTCTTCACTACGTTCGGAATGACAAGATGCATGCAATTTCTCACTACGTTCGGAATGACAAGATGTATGAGATTTCTCACTACGTTCAAAATAACATTACCTTTTTTGTCATCCTGAGCCACACAGTATTAACCTAACTACCGAAGGATCTCGGGTTTAACTCTTATCTCTTAGTTCTTATCTCTTAGTTCTTAGTTCTTAGTTCTTCACTCTTAACTCTTAACTCTTAGTTCTTAACTCTTCACTATATCCTTCAATCTCTCTTCATTGATTATCTCAATTCCTAGCTCTACTGCCTTATCATACTTCGAACCTGGGTCTTCGCCTACTATTACGAAGTCCGTCTTCTTGCTTACAGAGCTTGATACCTTTCCACCTTTTCTTTCCACTATATCCCTAATTTGATTCCTTGACAAGCCCTCAATTGTCCCAGTTATGACCACAGTTTTCTCGGTAAATATGGATTCCTCTGCATGTACTTCTTCATAAATAGGAGTAACACCTTCACCAAGAAGTTTGTTCAATGCCTCTAGTATACGCTCATCTTCAAAAAACTCTAATATGTTATTGGCTATAATATCCCCTATATCTCCAACGTTAATCAAATCTTCATAGCTTGCCATTTTTAGAGCACCTAAGGATTTAAATTTATTTGCCAAATCACTAGCCGTTTTTATGCCTACATTAGATATTCCTAAGGCATATATAAATGAAGTAAGGCTAACCATTTTACTTCTTTCAATTGCATCTATCAGATTTTTACTTTTTTTGTCTTTAAAACCTTCAAGTTTTCTTAAATCCTCATATTTAATTTCATATATCTCTGGCAAATCCCTTATATTCAACTCCTCAAGGAGCTTTTCAGCTGTCTTTTCACTAAAACCCTCAATATTCATGGCATCACGACTTGCAAAATGAACTAGCCTGGATACCAACTGCGGCTTGCAGGATAATGAATTAGGACAAAATATGTGAACACCATTTTGTATCAATTCGCTTTGACAATATGGACAATGCGTTGGTTTTTCTATTGTATATGTCTTCTCATTCGTTTCAAGAGTTCCCAATATTTCTGGAATCACATCATTGGATCTACGTATGAGGACTCTTGAATTAAGTCTAATACCCTTTCTTATAATATCATCATAATTATTAAGAGTTGCTCTCTTTACCGTAACTCCGCCTATATCCACAGGCTCCAACAATGCTGTAGGCGTCACCTTTGCCGAACGGCCAACATTCCACTCTACAGCCAACAGCTTTGTACTTATCTCTTCAGCTTCAAATTTATATGCAACTGCCCATCTTGGAAACTTATTAGTATGACCAAGAACCTCCCTAGTTCTCATATCATTTATTTTTATAACCATTCCATCTGTAAGGATGTCGAGTCTATTTCTTGCATCCTTAATATTCTCTATTTCTTCAATTATAGCATCCATGGTATCAAAGCTTTTTACATAAGGAAATACAGGCAATTTATTTTTTCTTAAAAATTCCAGCATTTCTAAGTGACTATTGAAACTTTTTCCTTCTATATATCCTACGTTGTAAAAAAAGGCTGCTAGCTTTCTTTTTTCAGTAACCTTTGGATCCAAATTTCTTAAAGCTCCTGCTGCAGCATTTCTAGCATTTTTCAAAGTCTCAACTGCAGTCTTATTGTATTCCTCAAGTGATGACAAAGGCATCAGCCCTTCACCTTGTACCTCCATTGTATAATCAGCATCTATTCTCATTGGAATTGATTTTATAGTCTTAAGCTGCTCTAAAATTCCTTCACCAACGATACCATTTCCTCTTGAAGCACCCTGAATCAATTCTCCATTTTTATAGGTTAAATTTATAGTTAACCCGTCAAATTTATATTCCAATATATATACTGGATCTGGCAGCTTATCATCATTGTTTCTGTTATATTCATCTATGGATCTTCTTACTCTATTGTCCCAATTTTTTAATTCCGCATAGCTCTGACTTTTGTCAAGACTCCATAGCCTTCCTAAATGAACATGCTTTTCAAACTTCTCTAGTATTTCTCCCCCTACTCTCTGAGTTGGAGAATAGCTTAGAATATATCCAGTTTCATTTTCAAGCCGAACAAGCTCATCATATAGAGCATCATACTCCTTGTCACTTACCTTCGGTGAATCCAGCGTATAATAGCTATAATTCAAGTCATTTATTATATCTATTATCTCTCTAATCCTTTCCTCTTGATTCAAAAGAATCAACCCTCCTTAACGATTTCAATAGGGGCTATGGATTGCAATAGCTTCTTTAGCCCTTCCTTATCAAAAGCTATAGTCAACTCCTTGTCTCCATCTTCTCTTTCCTTAACCATAGCAACTATTCCAGTACCCCATTTCTTGTGTTTAACCTTAGTTCCAACATCAATGTCCAAGTTCTTGTTTTCATTTCTAATTATCTTTGGACCAACAAAATTAGATTTATTGTAATCTACTATATTCAGCAACTTCTCTTCAGGATTTGATTCCATTTCTTTTCTAATATTATTTATAATTTTTTTAGTGATCTTTCTTTCAATTGTATCTCCCATCTCATCAATAAATCTGGATGGCATCGTATAATTAGTATTACCATATATTGTTCTTCTCTGTGCATTAGTTATGATTAAGTGTTTCTCTGCCCTTGTCACAGCTACATAACAAAGTCTTCTTTCCTCTTCCAGATCACTTTCACTGTCAAAGGATCTTGATATAGGGAAAAGACCTTCTTCCATTCCTACTAGAAAAACTATAGGATATTCAAGCCCTTTTGCACTATGAACAGTCATCAACGTAATGAGATTATCTGTTTCAACAGTTTTATCAACATCTGATAATAGCGATATTGAAGCTAAAAAGTCCTCCATATTAGCCCCTTCATTCTTTTCCTCAAATGTTAATGCAACAGAAAGGAAATCTTTTATATTTTCAATCCTAGTTCTAGATTCAATAGTATCTTCTTTTTCAAGCTCAGCGATATAACCTGAAGAATTTATTACCTCTTCAACAAAGTCCTTAATTCCCATTATTTCCTTCATTGCCATAAATCTATTCATTAATTCTACAAAAGGTTTGATGCTATTTATTGCCCTTCCAGACAATCCGGGAATATCCTCAACCGATAATATGACCCCATAAATCGAATCACCTGTATTAGCAGCAAATTCCTCAATTTTATTTATTGTACTTGCTCCGATACCTCTCTTTGGTGTGTTAATAATTCTCTTTAACGATATATTGTCATTAGGATTCTGTAGGAATTTTAAATATGCTATTAAATCCTTAACTTCCTTTCTATCATAGAATTTTAGTCCGCCTACTATTTTATATGGAAGGTGCTCTGTCATAAACACTTCTTCAAAGGTTCTAGACTGTACGTTTGTCCTATATAGGATGGCTATATCTGAAGGTTTATATCCCTTATATATAAATTCATGTATTTTCTTGGCAACAAAAAAGGCTTCCTCTTCGGAATACTCACAGGATTCATAAATAACTGTATCCCCATCGTCATTATCTGTCCAAAGATTCTTATCTTTTCTTTCATTATTTTTTTTAATTACTTGATTAGCTACATTTAATATACTTTGTGTCGACCTATAGTTCTGCTCAAGCAAAATTACCTTGGCACCGGGAAAATCTTTTTCAAAGTCAAGAATATTTGAGATATCTGCCCCTCTCCATGAATAAATGGAATTATGAACAACAATTCCTTCACAAACGTACTGTCTCAAATTTGGTACTGAAATATCATAAACAAACCCCTCATAGTTTTCTATATCAACATGTTTAACTACATCTTCAATGATTTCCCCATTATTAAATATAGCAATACTCATAGTAGGTTTAATATGTGATGCAGGTGTAAAATTAAACACTGTATTCTCCAACAATCTTGCTCTTCTATTAATTTCTAAACCATCTTCTAATGCTATTATTTCGTTAGAAAATCTTTCTGCTTCATCGTAATTAGTTCTTTCCGTTTCAATTCTCCAGGTATTTCTTCGCCCTTTTCTTGTATTGAAGTTTAAAGAACTTGCTTTTTCTTTTAAATCATCACCAGAAGTATTAAAATTAATTCTATGACTATACCACCCAGCATTGTTACCAACTATTCTACCTCCAAAGAATGTTAAATTAACAACTCTTCTAAAAGTGTCTTTTCTTATAACAGCACCTTGTCGAACTACAGGATATTCCTCAAATATCATTAAGTCATCCATTAATTCAATTACATTATTTCTTGTATCAATTTCATTAAAAAACCTATTAATTAAATTCTGATCAAAGGTAATATTCCTACCTTTTGGATGAAATACTAGTGTTGGAATTCGATATTTTAGTGAATACAGCATCTCATAATAATTTACCTCTTCTTTGCTAGTACATACTTTTAGAATCCAAGCCTTATCACCATGCTCCTGATTCATTCTTACTTCTAAACCATTTAGTATCTTTTCCCTTTCATATAATCGAACTCCCTGTGTTTGTCCTATTCTATATCCTAATTCCTTTTTATACATTAGGTAGACATAATGAACACCTGGCTCTGGATTCAATTTAGAAAATAAAATATGATTAGGCGTTAATTTTAAGGTTTTTCCCGACATAGTTTGAATATTAATTATAGGTCCCTTATACTGTGATTTCTTAACGAAATCAATTGTTCCTTCTGCAACTTTACTCTGCCCTGCAGCAGAATATACTGTATCTCCAATTTTTAAATCCTCTATTCTAACTTCCCCACTCGGTGTATTTACCTTCATACCCTCTACAATACATTGGTCGCTATCCCCTACCACACATACATTTCCATGCCACTTTGATAACAATTTTACAAATTTATATTGAATCTTATTTGTATCCTGATATTCATCTACAAATATATATTTAAATTTCTTTTGATAGTAATCCAATATCTCTGGGTTTTGCTCCAGTAATTCTACTGCCTTTATCAACAAATCATCAAAATCTAATGCATTATAGAATTTCAGTTTTTTTTGATATAGGGCATATATTTCTCCAACATTTCTTTCCCTAAAGTCTTTATAGTTATTATTTATATATGTATCAGGATCCACTTGCTTATCTTTTAGATCACTAATTCTAGCAAGTAAGGAGGATTCCTTGTACATGTCCTTATCTATATTTACTTCCTTGATACATTCTTTTATTAGTGTTATTTGGTCAGCCCTATCATATATTGTAAAGCTTCTATCATAACCAATTTTATCTATATCACGCCTTAAAATTCGCACACAAATAGAGTGGAATGTTCCCATCCACATATGGTCAACTTCAATATTCAATAAATCTGCAACTCTAGTCTTCATTTCAGCTGCAGCCTTGTTTGTAAAGGTAATGGCTAAAATATTGCCTGGGTAAATATTTTTCTCTTCTATTAAATAGGCAATTTTATGGGTAACTACTTTTGTCTTTCCTGACCCTGCCCCTGCCATAATAAGTAAAGGTCCTTCTGTATGAAGAACCGCTTCTCTCTGTCTATCGTTAAGTCCTGCTAAAAAATCCATTTCTCCACCATCCTAACTATTCTCATATTAATTATATAGTATTGACGGGAGAATTCCAATAAAAAAAACCCTTCATAACTAGTTTTGTAGTGCTAGTATGACAGGGTCTTTTATCATTCTGCCCCTAATGCCTTGAATACTGCATCTTCAGGAGAATTATAGAAAATTAAATTAAAAGCTCCTATTAATTCCGGTGGTGCTGTTCCTAAATCAGCCGCTGAAGTTAATGGTAATAGAACTTTTTTAGCACCACTATCCAAGCACACTTGCAGAGTATTGGCCAATTCATCTACCTTTATCAACGTACCACCTATACTAATATCTCCTAGTACTGTCATACTGCTAATAGGAGGTTTCCCTAATGCAACTGAGCATATTGCTATCACACTAGATAATGTAAGTTCTGTTGTCATACCTATACCATTTAAGTCTTGTACATTTATTAAATAGTCCCTAGTTGTAGTACTTATATTTCCACTAATATTTTTACTATTTGCCTTGAGATATTTATACGCTGTATCAACCGTTTCTTTAGCTGCAGAATTAGAGCCAAGTCCCGTTCGCTCAAATTTACCATTCCCTGCTGTCATTTGTGTTTCCAATTTATATACCCCTATCATACCGGACTTTCCACGAGATACATGATAAACATGACCTGGTTTCCCAATGCCTTCTGGAATTAGACTACCTCCTCCTTGTTCCGGAACCGGTACGTATTCTTCATTAAAGGATTCTAAATCTATATATGAGAAATTCACGTCGTAGAATTCCATACCTCCGATTTTCTTTAGCTGTTCTTTGACACGTCTTCTCATTTCCATAGCAAACCTTAAGATTTTTTCAATATTTTCTTTAGTATAGTTTCCATCTGGATAAATTAGTTTAACCATTCCTGAAATTGTCTTCTTAACAGCTATAGTATCTCTTTGATTTAATTGATTCCCTAACTTAAAATATTTATCATAGCTATCTGCATAAGATATTTTGCGTAATTCTCTCATAATCTCAGAAAAATAATCCGTTATAAAACCATAATCATCTGTGAAATACTCCGGTCTATATTTTGGGATTTCCCAACCAGGTAAATAACAATGCATACGATCCAAAAAAGCGGTATCCATTCCCATAGCTTCAGGGAAAGGCTCAAATAAATTGGAGGTTTTAAGCAGTACGTCAACACTTTGATTTATATTCCCAACAAAAGCAAAAGAGGCAGAGGCATTCTTCTCTTCCTTCCCACGTGAGAAGGAGCCTGAAGCCATATAATCCTTCATTATCTGAACTCCATCATTATCCTTAAAAGAAATCCCTGCAACTTCATCAAAAGCAACGCAATCCCACATTCCTACAAGACCGACCTGTTTTGATGCCATATTATAGAATAGATTTGCTACTGTGGTTTGTCCACCTGACACAAGGATACTATTAGGGCTAATTTCTTTATATACGTGAGATTTTCCAGTTCCTCTAGGACCAAGTTCACAAAAATTATAATTATTTTCAACCAATGGAATAAGACGTGCTAAATGTAGCCATTTTTCCCTAGTATCGAAATTATCAGGCTCCATTCCAATACTACGAAGTACAACATCAATCCACTCTTCATCTGAAAAATATTTTCGTACTTCCTTCAATTCATCCATATTTATACCCGGCATCTGTATTGGTGTAAGTTTTCTTATAACGAAAGGATTTCCCTTTTTATCCTCCTCATCATAATAATATTCCATCTGAACAATACACCAAATTCCACCAGAAAGAAGTCTTTCATACTCTGAAGGATATGTATGGGATATAGTCACTCCACGCAATCCTAAATTAGAAAATTCGGCTTCATAAGTATCCGTCTTATAATTTAGCTTTACGGAAATCTTATCAATAACTGTATAACTGCCGGTTTCACGGAGTTTTGAAATAATTTTTTGTGCTTCATCTGGTCTTACATAGTTCCTAGCCAATATATCTTTAACATTTTGTACGCCTTGTTCAATTATTTCTTCATCCTGTGAAGAGCAATACATGCCTAACAAATATTCGAGTACATAGACCGGAACATTTGCACCTTCTTTAATCTTCTTAGTTAAATCCTTGCGAACAATCTTTCCGGGGAAGTAAGTCAAAAGCTTTTTAAAAATCGTATCTCTATTTGATTCTTCTACCATATTACTGTCCCCTTTCCTAAATATCAAATCCAAAATCATCTGCAAATGCTATATCTATTGTAACTTCATGCCTAAGAGCTTCCATACCTGTTTCTTTATTAGTAGCAACTAAATAGTATTTCTTGTCTCGTCGATATTTTTGGTCTTTTAATTTGAATTTAAGCTTAAATATTCGTTTTGCTGATTCATTTTCCTTGCTATTTGTAACATGTATCTCCTCATTGGAGATTACCTCACCCTGTTCATCAACAAATGATATCCTATAAGTAGTTGGTAATATCACATCGCTGATAGGTTCCTGCTGGACAAAATCTAAATTAATAAGCAAACCGGTAACTTTATTCAACATACTAATCAAAGCAATCTTAACATTATCACTTTGAACACGTCCTGTAATAGTCTTAACTTGAACAACAGGTATTAAAATTTCTTGTGGGGAGTTGCCTCCATGAACATAATTTTGTCCACCTCCAAGAGATTTGAAAATGTTTGAAGTCATTGGAACAATTATATTTCTATTATCGTAAGAACCAAGTGAATCAGCAACTAACAATTTTCTTGTTCCCATAACATCATAATCATGATCAGATACTATAAATCTTTTGTTGATTTGATCATCTTTATTGGAGAAGCCATCTATTTTTTTTGATTCAGAAGTTTTATTCCTCTTATAAATAAAACCATGATCAGCTGTTACTATAAATTTAGTCCAAGAAACATTATTTGTAAGGCGCATTATAAGCTCAGATATCTCCTCTACAGCTTCTTTACAAGCTATAAACACCTCATCTTCTGTATTAAGCTTATCCCCTCTTGCATCAATCTGATTATGATAGATATATACTACAGACTTTCCAACAAAGAAGTTTCGCAGCTCATCTTTACTATACTTTTTTAAGACATCATACTGAATACTACCCGAATCCGGGAGGCAATCTTTTAAGATCCCATCTCTTTCAAATAAGTTAGAACAAGGTCTTCCATCAACATAAACATCGTATTTTTCATCAATAGTCAACTCTTTATGTGGTAGTAAAGATGCCATACCAAGTCTAGTATATGAAGGTAGAACTCCAATCTGCGATCCAATATCTACCATATCCATTTTTTTATTTTTATCCAAAGTCTTCACTAATTCTTTAGCAACTTCATAGCGAAATGCATCTGAAATAATAACTACCATCTTCTCTTTGATTCCATCAATATAATTATTATAGAAATCCCTTTGAAGTTTATACTTTCCCCTTAAATCTTCATAGGAGAATTTGTCATTAAACTCTTTAGTAATCACATCAAGAAACTTATTAGTGTAGATGTTTTCCACCAACTCTTTTAAATTATCAAAAATATGTTGGTTATTTATCTTGTCTAAATAGTAATAGAATTTTCTATAATGAGTATCGATTCTATAGTCTTCCCTTACATATTTCTCAATTATAGAAACAATATCTGATTCTGCCTTATAATTTACTTGGTTTATTATATAGAAAGCATGCTTTAAGGCATGATATTCATATACATAATCTTTCCCAAAATATTTCTTCTCTCTAAATTTACAAAGTCTCGGAATATCCATTCCATCAATTGTTGAATTTAAATTTTCATCTAATAAACGCTCAATAATCCAGTGAATAATCTTTTCATCTACAAATCTAAATATCTCTAAATTCACAATGTCCTCTACAGAAAAATCCATAAATAGTTTTCTTCCATTAATCTTTATGAACACTTTATCTGATAAAATATCGAATTCATTCCTATATATAACGCTATTCATAATCTGATCCATAAAAGCCATGACTGTACCGGATTTACTCAGTAAATATTTATTATATGAAGACGGTAGTTCACAACTGATTTCCTTTTCTGTATAAGTAAGAAAAAGGCTAATAACTAACTTCTCAAGATTGGGTTCATCATCTACAAAGGAGAAGGTTTGATTAATATGTTTCCAAAATGCATCATCTAATCCGTATTTTTTAAATTCAGACATATGTTCATTGTCGCTTAAATCTCCTCCAGTTAAAACAATACGCAATACTTCTTCAAAATTTGCTATTTTCGACTTAATTGAGGCACTAAGTAAGGCTATTTCGATAATACTTTCATCATAATTATCCACTTCTAAATCATAGAATCTCTTTGTTCTATCCTTTGCTCCAAAAAACTTTATGTATTTTTGTAATACCGGTTTATACTTTTCATCTATACCTAAATCTAGTGCTATCAAAGATGCCCTATCAGCAAAAAACTCCTTAGAATACTTTATAGTATCTGCTAAGTGATTTTCCCTAGAGTTAGGTTTAGGAAAAGGAGCATATATAAGATAATTGTTTTCTGTATCTTCTCTCTCCAACAGCAACTTCGTTTTAAATAAATTAGTAGAAGTCAAATAGTGAATTTTAGCATTTTCTAATTTTAAATTTTTTACATCTTCTACAAATTCACCGTTATCATCATACCAAAAGACAAGCTTACGACTATCTCCGGTAAACTCAGAATTTAGCTTGTCTTCAATCTGTTTTAAGTTTAATTCAGTCATAGACTGCCTCCCTTATTATACCTTAAGATCACTTGATTTTCTCTAATATCTGTAAGTTTGTACCCTTCTCATCGGTTTGGATTTTGTCATAATTAATTTTAACTCCATCATCTAAATCAATAGGTATTCTTGCAAGCGCTAGATGTGAAATCCTTTCATCATAATCCTTACACTCCTTAAGTTGTTTAGTTACCTTAGTTAAACGCTTCTCTAATCTGGCTACTTCCCTAGGGTTATCGTTATTTGCTATATCATATTTTAGATTATCTATAGCTATTTCATATGCTCTTTGCATTTTATGAAGATAGTCTATACGCACCCTGCCAGTTGTATCTTCATTATATCTATGCATATATATTAGAGCCTTAAAGCCATTTTGCTTTCCACTATCATATAGCCAATATATGGGGCGCTTTTGATATGTCTTTACGTGATCTTTGAAGAAATCTTTAAGAAAATAGCTCCTTATAATTTCTTTTGATGTGCCTTTACCTCCTAATGTATCTGCAATAAATTTAAGATTTTCATCTAAAGCTTCTTTACCATAGCATGCTTTTACAAAGTCTATAAATTTATTTACTATATCATCTTCAAAGTATTCTTCATCTGTAATGAGTATTATATTATCTTTCGTAGGCATAATGCTACTATATTTGCTATCATCCCATTTGCCACCTGCAAAGGCTAGTCCTTTAACATCTAGTGAATAACGACCACATATGCACCCTACTGCATAGGATATGAAAGATTTGATAACATCCGCTTTAGTTAGCATATATTGATTTCCCTTTATATCATCATAGATTTCATCTTTTGTATCAAATATTTTTGTAATAGTTATATCCTTATCACTTACCTCTGGAGTCAATTCATCTTCTAGTCCATAATTTTCAATGAAGATACGGTTGAGTTCTTCTTCATTTGACTTTAGTTGGTCGAATTGAGAATTAGCATAATGTTTCCAGTTATTATATGATCGTTCTATAGTATTTTGTATTTGATTTTGTTTATCTTTGTCTAATAATGGATGAACTTTAAAATCCCATGAGGTTTCAAACGAGTCCCAGTCAATTTTTGATATAAATATATTTCGTTTTACAATTTTTTCTACAACAATGTTTTTAGTTTTATTATAAGGTAGTTTCGCAAAGTCTCCAAGTTTAAAATGAATAGTTGGATTTAAAATCTTTGAAAGTATACCAACAATTTTTGTATTTAAATAACCTAACATATTCAAATAGTTATCTGATTGTGTAAATGTAACTGCAGCAGATGAATCAAATAAAAACCCATCTTCAAATAACCTAAATGATAACGGCCCACTAGTTATGTCATTCCAACATAAATGCTGTTTAAAATTATATTCTAAATTAAAGTTATGTGCCCATATTCTATCTCCACTAGAATGCAATTTAGTTTGCATTTCATATCCATCATTATACCAATTTACTATATATTCTCGATTTCCATACCACTTTCTATAATTACCACCTTTATTATACGGAAACCACTTTAATAGGGAATCTCTCGCTGTTTTTCTATCCATATGAACCCCTATATTTATATATATTACTTCATGCCATAAACGTAAGTAATAATCATTGTTTCCAGTAGTCAATCCCATTCTTTGTTCAGTAACGTTCCCAATTTTTTCTGAATCAAAAGTTAAGAGAAGTGCAGAACATGCCCAATATGCAACAGGCATTCCCGGTATCTTTCCAAAGTTTTCTTGTTCCGCTTCATAATAATATCCACATTTCGGATTTTGTATAGCTTCTAAGGTCTTACTTTCTTTTTCTTTAGCATTATTGAAATCAACAAGTCTAATATAAGTACCCTTGTAATTATTAACTAGAGTATTCTTAAAAACAAAAGTTGTAGTCTGAACGACTTCTCCGCCTATTTCTTCAAAAGCTCTAGCACCTAAATGCACCATATTACATATAGCATTTGATAGAAGTTTTTCTCTTAGCTTTTCATAGCTTGATAAAAACATCCACGAATGTTGAGTAATCATAGCATAGCATCCATTACATTTTGTAAACTCTCTACACTTTTCCATAAAAACAGCAAACATATCCGATTTACTATCAGGGTAATTATCTTTTACATATTTGTTTAATCTTGAATTCATTCCACTAGAACTCATATATGGCGGATTTGTTGCAACAGCATCATATTTCCCTGTAATTATTCTTCCTAAATCAATAATAGATTTTAAAGCCATTTGAGAATTTTGTATACCGAAGCTATCAATTGATATTTGTCCATTAACACTACAATCAGCGACAAATTCAAGTAAAGCTTCCCAATTACAATCTTCTATCTTCAAAATAGATCCATATTCTTTTGCATCACAGAATATATCAATTAAATATTCTGCCTGCTGAATTACAATATTTCTATTTATTTTATCCATAGAATTACCAAAATATCTTAGATGACCTTTATTTATCTCCTTGCTATCAATTATCGTAAATAAATTACATTTTATTTCTCCATTTAAAATTCTCCTATTATATTGTCTTCCTTTCATCATTATTGCAAAATAGGATAGTTGATATGCTCTTTTATCTATATCTAGTCCATATAAATTGTTTCCTATGATTAATTTAGCTGCTTCTCTATTTGTATATCCTTGACTTTCATATAATTGCATGAAAACTTCAAAGGCATATACCAAAATATGTCCACTTCCCATTGCAGGATCTATAAGTTTAATATCCTCTAATCGAAGATTTTTTCTATCTTTTTGTAATACTATTAATCGTTCTTTTACTTCAAAACTTTGTTCTGTTTCTGGGATATAATATTTCCAATTGAATTCTTCAGCTATTTTCTTTTCACATCTTTCATCACCATTCGCTATTAGTTTTTCAATCCAAAGTCTACCTAATGAGTTTTCTACCATATATCTGACTATCCAATCCGGAGTAAAAAGCTGTGTTACCGCTGGAATGTCTTCTTTTTGTATTTTCTTTGATCTCGGTCTTGAGAATACTTCCTCTTTTCTTTCAGTATTATAATACTGATACATCCAGCCTATTATCTCTACTTGTCCATTGCCATCTTCCGATTCTACATCAAAGTATTCTTCCGGTATATCATGGACTAATTTATACAGTACTCCCTCCGGATCATTGTATGAAATATTCAATAATAGTTCTGCATAGTCATCCGTTTTTTCAAATAGCTCCGGTAGATTTTCATTTAAGGCATTGCATTGTTTAATAAACAAAAGATGAAACATTTGCTCCATGGATTTGGCGCTACCATCCAATTTCCAATC
>ENA-UOOR01002929-UOOR01002929.1-fermentation-metagenome-genome-assembly--contig:-NODE-2929-length-16082-cov-10.705372_pt1 | contig 16082 bp, 11 predicted proteins | sample MGYA00245780_ERZ724029 | MGnify/ENA primary metagenome ERZ724029 (study PRJEB28704, sample SAMN03018315) | fermentation metagenome | biome: anthropogenic terrestrial biome; feature: soil... | reverse complement strand
ATAAGTGCAGGTAAATGGCGCGCCTGGCAGGAATCGAACCTGCGACCCACGGATTGGAAGTAGCCTGTGTGAGTGCTTCCCGCATTCGCGTAGTACGTGAAACGCCGTCTACGTGCGTACTGTATGGAGTTGCCATGCTTAGTTGTACGCCTGATGACGGTGTTTTCGCACCGTTCGTGACCATTCTGTGACCACGGTCCTGCAGGCTGAGCAGCACGAAAGGCGGCCATTGGCACGCGCGAACAGGTGTTGCGGTTAAGCCATGCGCCGATGATGTTCAGGATCCTTGGGCAGGCTCGGACGGCCCATGCATATGTTTCGTCAGATCAGCAAGGGCAATCAAGGCGGCAGTGAAGACACTTGGTTCGCACGCGATAGCACGCGACTCCGCGGCCAGGGAGCACATTTCGCTATAGGGTTCTGATCGCGCATACACCTCGGCAACCTTGGTCATGCATCGGGCAGGGCCAGACGCCAGAGGCAGCAATGTGTTCGTATGCTCGAGCGACTCGAATGGCCCGAAAGTCAACCCGCAGCCCTGCGTGAAGAGGCCAACGCCCCATCCTGATGCACGGGCGCTTTTGCTGAACCGTTGGAAGCTGCCCATCGGCTCCTCCCGTCGAATGATCTCGCCCACATCAAGGCAATCCCGATCCGTCTGCAAACGCCCCTTTGCTCGTCCATGAGTGAGAACGATGCCATATCCGGCAGGGTGTCGCCACGCAATTGTCGGCACATTAAGAAGGAAATAGAGATTCCAAAGCGTATATCTCTGAAGACGAGCTGTACATGTTCCATCACTCCATTCAGATGATGCCGCAATTCCGTCGAAGCACTGTCCGCCCCAGCGACTATCTATTAAGGTGGACTGCCTCCTGCTTGTCGGTGCCCGGGTCAGGTTCGAACTGTGCTGTAAACACGGTTCTTGTAGAATAAGGGTTTTGCCTCATCAGAGGCTGATCGGCATCACATGATCCCCCTTTGGTTCTTCATTCTCGGGAGGACATCAACTGCCGGCAGTTATGCGACCTCGATCGAAGCGCCATCGTTCATCTGGCTGCTTGCGATTGGATCAAGGAGATGCAGAACGTGCTGATCGCCGGGCCTACGGGTATGAGCAGAACATTCATAGCCTGCGCCCTGGCGCATTTCGCCTTTCGACACGGATTCAGCGCGCGGTACTGCAGAGTGCCGCCCTGCTGTCCGATTTGGCCATCGCCCGTGGCGACGGGTCCTGCACGAGGCTCCTAAACAAGCTGTCGAGGGTACGTTTGCTGGTCCTGGACGATTGGGGAACGGTGCCGTTGGGGCCCTCGGAGAGCCGCGACATCCTGGGAATCGTCGACGATCGCACCCAGCTGACCTCCACGAGCATTGCGAGTCAGCTCCCGGTCGACGATTGGCACGCATCCATCCTCGATCCGTCGGTGGCCGACGCAGTACGGGATCGGCTTGTTCACAATTCATGCAGAATACGTTTGAAGGGGAAGTCTATGAGGAGAGTAGAGCAGCGTTCACAGCGAACCACTAATCAAGGGGCATGATCCTGTGCCGTGTGTTGCTTCGCTCCGAGCCGGTCAACGCGACGCATCGGAACAGCCGGATTGTTTGAGCCGGAACGAGTGGACGACTTCCTCCGAACCACGTGGACGATTTCGCCGGAACACGCAGCCAAGGCACCGCATCCTTCGGACGGCTAGGAAATGGCGTCAGATGCTTACGGTTCAAAGAAAGGAGGTCGCCAATGGCGGAGCCACTCGCCGATAGAATCATAAAGGGAATTGATCAGGTTGCCGAGCTGTACCACCGCCTTGTCATGCTGGTTGCCCCGGCCGGTGCGGGCAAGACCGCCGCGCTCCAGGATGTTCATGAGCGCACGGCGGCTCCTCTGGTCAACGTCAATCTCGAACTCTCCCGGCGCATGCTCGACCTCACCGAGCGCCAGCGGGCCTTGCAGCTGCCCCGCCTCCTCGCGGAGATCGTGGGCGCATCCGCAGCCGACCTATCTGCGCCGCACAACGAGCCGGCGCAGCAGGCAGGTGTGGTTCTTCTGGACAACATCGAGGTCCTCTTCGATATTTCGCTCAAGCAGGACCCGCTGCGGCTCCTGCAAGGGCTGTCCCGGAACAGGACGGTGGTCGCGGCCTGGAGCGGCTCCATCGACGGAGAGCACATGGTCTATGCGACGCCGGACCACCCCGAATACGCGAGATATCTCTTACGGGATTTTCTGGTGGTGAATCCGGAGGCCGTTGCATGAAGACGAGGAACGAAAGCGTAGGAGGGCAGATGCGATGAAATACGGAGACCTGATCCAATTCGAGCCGATCGAGTCCGTGGTCCAGCTACGGGACGCCGACGAGGCCGCCGCTGCTCAGCAGCTTGTCCAGACCTATGTCATCTCCTCCGAGATGGCCGATAAGTTGGTCAGCTTGGTCGTTCCCCAGCTTCAGTTCGACAAGCCCATGGACAACAAGGGGCTGCTGGTCGTGGGCAACTACGGCACCGGTAAATCGCACCTCATGTCTGTGATCTCTGCCCTGGCTGAGAACGGCGATCTCGCGACGCATCTGAACGACAAGAGCGTGGCCAGCGCCGCGGGCGAAATCTGCGGGCGGTTCAAGGTGATCCGAACCGAGATCGGCGCGACTACCATGTCCCTGCGCGACATCCTCGTGGCCGAATTGGAGGAACACCTGGCCGCAATGGGCGTGTCTTACTCCTTTCCGCCCGCGGATAAGGTGTCCAATAACAAGCGTTCCCTCGAAGAGATGATGACCGCTTTCCACCAGGAGTATCCCCACCATGGTCTGCTTCTGGTGGTGGACGAACTGCTCGATTACCTGCGCACCCGCAAGGATCAGGAGCTCATTCTCGATCTCAACTTCCTGCGCGAGATCGGCGAAGTCTGCAAAGATCTACGGCTCCGCTTCATCGCCGGTGTCCAGGAAGCCATTTTTGACAGCCCCCGTTTTTCCTTTGTGGCCGACAGCATCCGCCGGGTGAAGGACCGCTTCGAGCAAATCCTCATCGCCCGCAAGGATGTCAAGTTCGTAGTGGCCGAGCGTCTGCTCAAAAAGACCGCCGACCAGCAGGTGAGAATCCGGGAGTACCTGACACCCTTCGCCAAGTTCTATGGCCGCATGAACGAACGCATGGACGAGTTCGTGCGCCTCTTCCCCGTGCATCCCGACTACATCGACACTTTCGAGCGGGTCACCGCAGTGGAAAAGCGCGAGGTACTTAAGACTCTATCCCAGGCCATGAAGAGACTCCTCAACCAGAACGTACCCGACGACCGGCCCGGAGTCATCGCCTATGATGGCTACTGGATGACCCTGCGCGAGAACCCGTCTTTCCGCGCCGTTCCGGACATCAAGGCAGTCATCGATTGCAGCATGGTGCTCGAGTCGCGCATCCAGCAGGCCTTCACCCGCCCGACGTACAAACCGATGGCGATACAGCTCATCCACGCGCTGTCGGTCCACCGGCTCACGATGGGCGACATCTATGCCGCCCTGGGCGCGACCGCTGAGGAACTTCGCGATGGCTTGTGCCTCTTCCAACCGGGCGTCGAGGGATTGGGCGGCGATCCGGCCGATGACCTGCTCTCCCAGGTGGAGACCGTCCTGCGGGAAATCCACAAGACGGTGAGCGGGCAGTTCATTTCCTCCAATCCGGACAATCGCCAGTATTACTTGGACCTCAAGAAGACTGACGATTTCGATGCTCTGATCGAGAAGCGGGCCGAAAGCCTCGATCCCTCGTACCTCGACAGCTATTACTACGAAGCGCTCCGACGAGTCATGGAATGCACAGACAAGACCTATGTGACCGGCTACAAGATCTGGCAGCACGAGCTCGAATGGCTGGAACGTAAAGCCGCGCGTCAGGGATACCTTTTCTTCGGCGCGCCTAACGAACGCTCCACAGCGGTGCCGCCGCGAGACTTCTACCTTTACTTCATCCAGCCATTTGACGCGCCCCATTTCAAGGACGAAAAGAAACCCGATGAGCTGTACCTGCGCCTGACGAATATGGACGAGGGATTCCGCACCGCGCTTCGAAGTTACGCCGCTGCCCTGGACCTTGCATCCACCGCTTCGGGTCACGCCAAGTCCACCTACGAATCCAAGGCATCGAATTCCCTTCGCGACCTCGTGCAGTGGCTCCAGAAGAACATGACCACGGCCTTTGAGGTCACCTACCAGGGGCGCGCCAAGCCCCTGACTGAATGGGCCAAAGGCAGGCCCGCCCGAGGGCTTTCCGGCATCGGCTCCCACGAGCGCATCAACTTCCGCGACCTGGTGAACACTACGGCGGGCATCTGTCTCGGGATGGAGTTCCAGGACCAGGCTCCCGAATACCCGTTCTTCCCGGTGCTCATCACTGGAGCGAACCGGGCTCAGGCCGCGCAGGACGCCCTTCGCGCCATCGCCGGACAAAACCGCACCAAGCAGGCCACCGCGGTGCTGGATGCCCTGGAACTTCTCGATGATGAGCGGCTTGATCCCTACCGGTCCAGGTACGCCAAACACATCCTTGACATTGCTGAGAAGAAGGGCCACGGACAGGTGGTCAACCGCCCCGAGCTGATTCGGGACGTCCTCGGCGTGGAATACCTCGCGCCGCAATCGCTCCGGCTCGAACCCGAATGGGCCGTGGTGGTGCTGACCGCGCTGGTCTATGCCGGCGAGGTGGTCCTCTCCATCCCTGGCAAGAAATTCGATGCCACGGGTCTGGCGCAACTGGCCGGGACCGGCATCCACGAGCTGGCCCAGTTCAAGCACATCGAGCGGCCCAAGGACTGGAACCTCCCAGCGCTTAAGGCGCTTTTCGAACTGCTCGGACTCACGCCGGGCATGGCGCAACTGGTCACCCAGGGCAAGGACGAGCCGGTTCAGGAGCTGCAGAAGGCCGTCACCAACGCCGTCGAACGACTGGTGCTGATGCAGCAGAGCATGCAGGCCGGATTGTCCTTCTGGGGCCGCAGCCTGCTGGCCGAGGATGAGGTAAAGAAGCTCCGAGCGAAGCTAGACGAGATTAAGGCCTTCCTAGAATCCCTGCAAACCTACACCACGACCGGCAAGTTCAAGAATTTCCGCTATGACGCCTCGGAAGTGACCGCTCATCGGAGTGGGCTCGAATCCCTTGCTGAGACCAAGTCCTTGGAGGAACTGGTGGTGGATCTCGGATCCATGGCCTCGTACCTCTCCACTGCCGAGGCGGTACTGCCCACCGGCCATGAGTGGATCGAAAAGATGAAAACGGCGCGGGACGAGGTCCTCGCCCAAATCGGCGACCCGGCAAAACGGAGTGCGGCAGCATTCCGCCAGCAGACCCAGCGCAAGCTCGGCGACCTCAAGAAGGCCTATCTACTGGCCTACCTTTCCATGCACGCCAAAGCGCGTCTCGGCGTGAACGAGGACAAGCGCAAGGCCCAGCTCATGGGTGACGAGCGGCTTAAGGATCTGCAGAAGCTCTCCACCATCGACCTGATGCCGCGCCAGCGCCTATCGGATTTCCAGAATCGGCTCGCTGGGTTGAAGAGTTGCTTTGCGCTAGTCGAGCAGGAACTAGAGACATCGCCGGTCTGCCCGCACTGCAATTTCAAACCGGGAGCGGAACCGCCCGCGGCCCCCGCGGCGACAATGCTGGACGCCCTGGACGACGAGCTTGATAGGCTTGTCGAGAACTGGACCCAGACGCTGCTCGCCAACCTCGAAGACCCGACCACCAAGGGGAACCTGGGCCTCCTCAAACCCGAGCCGCGCAAGCTGGTGGATGGCTTCATCAAGAGGCGGACCCTGCCGGACGACCTGGACCAGGACTTCATCCAGGCCTTGCAGGAAGTGCTCTCCGGGCTCACCAAGGTCTCGGTCAAGATCGCGGACCTGCGCGACGCCCTGCTCTCGGGCGGTTCCCCGGCCACCCCAGCGGAGATGCGGAAGAGGTTCGAGGAATACCTGGACGGGCTGACCAAGGGCAAGGAGCCCGGCAAAGTGCGGATCGTTTTGGAGTGACGGTACTACCGTCGGCAACCTGAACAGAAAGGGGAACGACGATGAGCAAAGGCAGAGATCGGACCGTTTCGCGTCGCCCCGATGGGACGTGGGAAAACAAGCGCAACGATGCCGATAAGGCATCGAGCCTGCACAAGACCCAAAAGGAAGCGGAGCAGGCGGCAAAGGGGATGCTGAAGAATCAGGGCGGCGGAGAACTGACCACCAAGGGCGTGGACGGCAAGATTCGCAGCAAGGATACCATCGCGCCGGGCAGGGACCCCAACCCGCCGAAGGACAAGGAACACTAAGCGGGAGCGGAGCTGTGCGGATGACCCAGAAGACCAGCGCCTTCAAGGCAGGCGGAAGTTGAGGAGTGAAGACGATGGGCGACCTTTTCAATCTTGAGCCGAAAACTGCGCCGGCCGGTCCGGTAGACTGTCTCGGCATGACGTTCCCGAACGACGAGGAGCGGCGGAAGCACTTCCTCGGCATCCTACGCGAGAAGCTGAAGGACCCCGAGTTCCGCAAGATCGAGGGATTCCCCATCGGCTCGGACGAGGACATTCTGGCACTGTCCGATCCGCCATACTATACGGCCTGCCCGAACCCGTTCATCGCCGACTTCATCAAGCATTACGGCAAGCCTTACGACCCGAGCACGCCATACAGCCGCGAACCGTTCGCCGCGGATGTGAGCGAGGGCAAGAACGACCCGATCTACAACGCCCACTCCTACCACACCAAGGTGCCGCACAAGGCCATCATGCGGTACATCCTCCATTACACAGAACCGGGGGATGTGGTCTTTGATGGATTTTGCGGGACTGGAATGACGGGCGTGGCGGCACAGATGTGTTCCGACAGAACGGCCGTGGAATCGCTCGGTCTCAAAGTACAGAAAGACGGAATCGCTTATGACGAGACAGGCGAACATACAGGCAATATCGGCATTCGACATGCTGTCTTGTGTGATCTGTCCCCCATCGCGTCCTTTGTGGCCGCTCGCTACAATGACTTTCGCCCCTCCATTTTTTCCTCTATCGCAATCAAGAAGCTGATTGATGTACTAAAGGCGGAGTTTGGCAACTATTACACCACAAAGGCTCCGAACTCCAATTCCACCGGCGAAGCGCAGTTCTATGTGTGGTCAGAGGTTTTCGCCTGCCCCCATTGTGCATTTGCAGCTCCGTTGTTCGCTTTGGCTGTCGATACCAGCACATATGAGCTCAAAGATGTTTTTTCATGCCCCGCATGCAATGCCGAGCTTTCTAAGGACAGTCTGGACAGGGCATGGACGACTTCGGTCGACCCGACCAACGGGCAGATTCGGAAAGAGGCAAAATGTGAGCTTGTAGAGGTATCCGCACGTATTGGAGGCAGAACTCAAAGATACAGTCCGACGAAATACGACCAAGAGAAGCTTGAGCAGATTGACCGGCACTTATCAGCTTGGGTACCGCCTGATGAGTTTCCCCATGGACGACAAACGCGCAAGGTCAAATCTGGTTCTGGTATTTCAACAATACCGCAAATGTTCACGTCGCGGGCATTGGCAATCGTGAGCCGCGCCTGGGAGCTGATTCACTCCCATGAGGCATTGCGTGATTGCAGGGATGAAGCCGCCTTTCTCTTGTCGGCTGTCTTGACGTTGATTTCGAGACGCGAACGTTACAGAGACGGGACTGGTAAGGGTGCTCAGTCAGGCACACTTTATGTTCCCTCTCTTCAGATCGAAAAGAATGCGTTCGATGTAATAGAGAGGAAACAGAAAGCGTTCGTTACACTTGGTTTGAACACTTCGGCCAAAGACGCCGTGATCACTTGCCAGTCTCATGCTGGCGTCTCCAATATCCCGAACAATTCGGTGGACTATATCTTCACCGATCCTCCTTTTGGCGAATCATTGCAGTATGCCGAGCTCAACTTCTTTCACGAAGCGTGGCTAAGGCTGCATACGCAACTAAAGGAGGATTGCGTACTAAACTACGTCCACGGAAAAGACCTGCCATTTTACCAATCTCTCATGACGGGGGCATTTAAAGAGGCATACAGAATATTGAAGCCCGGGAGATGGATAACCGTAGAGTTCCACAATTCGCAGAATAGCGTGTGGATGGCAATACAAGAGGCTCTCTGGAAAGCCGGTTTCACCGTTGCGGATGTACGGGTGTTGGACAAGAAGCAAGGGACATTCAATGTTGTTAATAGGGCGGGTGCCGTTAAGCAGGATCTTGTTATATCCGCCTACAAGCCCAATGGCGGTCTTGAGGAACGGTTCAAGCTGGAGGCTGGTACCGAGAATGGTGTTTGGGATTCTGTCCGCACCCATTTGAAGCAACTTCCGCATTTCGTCTCCAAGGATGGCCAGGGTGAGGTCATCGCCGAGCGTCAGAATTACCTGCTCTTCGACCGCATGGTGGCCTTCCACGTCCAGCGGGGCGTAACCGTGCCTTTGTCCGCTACGGAGTTTTACGCCGGTCTGGTCCAGCGGTTCTCCGAGCGGGACGGTATGTACTTCCTGCCCGAACAGGTGGCCGAATACGACAAGAAGCGTATGGCCGTCCGAGAGGTTCTGCAGCTCCAGCTCTTCGTCATTGATGAGGCCTCGGCTATTCAGTGGCTAAAACAGCAGCTCGTCAGGAAGCCGCAGACCTTCCAAGAAATCCACCCGCAATTCCTCAAGGAAATTGGCGGCTGGCAAAAACACGAGAAACCGCTGGAGCTATCGGAACTACTGGAGCAGAGCTTCCTGCGCTACGACGGCAAGAGCGAAGTGCCGAACCAGATTCACAGCTACATCTCCACGAATTTCAAAGAGCTTCGGAACCTGCCCAAGGACGACGAGAGCCTCCGCGCCAAGGGCAAGGACCGCTGGTACGTGCCCGATCCTAACAAGGCCGGTGACCTGGAGAAGCTGCGCGAGAGGTCTCTGCTCAAGGAGTTCGAGGACTACCGGACGTCCAGCCAAAAGCGCCTGAAGGTGTTTCGCCTCGAGGCCGTCCGCGCTGGCTTCAAGAAGGCATGGCAGGAGCGCGACTACGCCACGATCATCGCCGTGGCCCGCAAGGTTCCCGAGAACGTTCTCCAGGAAGACCCCAAGCTCCTCATGTGGTACGACCAGGCGCTCACCCGCTCGGGGGAGGAGTGATTCATGCCAAAGGCCAAGAGGGATGTCTCAGAGCTAAAGGGACGGGCCATCAACTCCTTGGTGCTTGGCATCGAGCTGTTCAACCGGCCCCATGACCAGGGGCGCGCCGAAGGCGTTCTGATTCTTCTGCACCATGCCTTCGAAATGCTTCTAAAGGCGATCATCAAGGACAAAACCGGGACTGTTCACGCGAAGGGTGAGAAGTACTCCTTCGGCTTCGACAAGTGTTTGGAGGTGGGCCAGAACGAAATCAAGGTGATCTCGGTTGATGAGCGTGCCACCTTGTCCATCTTGGATGCCCACCGAGACACCGCCGTTCATTATTACCAGGACGTCTCAGAGGACCTTCTTTACATTCAAGCTCAAGCAGCGGTTACGCTGTTTGACGATCTGCTCAGCCGGGTCTTCAAGGAAAGGCTTGCCGACTGCATCCCTGAACGCGTGCTTCCGGTCTCGACGCGGCCACCCAAAGACCTGAAGGTACTGATTGACAGCGAGCTGAGCCGGGTCGATGAACTCCTGCAAGCGGGAAGCCGTAAAGGGATTCAGGCAGCGGCCAGATTGCGGCCGATTCTGGCCATGGCCACGGCGACTCGATCTGACGCCGAGCGGGTGACCGAAGGCGAACTGCGAAAGGCCATCAACCGAAGGCGGCGGGGCGATGACTGGAGCATCATCCTTCCGGAGGTCGCTCAGCTCAAACTTGAAACCCAAGGCGATGGTATTCCGATCTTCCTCCGTATCAAGAAGGATGCCGACATTGCGGTTCGTGTTGCCAAGGACGGTGAGCCGGTTACCGGGACCTTGATCAAGCAAGAGGTCAACATCTGGGACAAATACAACCTTGGCAGGAATGATCTCGCCAAGAAGCTCGGCATATCCGGACCAAAGACCAGCGCTCTGATATTTGAGCTGAAAATTCAAGACGACCAGGACTGCTTCAAGGTCTTGAGAAGGAAATCCACGACATTCAAGGGCTATAGCAAGAAGGCATTGGACAAGCTCCAGTCCGCTATAGACAACGGTATCGATGTGGATGCCACATGGGCAAAACACAGGGACAAGTTTGGAGCCAAGAAACGGAAATGATGGGTAACTTGACACACGGTGATTGGTACTACAGCCCGGATCACGGGCAACTTTGTCAGGTCATCGAAGCCCAGACGCTCTGGGGTGAGACGACCTGCTGCGTCTGGCTGCCCGGCCGCGACTCTGTGGTCCGCATCCCGGCTTCCAGGCTCAAGTCCCTGGAGAGCGCTGGCACCGGCTCGCCGGACGACATCGCTTACATCACTGCCGCCGCGCGGGTGGCCGACGCCCTGACTCAGGATGTCCTGCTTGCTCCAATCGAGTCCTCCGTCATCCCGCTTCCGCACCAGATACGGGCCCTGTCCCGCGCCATCGCCAATGACCGGGTGCGCTATCTCCTGGCGGACGAGGTCGGCTTGGGCAAGACCATCGAAGCGGGACTCATTCTGCGTGAGCTGAAGCTGCGCGGGCTGGTCAAGAGGACGCTCGTCGTCGCCCCGAAGGGACTGGTGAGTCAGTGGGTCAGCGAGATGCGCTTCCATTTCGGAGAGACCTTCCAGCTCGTGCTCCCCGAGGACATCAAGACACTGAAACGGATCGCACCGTCCTCCGGCCCGCAAAACGGGAATCACGATCCGGAAGCGCTGCCCGCCAATGCATGGCAGATGTTTTCCCAGGTGGTTGTGCCCATGGATTCGGTCAAGCCTCTGGACAAGCGCCGCGGCTGGAGCGCGGCTCAGGTGAGCGAACACAACCGCGAACGGTTCGAGGACCTGATCTCTGCCGGCTGGGACCTGGTAATCGTAGACGAGGCGCACCGTCTCGGGGGCAGCACCGACCAGGTGGCCCGCTTCAAACTGGGCCAGGGACTCTCAGAGGCTGCACCATATTTCCTGCTACTCTCGGCCACCCCGCACCAGGGCAAGACCGACGCCTTTCATCGGCTGGTTTCCCTGATCGACGCTCAGGAGTTCCCGGACATCGGCAGCGTCACCCGCGAGCGGGTCCAGCCGCATGTCATCCGCACCGAGAAGCGTTGCGCCATCAATGCCGATGGGAAGCCCCTGTTCAAGCCGCGGCGCACACAGCTTGGCCCGGTCTCCTGGGAGGAGCGTCACCGCAATCAGCAGCTCCTCTACGAGGCGGTTACCGAATATGTGCGCGAAGGCTACAACCAGGCCATGCGGGAGAAGCGGAGCTACATCGGTTTCCTGATGATCCTGATGCAGCGGCTGGTGGTTTCCAGCACAAGCGCCATCCGCACTACGCTCGAAAGGCGGCTCGAGGCGCTCGCCGCACCCCAGGAACAACTGACATTATTCCCGCCCATCTCCGAAGAGGAATGGGCGGACCTGGACGGCCAGGAGCAAATCGATGTGCTGCTCCGCACCCGCCTCAAGGCGCTCAAGAACGAGCGCGCCGAGGTCAAGCTGCTGTTGGAGGCCGCGGCCCGCTGTGAGCAGATTGGACCGGATGCCAAGGCCGAGGCATTGCTCGACTGGCTCTACCGCCTCCAGTCCGAGGAGAGCGACCCGGAGCTCAAGGCGTTGGTGTTCACCGAGTTCGTTCCCACCCAGGAGATGTTGCGTCGGTTCCTGACTGAGCGCGGTTTCTCGGTCGTCTGCCTGAACGGCTCCATGGACATGGAAGGGCGTAAGCGAGTCCAGGAGGCGTTCGCCAAAGATGTCCGCATTCTCATCTCCACCGACGCCGGCGGGGAGGGCCTGAACCTCCAGTTCTGCCACGTGGTGATCAACTACGACATCCCCTGGAACCCGATGCGTCTCGAACAGCGGATCGGTCGGGTGGATCGTATCGGCCAGGCTCACGCAGTTCGTGCGGTCAACTTCGTCTTCGAAGGCTCGGTCGAGCATCGGGTCCGAGAGGTACTGGAGCAGAAGCTCGCCGTCATCTTCGAGGAGTTCGGCATCGACAAGACCGGCGACGTCCTCGACTCGGCCCAGGCGGGGCACATGTTCGACGAGATGTATGTCGAGGCGATCCTCAATCCCGAAAAAGTGGAGGAGTCCGTGGAGAGCGCGGTCGCCCGCCTGCAGGAGCAGGCCCGCGAGGCGTGCACGACCGCATCCGTACTCGGCGCGATCGAAGATCTGGAACCTGGCGAAGCTCAGCGGCTGCTGACTCACCCCTTGCCCCATTGGATCGAGCGCATGACCGTGAGCTACCTGAAGGCGCACGGCGGCCAGGCCGAGAAAAGAGGCCAGAGCTGGAACCTCACCTGGCCCGACGGCGAGACGTATGAGAACGTGGTCTTCACCGGCAAGGAAGCCGAGAGGCTTCCGGCTTCTCGGTACCTTACTCTTGAAGAGCCGAAGGTCCGCGGACTGGCCATGCGGCTACCGCGTTTTGCGCCGGGCCAGCCGGTCCCCATCGTGTCGATCCCAGGTCTCTCCGAGGGAGTTCAGGGCGTCTGGTCCTTGTGGCGGATCGCGATTGCCACTATGGAGTGGAACCGTCGACAGATCATGCCTCTCTTCCTGGCCGACGACGGCATGGTCTACATGCCGACGGCCAGACACATATGGGATCAGCTCCTCGCGGCAAACACAAAGATCCGGGCCGTCCTTGACGCCGATGTCTCCCAAGCCGCCTTAGCAAGGCTGCAAAGCGCCGCGGAGGAACACGGGAAACCTATCTACGAAGCGCTCCTGCAAGAGCATCGGGGCCGCATCACATGCGAACGCGAGAAGGCTGACTACGCCTTTGCCGCACGCCGCAAGACCATCGAGCGGATTGGCCTGCCCCAGGTCCGCAACTATCGCTTGAACCTCCTTTCGCAGGAGGAACGGAGCTTCCAGGAACAGCTCGATCAGAAAGCCCATGTCTATCCCGACATGGTGCTGCTGCTTGTGCTCCGGGTGGAGGGCGGTATCCATGACTAGCTGGCGCGATCAAATACTGAAGGAGTTCATCCCGAAGGTCGCCAGACTTACCCTGGTGGCTGATCCGGACGGACTTCTCCTCGAAGAAGGCATTCTCGAAGGCCTCCGCGAGCGCGGATTCGAACTGATCCCGTTCGAAGACCACGTCGCGTTCCGTTACGCCTACGAATCGAAGTTCCGTTCCCGCTGGGACCGCGGCGAGCATACGGACCTGATCGTCGTGTTGCGCTCCCAAGCAAGCGACCTCAATGCTTTGCCCTATGATCTCCTCCAGGCTGGGCGCAGACTCTCCTTCAACCTTGGCGACATCTTTCCGAACCTCAGTTACCCGGTTGTGACCGCTCTGGATCGCGGGGACCTCGATGCCTTGTATGAGGCGCAGAGGAGACACGCACCCGGCCAGTTGGGCGACAATGCCACCAAGGAGTTCGTCCTCCGGCACGTCTTTGAAATCGCTCCCGAGCTGGTCAAACAGCCATCGGACCTCTTGCGGGTGCTGCTGCGCCGTCACTACCTTGGCCAAAGAATCCCGGCTGACCTCGATGGGAGGTTCATCCATCTTCTACGCCAGAGTAACGTCTTCGATGACTGGCCAGTTGAAACGCTGGTGGCGGACAGGGAAGCCTTCTTCGCATTCCTCCAAGAACGCTGGCCGATCTTCCTTGACCGTGAGGCAGCCAAAGGGACATCAGGCGTTCGTGAGGATGAGAAGCCCTATGATCTGTCTATCCAGGGGCCTGTCGAGCTTCCCTTTGACCACCACGACATCCGGGTCTACGTCGACAACCTGTTCGTTGAGGGGTTGCTGCATTCAGTCCAGCACGAATCTGCGGGCACCCTGTCCAGAACTTGGGTAGGCATCGGCGTTCGTACCGTTCCCATCGAAGACAGGTCTCGTCGCCTAAGCAAGCTCATCGACAGCCTGGAGGCATCCATTCCGGCCGAGGACGCGAAGCACACGGACTGGTTCCACTTTGCGCGCGGATGGGCGGAAGCGATCCTGCTGGCGAACGATCAGCCCGAGGCGATTTCCGAACCGACGCGTGAATGTATCAAGAACTTGCAGGCACAGGTGGATGCTGGTTTCGCGGCCTGGCTTTTCAAGCGGTATGCCGGGCTGGTCAACCTGCCACCGGTCCCTCCGGTCATGCTGCATCACCTCCCGCGGTTTCTTGCCCGGCAAATAGGAGAAGACCGCAACTCCAAGATCGCACTGCTCGTGGTCGATGGCCTTGCCTTGGATCAATGGCTGGTAGTCCGCGAAGTACTTGCCTCAAAGAAGCCCGGGCTGCGATTCCGGGAGCAAGCGGTCTTTGCCTGGGTTCCTTCGCTTACCTCCGTCTCGCGCCAGGCAATATTCGCAGGCAGGGCTCCCATCTTCTTTTCGAACAGCATCCGGACCACGGACAAGGAACCCGCTCTCTGGGCGCAGTTCTGGGCGGATCAGGGCCTTACGCCGAACGAGGTCGTTTACCTCAAGGGCCTGGGCGACGGCGGCCTGGAAACCGTTTCCGAAGCGCTTTCTCATCCCAAGGCAAGGATCGCCGGGCTAGTCGTGGACAAAGTCGACAAGATCATGCACGGGATGGAAATGGGCACCGCCGGGATGCACAACCAGGTGTGCCAGTGGGCCAAGCAGCCGTATCTGAACGCACTCCTCGATCTGCTCTTGGATCGGGCCTTCCGTGTCTATCTGACCTCTGATCATGGCAACCTCGAGGCGGAGGGTTGCGGCCGTCCATCCGAAGGGGCTATGGCGGACCTGCGTGGCGAACGGGTCCGTATCTATCCCGACGCAGCCCTTCGCGGCAAAATGAAAGAACGCTTTCCCGCGGCGCTGGAATGGGGAACTGTTGGTCTCCCGGAGGATTACCTTGCCCTGCTGGCCCCTGCTCGGCAGGCATTTGTCCAAGAAAAGCAGCGCACTGTGAGCCATGGTGGCGTTTCAATCGAGGAACTCATAGTCCCTCTGATCCAAATTGACTTACCTGCGTACAGTGCGCAAACAGGGAGGAGGGGCGAATGACCAGACGGATCGACCAGATTGGATTCAGCCAGCGGGTGCGTCTGGAATGGCTTGAGCAGACGGCCAACCTGATCCTGGCAGGGAATGACAAGGCCGCGGTCAACGATGCCTTGCAGGAAATGCTGAAGGACAAAGTGTCGGTCGGCGGCCAGGCTGAGCGCGGCAATCGCGAGAAGATCATCACGATTCTCCTCAAAACATGGCTGACGGTTCCGAGCGAACTCGAGCCATTGCGCGTCGAAGGACTTGAGCTTCTCAAACGTGTTCCTCGATGTGATCATCTGGCTATCCACTGGGGGATGGTCATGGCCGTCTATCCGTTCTGGTCGGGTGTAGCCATCCAGACCGGCCGTCTTCTGAGGCTTCAGGGCTCCGCTGCCGCGGCTCATGTCCAGCGCCGGGTTCGCGAGCAATACGGCGAGCGGGAGACTGTTTCCCGAGCGGTCCGCCGCGTGCTGCGTTCGTACCTGGACTGGGGCGTGCTTCAAGAGACCGGCGCAAAGGGCATTTACTCCACCGGGGCAACGCTCGCCGTTGATGATTCCCGACTGATCGCCTGGCTGGCCGAAGCGTCCCTCAACGCCCGCGCCAACGGCTCAGCTTTGCTGAAAGATCTGATCGACAGCCCGAGCTTCTTTCCCTTCCGATTAGCCCATATCTCAGCCGAACATGTGGCATCGCTCTCGCCTCGTTTGAATGTCCTGCGGCATGGTCTGGATGACGACCTTGTGATGCTGTGTGAGGATCACCATAGGAAACCCAAGAGAAACAAACTTGGGGACCCAGGGAGTAGCTAATGATGAATAAGGAAATAGCACGTTTCTCCAATGACACCCAGGCGTGTATTCTTGAACGTCAAGTAGTACCCGTGTTGGACATCCGAGTTTGATGTGTAATGAAAGGCAAATGCCCCTGGCCCAACTTCCGCACTCGGGCACGCGTTTTCGCCTGATTTGTAGGAGGGCGTAAAC
>ENA-UOOR01002921-UOOR01002921.1-fermentation-metagenome-genome-assembly--contig:-NODE-2921-length-16108-cov-12.412882_pt1 | contig 16108 bp, 12 predicted proteins | sample MGYA00245780_ERZ724029 | MGnify/ENA primary metagenome ERZ724029 (study PRJEB28704, sample SAMN03018315) | fermentation metagenome | biome: anthropogenic terrestrial biome; feature: soil... | reverse complement strand
ATTTGGGATTATAGTATTTTACTGATGCAAATAGTTTCAGGAATGGTGGAATAAAGGTATTAACGTTAGGTTTATGCTGGCTAAAATTTAATGGGGGTAATAATAATGGCGGTTACAATTGAAAAAGGTAATGGTAACTATATAATGGTAAGCTTTAATTATGGCTATGATAAGGTTGCAGCAATCAAGAAAATAAAAGGCAGCAGATGGAATGAAGCAAAGAGGGTATGGATAGTGCCTAATACTAAGGAAGCTCTTGATGCAATATCAGTAGCTTTCTGCGACGAGGATATTATATTTGATTCATCAATTATTGATTTGCTTGATTCATAGTAGGGAACGGTCTTGACTGTTCTGTTGATGAACGAGCAGAATTTGTGAGAGCGGGAATGGTGCCAATACCCAGTAGCAATTCCATTCTGTGGCCTCTGCATGATGATAGCCATCGGATAAGGTGATTTTTAGACTCAGATGGAGTTTGTCTATAAATAAATATACTGGTTATGGAGAATTCATGAGGGAAAGGCATTTTTCAACCGATATCCTTATGTAAACATGAGTAAAGGCAATTAAATCTTACTTACAACATTTCACTAAAATGATATATTATGTTATCATCTATATGTGTTTGATTTAAGACCCATTATTTGGCATAAAAGTGCAAATAATAGGGCTTTTATTTATATAGGGAGGGTTGTAGTAATGGTTGATAATAGTGTAGAGCTTCGCCAAGAAGTTTTTACATCTGATGCATGGAAAATAATTGATTGGTTAGAGGATGATGAAGTAACTAAATATTTAAACGAAGGGCAAAATGTTTGTGAAAGCATTAGAGAAATAATATATAGAATTAATATGCCTATTCTTACACATTTATTTAATCAAAATGGGAGCTTTTTCATGGTTACAACCAGTGAGAAAGAACCTATTGGATTTTTAAGGCTTGTTCCCAAAGGAAAAAGAGCAGAAATGGTAATCGTAATTGGAGATAGAGAAAAATGGAATAAGGGTTTTGGTACAAATGCAATTGCAGAAGGGTTAAAACATGCATTTTTTGAGTGGAGAGTGGATGAAGTCATTGCAAAAATTAATTTTAATAATGAATATTCGAAAAGGGCATTTAAAAAATTAGGCTTTACAGAAGATAAAGAGCTATCAAAAGAAATTCAATATTCTTTATCTATGAAAGATTTTTTAGAACAAGTATCATAATTAAAATTTTAACAAAAAGTGAAGAACTTATCCAGTGGCGCAGCATCTGTTATCCTCCACATAAGGAGAGGATGAGGGTATTACGGATGAGTATTAAAGCTGCTGCTTTATCCGATGGCTACCATCCGTAATACCCAGCTTGATGCTGGGAATAATGGCTGCTACGCCCCTAGATCGGCTCTTCTAAGGCTCAGATTGGAGGAGGGTATCTTATAAGCAAACTTCATCTGAGTCTAAGAATCACCTTATCCGCTGGCTGCCATTTGTAATATCTAACGGGTGTGCGTCTCTAGAGTGATCCTTCTAAGAATCACTTGATCTGCTTAAATTTACATCTCTAAACTTTTCTAACATCTTATTGTCAAAAGGAGATTTACCTTCTGATTTCTGCGAGAATGCTTTAAATGGGGCAGCAGTTTTTCTTGATGACCACAAAACTGCCGGACCGTCTAAGCATCCACCTTCGCACATCATGCCCTCAATAAAGTTTCCATCAAGTCTTCCAACCTTTGCTAATAAAAGTGTCTTTTTAAGTTCACTTTGACCATTTATTTTTACAGGTTTTAAATCAACGCCTATTTCTTTTGCAGCTAATGCTATAGCATTTGATAATCCTCCTGATTGAGCAAAGCCTCTTGCTGATAATGTGGCATCGCTGACAGGAAGATCACTGCAATTTTGAAAATCAATTTCAAAAGCATCAAATAGTGCAGATATTTCTTCAAATGTAAGAACATAATCAACTGCTTTAGCAAGATTTGGTTTTTTAATTTCACTTTTTTTTGCTGTACATGGACCAACAAAAATTACCATGGAATCGGGATGATTCTTTTTTATAAGTCTTGCTGTTGCAATCATAGGGGATACTGTTTCTGAAATCATACCTTTAAGTTCCGGGAAATTCATTTCAACATAAGAAACAAATCCAGGGCAGCAGGAGGAAGTCATAAATTTATCGCCCCTCTTTAGCCTTTCTTTTAATTCTTCTGCTTCGTGGACAGCAACAGCATCAGCACCACAGGCTGCCTCTACCATGTCCTTAAATCCTGTCTTTAAAAAAGCATCTTTAATTTGACCAACAGATACCTTTGGGCCAAACTGCCCTGCAATAGACGGAGCTGCAACAGCATATACATCCTTTCCTTCCATAAGTGCATTTACCACAGGAACGATGTAGCTTTTATCTGATATAGCGCCAAAAGGACATCCTGCCATGCAGGCTCCACAGTTTATACATTTATTTTTGTCAACAGCAGCTTGTCTATCCTCCTCATCAACATGAAGAGCTCCTGTAGGACAGGATTTTTTACAAGGTCTCATAACTTCAGATATTGCATTATATGGACAAACTTTTTTACACATTCCGCATTCTTTGCATATTTCTTGATTTATAAAGGCTCTTCCATTTATTTTTGTTATAGCTCCTGATGGGCAAGATTCCATGCATTCATGGGCTATACAGCCTCTGCAGGCTTCCGTAACAGAATATTTATTAATTGGGCATCTATCGCAGGCAGAGCTTATTACATATATTATTTGTTTATCATCTTTTATATCTTTAAGCTGTTTATTTATTCCATTGCCATCTGAAAGATATCCTGCTGCAAGCTTCGTTCTTTCATAAACAATGGCTCTTTCTTTAAAAACGCAGCATCTATATTGAGGTTTATCACCAGGTATTACCTTATATTGAATGTTCATTAATTCTTCTTTGGTTAAATTATTGTCTTTAGCCAGAAGAACAACATTTTTTAAAACTTCATGTTTTAGCTTTTTAAGTGGAGTTTCAAAGCTTATCATTTACATTCCCCCCTATATATAACATATAACATTATTTTATATAACAGCTAAGTATAACCATATATACTATGCCAAAAACATTATAACACGGGCAATATAATAATTGAACAGGCAATTAATATATTTTTTTTAATTATGATTTGTTAGATGATTATGATAACGAGTATAATAAATAATGAGTATAATAAATAAGCTATACATGTATTGAAGGGGTGGACAAATGAATTATTCAAAAAAGTATATTAAAAATTACTGGAAGCCCTTTTGCCTTGCAATTGCATGCCTCACGGTTGAGGCTGCTTGCGACCTTTTGCAGCCAACAATAATGGCCAAGATAATTGATGTTGGCGTTAAAGAAAAGCAAATGGATTATATAATAAGCATGGGAGCTAAGATGCTTATGGTGACAGGGGTAGGAGCACTTGCAGCAGTAAGTAGAAATATTATATCAAGTAATGTATCGCAAAAATTTGGAGCTGACCTTAGATCAGACCTTTTTAAAAAAATACAAAAACTTTCTATTGAAAATATAGATAAATTTGGTACTGCATCGCTGGTTACAAGGCTTACTAATGATGTAACACAGGTGCAAAATTTTGTTAATGGTCTTATGAGAATTTTTGTAAAAGCCCCATTATTATGTATAGGAAGTATTATAATGGCTATAAGATTAAATTTGAGTATGTCTATAGTTTTTTTAATAGTAGTTCCTATAATAAGCCTTCTTATATACATGAATATGAATATAAGTTATCCTTTTTTTACAAAAACTCAAAAAGCAATTGATAAAATAAACAGCACAATGAGAGAGTACTTGTCAGGAGTTAGAGTAGTTAAAGCATTTAATAGATTTAAATATGAGGTGGAACGTTTTGAAAAGTCTAATGAAGAGCTAAAAGATGTGTCAATTTCCGCCCTTCGTGTAAATGTTTTTTTTTCACCTAACGTAATCCTTACTATAAACTTAGGCATAGCAGCTATTTTATGGATAGGAGGAGGTAAGGTAAACAGTGGAAATATGCAGGTAGGACAGATAATTGCTTTTATAAATTATATGACTCAAATACAATTTTCTTTAATGATGATTTCTCATGTTTTAACAATGTTTGTAAAAGCAAGGGCTTCTGCTGAACGTATAGGAGAAGTGTTAAATCAAGAAGACAGCATAAATGTTATAGAAAAACCTATAGATACATTTAATACAAAAGGGAAAATAGACTTTGAAAATGTATATTTTTCTTATGCGGGGGCATCAGGTGAGCCAGTGCTTAAAAATGTCAGCTTCACCTGTAAAAGCGGAGAAACAGTTGGAATTATAGGTTCCACAGGCTCAGGAAAAAGTACCTTAGTTAATCTTCTTTGTCGTTTTTATGATGTAACAGATGGCTGTATAAAAGTAAATAACGTAAATATAAAAGATATGGACATAAAGGAGTTAAGAAATAAGATAGCAGTAGTTCATCAAACGATAGTATTATTTTCAGGAACAATTAAAGATAATATAAAATGGGGCAAAGAAGATGCATCAATGGATGAAATAGAAGAAGTATCAAAGATCGCAGAGGCCCATGAGTTTATTTCTTCCTTGCCAGAAGGGTATAATACATTTTTGGGACAGGGAGGAGTAAATTTATCAGGAGGTCAAAAACAGCGGGTTTCTATTGCCAGAGCTCTTATAAAAAAGCCAGAAATATTGATTTTGGATGACTGTACAAGTGCTGTAGATGTAACTACAGAGATGAAAATAAAAAAGGCACTAAAGGAATATTCAAAGGATCTTACTTGTATTGTAATTGCCCAGCGTATAACTTCAGTTATGGATGCTGATAAAATAATAGTCCTTGATAATGGGAAAATAGCTGGAATTGGAAAGCACGAAGAGCTTTTGAAAAAATGCGAAGTTTATAAGGATATATTCCGTTCCCAAATTGGCAGTGAGGTGATATAAATGGCAAAAGAGAATATAAAAAACAGCAACACTCCAATTGGGAATATGAGAGGCTTTTCAGGTGGCCCAGGCAGGGGAGGATTTGGAGGGCGAAGGATGGGGCCGGTTGTTAAGCCAAAAGATTTTAAAGGCACCATGCGAAGGCTCATGGAGTATTTTAAAAAAGATAAAAAGCTATTAATACTGATATTTATTTTTGTAATAATGGATGCAGGCATAGGTTTATCAATTCCCTATTTTATAGGAAAATCCATAGATGCTATATCCCCTAAAAGCGGAGCTGTAAATTTTGAAATGCTAAAGATAATGGTTATAACTCTTATCACAGTATATATTGCAGATGCAGTTATTAATTTTCTTCAAGGATGGCTTATGGCAGGGGTTTCTCAAAGAATGGTAAAAAGTCTTAGAGGCGGCCTTTTTGGAAAGCTTCAAAAGCTTCCTATATCTTTCTTTGATACTCATACCCATGGAGATATAATGAGCAGATTAACTAATGATATTGAAGAGATAAGCAGTACTGTGTCCCAATCTATGGTGCAGCTGATGTCTGGGGCAATTATGCTTGCCGGCTCTGTAGTAATGATGCTGCTTCTCAGCCCAATTTTAACTTTAGCCAGTGTTATAACCGTACCTCTTGTATTTTTGCTAACACGAACTATTGCTAAAAAAACTAAGGTTTTGTTTAAATCCCAGCAGGAGGAACTTGGAAAATTAAATGGACATATAGAAGAAACCATATCAGGAATTAATATAGTTAAGGCATTTAACCACGAAAATAAAGCAATAGAGGAATTTAGTGATATTAATTTAAAGCTTAGTAAAGTAGGTATAAAGGCACAGATATGGTCAGGGTTTCTTATGCCAATGATGAATGTTATTAACAATATTGGCTTTGCTGTAGTTGCAGCTGTTGGAGGAGTGCTTGCAGTAAAGGGAAATATTTCTGTTGGAGTTATAGCCAGCTTTTTGAACTATTCAAGGCAGTTTTCAAGGCCATTAAATGATATGGCTAATGTATTTAACACACTGCAGTCTGCTGTAGCTGGTGCAGAAAGAGTATTTGAAATTATTGATGAAAAAGAGGAGTCTCATGATGCTCATGATGCTAAAGAACTATCAAATCCAAGGGGACACGTGGTTTTTGAAAATGTATCCTTTGGCTATAATAAGGATAATCTTATAATTAAGAACATTAGCTTTGATGTAAAGGAAGGAAGTACTATTGCATTGGTTGGGCCAACAGGAGCTGGTAAAACTACTATAGTAAATCTTCTCACAAGATTTTATGATGTATCTGATGGAAGGATTTTAATTGATGGAGAGGATATAAGAAATTACAGCAGAGATAGTCTTAGGCAGTGCTTTGGGATAGTACTTCAGGATACTTATCTTTTTTCTGGGACTATAAAGGAAAATATAAGGTATGGAAAGCTTGATGCAACTGATGAGGAAATAATGAATGCAGCAGTTATGGCTAATGCAGATGTGTTCATTAGGCGTCTGCCAAAAGGATATGATACAGTTTTATCAGAAAGCGGAAGCAACTTAAGCCAAGGGCAAAGGCAGCTTTTGGCTATAGCCAGAGCTATTTTATCAAATCCATCCATACTCATTTTAGATGAGGCTACAAGCAATGTTGATACACGTACAGAACTTCATATACAAGAGGCAATGATTAAGCTTATGGAGGGCAGAACCAGCTTTATTATTGCTCACAGACTCAGCACTATCCGCCATGCAGATACTATCATGGTAATAGATGATGGAAGGATAAAGGAAAAGGGCAACCATGATAGTTTAATTAGCCAAAAAGGAATTTACTATGGCATGTATTATAGCCAATTTAAAAATATAGTTGAATAGCTGCAATTTATAGTATAGATTTAATTCACCGCTGAGATAAGAAAAATATATTCCATTCACTTTACCGTTCACAAAGAAGCTCTAAGAATTAAAATGCCAGACAAGCTAAGTGATTTCGTTAAACTCGCTATCGCTCAAACAAAACGAAATACACTAAGCTTCTCTGCCATTTTAATTCTAAGAGCTTCTACTTGCTCACTCTATGTTCATTCCATATATTTTTCTTATCTCCGCTGTAATTTGTTCATTAATGAAATTACAGTATAGCTGAATAACTGAATGTGGGATGTTTTTTATTTTAATTTTGTTCCCTTTTCATTTTGAAAGATTAATCCCTTTTTCATTAGGCCTCCTAAGGAATTTTTAAAATGCTTTTTACTTACATGAAAAACTTCATATATTTCTTCAGGAGAGGTTTTATCATTGTAGGGCATAAAACCATTATTAGCTTTTAAATTTTCCAAAATAGTTTCTTCTAAGTTTTCCACCTCAATTTTAGCAGGCTTTCTTGGGGTAAGGCCTAGTCTGCCATCTTCATAAATTTTAATTACATGTAATTCTAAAATATCTCCGTGATTAATTTCTGTGAAGTACTCATTTTTTAAAATTACACCTCTATATTTATTATCAACAGCAACCATTGCACTTCCATTGGTTTGAAAACCATAAACAGTACCCTTAACTGTATCCCCAACTTTATAATTGCTTGGAGATTCTAAATATTTATCCACATTTGTGGTAGCAGCAATTCTTCTGGTGTTATCCAAGTAAATATAAAATAAATAATATTTATCATTTTGCAGGGGATAAAGCCTTTCTTTAAAGGGAACTAATATATCCCTTTCAAGACCAAAGTCAATAAAGCTTCCTATTTTAGTAGTGGAAACCACTTTAAGATAAGCTATATCTCCTACTTTAGCTAATGGCTTTTTTAATGTAGCAATTAATCTGTCACTTGAATCCCTGTATATAAATGCTTCAACTTCATCACCAATATTAATTTCAGCACCAAGAGCACTATTATTGGGAAGCAGTATATCATCTGAGGTATTTCCAGTATCTGCATCTAAATAGTAGCCAAAAGAAGCTTTTCTGACAATTTTCAATTTATTAAATTCACCGATTTTTATCAAATTAATTACCTCTCTTTTTTAAATATATTTGTATCAATAAATAATTTTAAAATTTCTTTCATTTTTAACAGGTTTTATTTCATTAATAAAGATGTCTTCAATTTCACAAAACCCATTTCCTATTTTAATCTTATTTATAAATTCTTCAAGGCTGTCTTTTTTCCCCTGAGCTTCCATTTGAACAGAACCGTCATCACAGTTTTTTATCCATCCTGTCAAATCATAAAGCTTTGCAGTATAGCTCACAAAATATCTAAATCCGACTCCTTGAACATAGCCTTTGATAATAAAAAAGTCTCTAACCACTTTTGATTCCTCCTGAATTATATATTGCTAAATTATATTATACCTAAATTTCAATTGCTTTTTTCATTTTATATATAAATGTTTCAAAAAAACTATATATTGTTCATGTTAGTCTAGGAATTATTTAATAAGTTTTTACTATAACTTATAATAATATATAATAAACAGCCGATAACAATAATAAAGTATAAAGTGTTTAAGAATCATTTGATGCAAATACTATTTAATAAGAAAAACTCAAAAATTATATTTTATGAATTAATGCTTGCTGCTAAAGATTAGTTTGTTTAAAGGAGTGGTACTTTATTATGAAAAAAATAAGAACAAAATTACTTGTTAGCTTTGGTTCTATTATTGTTATAATTTGTATGGGGTTTGAATTAGTAGCATCTACATCTGCTACTAAAGCTTTCGAAAAAAATACGGGTGAAACACTGCCTCAAATGGCCAAGCAGGCTGCAAATGTAATTGATGGCAGGGTTAATGCACAGCTTTCTGCGCTTCAGGTTATGGCTGACAAAACTGAACTAAAAGATGAGGCAGTTCCATGGGATGTTAAAAAGAATATTTTAGTTGAAGAGTGCAACAGAGCAGGACACATAAGTATGGGTATTGCTGATTTAAATGGTAATGTTATTTATACAAATGATAAAAAATTTAACATAAAGGATATGGAATATTATCAAAAGGCTTCAAAGGGTAATATTGTTGTATCAGATCCAGCGACGGATAAGGATGCTAATTCTTTTTTAATACATTATGCTGTGCCAATATATGGAGACAAAAAGTCCATTATAGGGGTACTTATAGCAAATAGAAATGGAATGGAGCTTAGCAGAATAATAAATGATATTACATATGGGAAAAGTGGAAAAGCACTGATTATTAATAAAGAAGGAACAACAATAGCTCATACTAATGAAGAACTTGTTATGAATTGTTATAATGTAATTAAAAATTCTGAAAAGGATACAGGACTTAAACAGCTTGCTACTATTAATAAAAGAATGATTAATGGAGAAATAGGCTCAGGCGAATATACCTATAAAGGCGAAGCCAAATACATGGGATATGCACCTATTGCAAGTACAGGTTGGTCTATTGGAATAGCCACTCCTAAAAGTGAAGTGCTTGCTGGTCTATCAGGTATATTAAAATCTGTAAGCATATTTTCTGTAGTTTTTCTTGTTGTTGGAGTAATTTTTATAATAATAGTTTCAAGATTTTTAACTTATGGAATTAATGAACTTAAAAAGAACGTGGATCAAATTTCAAGCGGGGATTTTACAAGTGAGTTTAAAGGTAAATACTTAAAAAGCCGTGATGAAATAGGAAGTATTACAAGAGCTGTAGAAGACATGCAGAATAAAATAAAATCTATGATAAATTATATAAAAGAAAGTGCTGCAAGTATTGAAGAACAAACACAAAGTTTAACCTTTGTTTCAAATCAAATGGCATCATCTGCTGATAATGTTTCTTCTGCTATTCAGGATGTTGCTAAAGGGACAGGAAGCCAGGCAGAGGATTTGGTAGATATAAGCGGAGTAGTTGATGCTTTTGGGAATGAAATTAGTGAATCGGTAGGGGCTTTCAATGAAATAACAGCTTTGTCAGATAAAATACAGACTACTGCTAATACAAGCAGCAAAGATATGCAGAGTTTGGTTCAGTCTATAACAAAAATAAGTGATACGTTTAAAGAGTTTTCAGACAAAATAAATACTCTTGGGGATAAAATACTTAAGATAGATGAAATCACTCTCCTTATAAACAACATAGCAGAACAAACTAATCTTCTTGCTCTAAATGCAGCTATTGAAGCCGCCAGAGCAGGAGATGCAGGAAGAGGCTTTGCAGTAGTTGCAGAAGAAATAAGAAAGCTTGCCGAACAGAGTAAGAATTCAGCAGAAGATATAGGCAGTTTAGTTGCAGTGATATCTGGTGAATCTGGGGATATAGTAAATTCTTCTAATGAAATGGGCAATGAACTTAAAAATTCTGTTAAGGTAATAAATACATCTATGGCATCCTTTAAAAATATTATTGTATCCATAGATGATATAATACCAAAGATTCAAACTGTAAATGACAGCGCTCAAAACATTGATAAAGAAAAGGAAGAAATATTATCAAAGATCGAATCTGCATCTTCCATTGCAGAAGAGACATCAGCATCTTCTGAGGAAATTGCAGCATCTTCTGAGGAAATGAGTGCATCAACACAGGAGGTTGCAAAATCAGCTCAAGTATTAAGTGAAAAAACAAAAGAAATGAAACAATCAGTAGATAAGTTTAAAATATAAAGATGGCTAAATGCCATCTTTATTTATTTTCAAGTTCCTGAGCCTTTTGGGCCCGGGAATTATTTTTTATAATAATTATTTTTGGACTTGAAAAATGTTCTAAGATAGTATATATTTATAATTAAACATATGAACATATATTCATGTGATAATATGAAGGAGTGATTTTATGGATAGAAATTCTGACTGCATAGAAAGCTGCAGTGTGAATGTGATTCATGAAGATGTTGTAAATAAAGTTAAAAGTGGCATGCCTGATGAAGAATTGTTTTATGATCTTTCAGACTTGTTTAAGGTTTTTGGAGATACCTCAAGAATAAAAATAATATATGCACTTTTTGAATCAGAAATGTGTGTATGCGATTTAGCGGCACTTTTTAATATGAGTCAATCAGCAGTATCTCACCAATTAAGAGTGCTTAAACAGGCAAGGCTTGTTAAATATAGAAGAGATGGAAAGGTAGTTTACTATTCTCTTGATGATGAACATGTAAAAGAAATATTAGATAAAGGACTTGCACATGTTGAGGAAAAATAATAAAGATAATGTAACTCATTATATTTTTTGATTGGGGGTAAGGGGTATGGAAAATGTATTAAAAAAAGAATTGAAATTAAATGGACTTAATTGTGCAAATTGTGCGGCAAAAATTGAAAAAGAAGTAAATAATATTGATGGAGTTCAAAAAGCAAATGTTGATTTTATTTCTAAAAATCTTGTAATAAAAATAAAAAATAAAAATAATGCAAATGATATCATTAATAGTGCTATAAAAATAGTAGGCAAAATTAGACCTGATGTGATTGTGACAGTTAAAGAAAATGAGGAAGCAGATAAAGAGGATATGGAAGAAGACAATAAAAAGGATTTAATTAAAATAGGAATTAGCTTTGTTATATTTTTAGCTGCTAATATATTAAAACTTCCTGAACCCTATAATTTTATATTGTTTTTTACAAGCTTTTTAATTTCCGGTTATGAGGTTATATTAAAAGCTATAAAAAATATTTTACACGGAAATGTTTTTGATGAAAATTTTTTGATGACTATTGCAACCATAGGGGCATTTTCAATTAAACAGTATCCTGAAGCTGTAGCCGTAATGATTTTTTATGACTTAGGGGAGTATTTTGAGGATAAGGCAGTTGATCATTCAAGGAAGTCAATTACTTCCTTAATGAACATTAAACCTTCGTTTGCAAACATTAAAACAGAAAACGGAATCAAGACTATTTCCCCTAAAGAAGTTAAGATTGGCGATCTTGTTGTAGTAAAGCCAGGTGAAAAAGTCCCAGTAGATGGAAAGGTAGCTGAAGGCAGCTCCTTTATGGATACATCAGCACTTACTGGAGAGTCAGTTCCTCTTGGAGTAAATGAAGGAGATGCTGTTTTAAGTGGGTTTATAAATAAAAATGGACTTATTGTGTTTAAGGCTGAAAAGGAATTTGAAGATTCTACAGTTTCAAAGATTTTAGAGCTTGTTCAAAACGCCGGAAGTAAAAAAGCTAAAACTGAAAACTTTATAACTTCTTTTGCTAAGATATATACGCCAGTTGTAGTTTTCCTTGCTGTAGCTATTGCAATTTTTCCTCCAATATTTATGGAAGGTGCTGTATTTAAGGATTGGCTCTATAGATCACTTATATTTCTTGTAATATCCTGTCCATGTGCCCTTGTAATTTCAATTCCTCTTGGGTTCTTTGGAGGAATAGGGGGAGCATCTAAAAAAGGAATATTAGTTAAGGGCGGGAACTATCTTGAGGCACTGCAAAAAGCAGAAGTAGTTGCCTTTGATAAAACGGGGACATTAACAAAGGGAATATTTAATGTAACTAAAGTAGTGCCTGAAAATAATTTTACAAAGGATGATGTAATAAAATATGCTGCCTATGCAGAAAGCTTTTCAAACCATCCCATTGGAACATCAATTTTAAAATATTACGAAAAGGAAATTAATAAGGATGAAATAAAGGATTATGAAGAAATAAGCGGAAATGGAATAAAGGCAAAAATATTTAAAGATGATGTAGCGGCAGGGAATAATAAATTGATGATTAAGGAAGGTATAAAATATAAGGAAGCCGAAGAAAATGGAACTGTGGTTTATGTTGCAGTTAATAAAAAATATGCAGGATATATAGTAATATCTGATGAGATAAAGGAAGATTCTAAAAAAGCAGTTCAAGAGCTTAAAAAGCTTGGCATTAAAAAGACTATAATGCTTACAGGGGATAGAAAAAAATCTGCAGAAGCTATAGGAAAAGAAATTGGAATAGATGAGGTTTATTCTGAACTCCTTCCGGATAAAAAAGTTGAAAACATGGAAAGGATTAAAAATGAAGTTTCAGATTCGGGTAAGCTTGTATTTGTTGGCGATGGAATTAATGATGCACCGGTTTTGAGGGCTTCAGATGTAGGAATAGCTATGGGAGGCATTGGCTCAGATGCAGCAATTGAAGCAGCAGATATAGTTATAATGACTGATGAGCCTTCAAAAATAACTGATGCAATAAAAATTGCAAGGAAAACTAATAGAGTTGTTACAGAAAATATAGTATTTGCTATAGGTGTCAAAATTGCAATAATGATTTTAGGTGTTCTTGGAATTGCAACAATGTGGGAAGCAGTGTTCAGCGATGTTGGAGTAGCTTTAATTGCAATATTGAATTCCATGAGAGCCATGAAGGTGTCTTAGGGACTGTTATAGGGTAAAAAAGAGCTGTAGGGAACGGTCTTGACCGTTCCGCCCCCCTAAATTTGATCGCCCTGTAAATGCCGTAGAATGAAATTGTTACTGGGTATCGGCACCGCTCCGCTCTCCTAGATTCCGCCCGTTCATCAACGGAACGGTCAAGATCGTTCCCTACTCTATGTTCATTCCATATATTTTTCTTATCTTTACTGTCTTTTGTTTTTTATAAGGGTAGAATCCATCGAAGTTTCGATGCCCAGCTTTAGATGGACGAGTTCACTTTGTCGATTTTAATTTTTTGTTTTTGAATAAAATCAATGCAGTGACTAAGAAAACAATTCCTATAATAGATACAATAGCATAGGTTGTGTGGGATGTGCCATTTGTCTTGATATCGCCGTAGAGATAATCTAGTACACGGGTTCCTCCTATTGCATCGTCTTCAGGATGAGTATTGTAATAATTAATAGCCTTATTTGCAGCATTGTTGAGCTCATCGAAAGTCTTAATATCATATGTGGTGTTATCAATACTGGTTTCTGCATTTACAAGTGCAATATTATCATTGGTATCTGCCAAAAGGTAGCGAAAATTTACCGGCAAAACTATAGGGATATCACCATTAAGACTACTTAATGTATCAGCGAAGGCTTTTGCAAAATCTTCACCAAATGTATTTATAACAGCATACCTGTTATTTTCATATTTTACAGAAAAAGCAGCTGTGGGCTTGTTTTTAATATATACTATAAACATCCACCCTGAGTGTTCTAATTTACTCTTGAAATCCTCACCCTTTTTATATTTTTCATGTGAGAAAAAAATCGGCATAGGGCTGGAAAGTGTTACACTGTTTATTTCTTCATCAGATAAATTTGGATATCCGAAGTCCAGTCTTTGAGATATAAGCATAGGTATTACAGTGTTTTCATATATGTTGCCAATTGAACTATTATCGCCAATTAAACTATTTATTTGTTCTGCGTCTGTTTTGTCGATTTTACCTTTTAGTTTATTTACATTGTTTGACTTTGCAAGGACATTTTTCGGATCGGATAAAAGGGCGAAAGTAATTATAATTGTGAAAATCGAAAAAATTATTTTTACTTTTTTCATTAAAAACATTCTCTCCCAATACAGAAATTAAAATATATTACATTATTAGTATATCATAACATGTATTGGTAATGAACACTTATTATATAAATGTTTCTATGTTAACAACTGGGACAAGTAAAGAAAGAATAGATAGGATCTTTACCGAAGCATGGATAATATCTATTAAAAGCAAAATTAGAGAAACAAAACAAACTATCAGCTGTAAATTTTATTTATAAGAGGCGTTGCACAATGAATAAATAATTCATTGTGCAACAGATTTTTTATGCCTGCAAATGCAAAATGCGAGCCCAAAGGGCTCGCATTTTGTATTATAATTTAGTTATGTTCAAACAAGATTTCACCTGGTTTGGTTATCTCTTGCGCTTTGCAAGCATCGGCTCACTGACTTTGTCAAGGCCTGTCAATGCAAAGAGCGTCAAGAGGTTTCTCTGTACGCCGATATAGGAGTCCTTCGGCTCGAACCATTCCTTTGTCGAATGCATACCTGCGGACTTGCCGCCGCCGTTTACTGAGATTGCCGGGATGCCCAGGCTGATTGGGATATTGGCATCTGTGCTGCCATTTGGCATGTACTCTGGTGCGGTGCCCATCACATTGCAAGCATCTGCTGCGGCCTGCACAATCGGACAGTCTATTGGCTGATTGCCCACAGGTCTGTTTCCCAGAAGCTCAAGCTCCACAGTGATTCGCGCATTGCGATCAAAACACCAGCCCATGCCGCCCTGTTTTACTTTGCGCTCTTCGGTCCAGCGATTGTTCTCGTCCTCGACGGCTTTTTTAATGCAGGCCTGGAATTTTTGATTTAGCTCATCCAGTTCATTTTTGCCGTCCGAGCGCAGATCTACCAGCATACTACATTCCGAGGCAATAGAATTAACACTCATGCCGCCCTCCACGACGCCTACGCAGAACGTCGTCTTCGGTGAAAGCGGAGTGCGAATCTCAGAAATATTGTTAATCGCACGACCCATTGCGAAGATCGGGTTCACTAGACCAAAGGAACCATAGGAATGTCCGCCCGGGCCACGGAACGTGACACGATATCGAAGGCTTCCTGTGCCGCCGTATATAACCACGCTGCCGATTCCGTCAATCGAGATAAACCCGTCAACCTCTTTTGCGTGATTCTTGAAAAAGTTGCGTGTGCCCTTGAGATCGCCCAGGCCTTCCTCACATACATTGCTGCCGATAATGATGTCCCCTTTCGGTTTCAAGCCGCACTTTTTAATCGTACGCAGAATTGATAAAATTTCGGCTAGTCCACGCGTATCGTCACCGATCCCCGGGCAGGTGTAGCGCCCGTCTTTTTCGGTGATCTCGAGCGGAGTGCCCAAAGGAAATACTGTGTCCGTGTGCGCCGTGATGCACACCGTCGGACCTTCTCCCGTTCCCTTGATTCGAGTGAACACATTCCAGACATCATCTATCTCAGCACTGCAACCTTCGGCTTCCATCAGCTCTTTGAAGTACTTTGCCTTTTCCTCCTCATGGTTGCTGGGAGACGGAATTTTCACAAGTTTGAGCTGCTGCTCAAGCGTATGTTCGGCATCCTCTTTTACAAATGCGAATGCTTCCTGCATTTTCATGGAATCGTGCAGCTCTTTTACATTCTTTTCTATTGATAATGCCCCATTGGTTTTATTTATAGTTTTTTCTACTTTTTCTTTCATTGATAATACACCCCCTTGATTTTCTTTACAGTTTCTTTTCAAACCAGATAAG
>ENA-UOOR01002920-UOOR01002920.1-fermentation-metagenome-genome-assembly--contig:-NODE-2920-length-16112-cov-13.066700_pt1 | contig 16112 bp, 13 predicted proteins | sample MGYA00245780_ERZ724029 | MGnify/ENA primary metagenome ERZ724029 (study PRJEB28704, sample SAMN03018315) | fermentation metagenome | biome: anthropogenic terrestrial biome; feature: soil... | reverse complement strand
AGTTAATGCTTCAGAAACTCGAAACTGAAAAATAGCATGACCAAAGCTGATAGGAGCAAACAGCATGGTTAAAGCAGTGTAGGCAGCCGCTATAATTGCAGCCTGTACGATAAACAGTAAGTTTTTATTCATATAAAATAACCTCCGTAGTTTTGATTGGGCACCAAGCCCCGCCAGGATATTGCGAACTGGCGATAAAAATGATTGTAGCATCAATATCAGTTATATGCAAAGGTAGATTTTTCTTGTTACAGATATTCTTGATGTAACATCGCGCCTTTATTCCGTTCGGAGAAAAATTTCGCATAGGTCTGATAGTGTTCAATAAGGAACCCCCACTTATAGAAGTGGAGGTCTTGGAATTTTGATTAAAGAAAGAGCAATAAGAACATAGGTTCAGTTCGAGCGAGAGGCGAATGGTATGTCAAAGCGATACAAAAACAAAAAATGATATATTGTTGTAAAAATCTATGCTATAGTAGAGTTGTAGTTGAGTTAAATGATTAGAGATTCGGAGGTTTGTATGGATAGGCAAAAAGCATATGAAGAGTTAGCTGTCAGGCTGGAAACAAAAAATCTTGTAAAGCACAGCCTTGCTGTTGAAGCGATAATGAGAAAGCTTGCAGAGTATTTTCATGAAGACATACAGCAATGGGGTCTTGCAGGGCTTATGCATGATATTGATCTTGACAAAACAAAAGATGATCTAGACAGACATTCTCTTTTAGGTGCGGAAATCCTTGAAGGCTTGAATTTTGATCCGACTATTATCTACGCTGTAAAGGCACACAACCCAAGCCATGGCATCGAAAGAAAAAGAAAGATTGATATAGCTTTATATTGCTCGGATCCTTTGTCCGGTTTGATAACAGCCTGTGCATTAATACTACCTGATAAGAATATATCGGGAGTAGACACAGCATTTGTGATGAAAAGGTTTAATGAAAAGGGCTTTGCTAAAGGGTCAAACCGTGAGCAGATAAAGTCGTGCGTTGAGCTAGACCTACAGCTTGAAGAATTTATTGACATAGGTCTTGCTGCAATGAAAGAAATACATGAAGAGTTAGGATTATAACGAGGCTAAGATGTCCCCCATCTCTTCGCATATTTTCAACCATTATGGTTGAAAAATGCTTGGTGTCGGGTACCTATTTCATACGACAGCGGCGAGTCAAAACATTACGGGTTGCTTTGCCATAAATAAAGAAGTGTTTATAATTTTGTAGATAAATCATTTACTCCCGCTACAATGCAGCAAATTGTTATAATTTCTTGCGAAGCTATCCTGGCTGGGTACATTCTAGAGTCTTTTGGTAGAATGAGCGTTGTATCTTCACTGTATATTTATATGTAGTTTGCAAGAAACTATAGTAAAATATTTTAATTGGTCTGCAACAACATGGTTATGTCAATTAACAACTACCAAAATACCCTAAAGAAATAGTGGTTAATCGACCAAGAACTTATATATATATATGTAACTGCAAATTTAACACATATAAAAGCGTACAGCTTATATACAAAGCTTCCCATAGCGTTTTTGATGCTTTCCTGCTTAGTAGGATACAGACTTTGCTGTAATAACCATGACGAAGATAATATTATTATAAAGATGATACTACGACTAAGTTGGTATTACAATTAAGCTGGTATTACAACTAAGTTGATATTACAACTAAGAATTGTTAGTTCCGGTATCTCTAAAAATACTAAATAAGCTGTGAGAAAAGTTGAGTTATATAGAAAAACATTAACAAAAGGATTGAGATGATTATATGATGAACAGAAAAGAAAAAATACTTGGTTTCCTAAATGAAAAATCCTACCATCCGCTGCTTTTTGATGAGCTAGCGACAGTGTTGGATGTACCACATGAAGACAGGGAAGCGTTCGAACAAATATTGAATGAGCTTGAGGAAGACGGACAAATCATTAAAACCAGAAAAAACCGCTATGGTTCATCAATCCGTATGGGTATCGTATCCGGCAAATTCCAGGGTAACGAAAGAGGTTTTGGTTTTGTGCTGCCGGATGCTCAGGATCAAGAGGATTTATTTATTCAGACGGAAAATATAAACGGGGCAATGCATGGAGACCGCGTACTTGCAAAAATAACGAAAATGCAGCACGAGAACAAGCGCTCCGAAGGTGAAGTAATAAAAATCCTTCACCGTGCTAACGATAAAGTGGTTGGAGTGTTTGAAAAAAGCGGTTCTTTCGGTTTTGTTGTGCCCGATCACCGCAGAATAAAAGGAGATATTTTTGTACCCATTGATAAATCAATGAATGCAATGCCTAAGCAAAAGGTTGTTGTTGAGATTACCAGATGGCCTGAGCAGGACAGAAATGCCGAGGGTAAAATCATTGAAATCTTGGGAGGAATTGAGGATGACGGAGTTGATGTTTTATCTATCATACGAACATATAATATTCCGTATGAGTTTCCTGATGAGGTTTTGGAAGCTGCCAGTAATAAGCCTCAAAGTGTTATTCCTGAAGAAATAAAAGGCAGGCGTGATCTAAGAGATTTATTGATGGTTACTATTGACGGTGAAGATGCCCGGGATCTTGATGACGCTGTTTCTCTTGAAATTGCTGAGGAGGGTGTTTATAGGTTAGGGGTGCATATTGCTGATGTGTCACACTATGTAAAAGAAAATTCCCCAATGGATGAAGAAGCCGTAAAAAGAGGCACCAGCGTGTATTTCCCGGACAGAGTTATTCCAATGCTGCCAAGGGAGCTATCCAATGGTATCTGCAGTCTGAATGCGAAAGAGGATCGCTTGGCCTTTACTGTTATGATGGATATTGATAACCTCGGAAGGGTTATAAACCATGAAATTTTCGAAAGTATAATTAATGTTGATGAACGTATGACATACACCGATGTGTTTAAAATATTAGAGGAGCAAGACAATGAGCTGATTGAGCGTTACACGTCTCTTGTTCCCATGTTCAGGAATATGAAGGAGCTGGCTTTACTTCTTGGAAAGAAACGCAGCATTAGAGGTGCAATTGATTTTGATTTTGGGGAAACAAAAATTATAGTAGACGAGCATGGGAAGCCTGTTGAAATAAGGAAATACCAGCTTACAATTGCAAACAAAATAATCGAAGAGTTTATGCTTTTATGTAATGAAACAGTATCCGAGCACTTTTATTGGGCGAACATACCTTTTGTTTACCGCATACACGAAGATCCTGAACCCGAGAAAATCACAAGCCTTAATACATTTCTTTTTAACTTTGGTCAAAGAATCAAGGGCTCAGGTAATATTCATCCGCGGGCACTTCAGGATGTTCTTATGAGGATTAAAGGCATACCTCAGGAAAGACTTATTAGCACAATGATGCTGCGGAGCTTGCAAAAGGCTCGGTACAGCGATGAGCATGTATGGCATTTCGGGCTTGCTGCGAATTATTACTCACACTTTACTTCACCTATCCGCCGCTATCCGGATTTAATCATTCACCGGATTATGAAAGAATACATTAAAGGGGAGTTTGACGAAAGTAGAAACCGTCATTATGCAGATATTCTTCCCGAAATTACAAAGCAATGCTCCGAAAGAGAAAGAAATGCTGAAGAAGCTGAACGGGACTGCGACGACTTGAAAAAGGCTGAATTTATGCAGCAACATATTGGGGAGCAATTTACAGGAGTCATTGCCAATGTAACCTCATTTGGTATGTTTATCGAGCTGGATAACACAATCGAAGGATTGATTAGGTTAAGCAGCATGGATGATGATTATTTCATTTATGATGAAAAGCAATATTGCCTTATAGGTGAGCACACAGGAGCAATTTACCGTATTGGTGATGCTGTGGATATAACGGTGGTTCGCTCCAGTCCTGAAACCCGTCAAATAGAGTTTATGTTAACCGATGATTATAAAATATATAATCTGGATATACCAGATGAATTTTTCGACATGGATTTTACACGCAAGGGAAAAAAGCAAACAAAGGCAAACAAAGAAAATCGTGCTCAAGACAAGGGTAAAAAACGGATAGGAGATAATAAAGACACTAATGATTACACTAAAGAAAAAAAGGAGAAAAAAGCGTCAAGAGCTAATAAAAATAGTAGTGCTCTCACAAAAGAGGGAAAAGAGAAAAAGAAAGGTAAAAAGGGTGTTGATAAACATATAATAGATCACGTAAATGGTAAAGACAAAAAACGAAAGAAAACAAATTAAATTGTTGTATCTTCTCTACTGTTACAATTTAATAAATAATATGCCATATGCGATCATAACAGTTATATGTGCGGTTATATACCACTATTGTTATGATCAAATGCTTAAAATGATAAATAGCGAAAACAGCAGAAGACAAAAAAGTAAAAACAACCAAAATAACCAAAGCAACCAACCAAACCAACCAAAACAACAAAAACAGATATATTTGTTAAAATCGTTTGCTTGAATCGACTAATACAATATTGCGAGGATAAGCTCAAAACGCACAAATTTCAATACCTTTAGTGATGTTAGAAGCGTCTACTCAGAAAAAATACGAAAAATTTTGATTAAGGAAACATTTTATTCTTGACTTTTTATCCTGTAGCAGTTAAAATATAAATCGTTGGTCTTACACGGCCCATTGGTCAAGCGGTTAAGACACCGCCCTTTCACGGCGGCTACAGGGGTTCGAGTCCCCTATGGGTCACCACATAGAAGTAAGAGGTGTGAAGTGAGGACATTTTACTGTAATATGTAATCCCCGCTTCTTGCTTCAAAAAATGGCCCGGTAGTTCAGTTGGTTAGAACGCTAGCCTGTCACGCTAGAGGTCGAGGGTTCGAGCCCCTTCCGGGTCGCCAACAAAACATTAATTAATATAGGCTGGTGTAGCTCAGTTGGTAGAGCAGCTGATTTGTAATCAGCAGGTCGGGGGTTCGAGTCCGTCCACCAGCTCCAGTAATATCAAGGGTTTTAAGGTTTTATCCCTTGATATTTTTTATTTTCTTAAGTGTTTTGGGGACTATTTGGGGACTATAAGATAAAAAAGGTTAGGAATAGATAAGGCATAAAACAAGTAGCTGACAGTACGTGTGATTTTAAGTTTTACTGTTTAATGTTTTATATATCTACAAAGTATGCTATAATTTGTATAATATTATTACCAAGAGGTTGTTATGGCTGATTTGTTGGATATAGAACAGTTTTCTGATGATAATAAGTTCGTAATAGTCGGAGAAATAGATGAATGCAAAGCAGTGTTTTTAAGAGAAAAAAGCCCAGGCAACAATCTTCTTAATGGAATTAAAGGGAAAAAGATTTTATTATGGGCTAACAGGATTGAATATACTGAAAAGCATAAAGGAAATTTTCAAACAGCCGATGAATATTATGAGTGCCTTAAGAATATTACCAATATTATAGATAACCCGGATTATCTTGGTCTACCACCACACGATGATAGCATTCAATTTATAAAAAGAATGGGGAGAGCTATAATTGTGGCTGTAAGAATTTCAAACAAAGGTAATCTTTCTTATAGAACAATGTATCCTATTACTGATAGCCAGTTAAACGATTATTTAAGAAAAAACCGAGCGTGGAAATTTGACAAATAGTAATATTTAAGCTAAAATAAAGATAAAATAGTTGTAGATAAATTATTTGAGGGCAGAACGGGCGGCTGCCACGCCTATTGTAATGATAGGTCTTCAAGAGATGTAGGATTGCCAACCTACCGAATAATTTATCTAAAAGAAATGGACCTCCTGTTATATCAGGAGGTCTTTTATTGTGACAACAATAAACCCCCGGCTATGCCGGGGGAACCAGTAAGTCAAAATTATTGAGATAATTCTTGGGGACTATTTGGGGACTATGGGGACTAAAAAAGGCTAAAAAATGCGGTATGTTAATAAATGTTAAAACCTGAAAACGTACTAATAACAACACATACAAGAAATTACTATAAGATAATTCAAGTTGAAATGAGTATTTGTAATCAGCAGGTCGGGGGTTCGAGTCCGTCCACCAGCTCCATAAAGAAATCCGCTAATGGTTAGACTTATGAATGAATTAGCATAAAAAAATCGATACATTCTCCATATGAATTATGATATAATTATCTTCATGGACAAGGAGGCGATTATTGTGGAAGATAAAACCTTTGAACTGCTTGAAAGAATGTATTCCGACATTAATAAGAGATTTGATGTATTGGAAGCAAAGATTGATCGGAAAGCAGATAAAACAGATATTGTACGAATAGAAAACGAGCATGGTCATAAACTGGATGCTCTTTTCGATGGTTACAAACAACTTACAGAAGGACAAGAAGAAATCAAATCACAGCTAAAAGAATTATCATCCAAGGTAGAAAAGCAGGATATGCAGATTACCTTTCTTAAAAGCAACAAAAAAATCGCAAAGTAAAGTTATGTACTGTATATAAAAATCCCACACAACGCCCCCTGTGTTTTCTATGCGACGTTTTTCCAATTGGAACCGTGCAATTATTGTACAGGGCGGGTTGTCAATTTTAACGCTGGCAATACGAGCATATCTTTATATAATCTGCATTATGATGACTGACCGACTCGGACGTAATTATACTGAAGTGACAGGTGCATATGCGCCGGAAAGGAAAACATTATGACCGAATTAGAAAAAGTCAGCGAAGAAACCATGCGTTTCATGCGCGGCAAGTATAAACTCGATGAAATTCCGGGCAAATATTACGACATTGATTGTTTAAAATTCCGACAGGGTAAAAGAACAATCTTGTCTATCAACATACATGAAGACCATTATGATTTTCAGATTATCTATGGTAAAGCTGAACGTGAGAAATTTGAAATAAGGCTTAGCGAATTCCCGCAAGCAATACAAGACCTTTATAACAATTCCCGCGCACTCCCCGATGGATTGTGGATGTTAATCCGGGTAGAGAATTTAGAAATGCTCGAGGCAGTTAAGCAGATGATTATGATAAAGAAAAATCCGAACCGTAAGCCATTGCCAAAAACTCATATTCATATGAGTAATTGCGGACATCGTTGCGATTTGTGCGTTCATTACAAAGGTCAAACATCTTTTAGTGCCGATGAAATGGACTATGCGCGGGAGTGCTGCTCGGCAGTTTATGGTGCCAGCGGTTGGGAAAAGAACTGCGATGGCTGTCATTTCCCTGACTGTACTGTTGAGAGCGCATATTGCAGAAAAGGAAAAGGTACTGAAAAATGCTGGGATTGCGAAAACTTTACTACTTGTACGAAAACCGCGGGGTGGCCGCCTAAAATTCATACACGGACAATTACCGCCGACCAAGTGACATACGCAATACTACCATATGTAAAAAGGCAATATGGAAATTGAGGGGATTTGCACATGAAACATATAACAGCAGATGACGGGAGAATCTTAACGCCACCGAAAGAATCAGAGCCGTTACTGAAAGACGCATTTCCGGCGTTTTATAAGTTGCTTGGACATATTCGATTTTTCTATGTTGCTGATGAAATCTGGGACGGCAAATCTTCGCTTGTTTTCAAAACAGGCGGTAAACAGTTAGCCGCTATAACGCTTGGGGACGGTTCTTTTGAAATTGAAATTGCAGACGAGGACTTCCGAATTGGAAATGACACCGAGTTAGACGATATTTACAGAGCATTAAAAAAACACGCAACTGTTAATCAGTGCCGTCCTTACGATCAACTTACAATCGACCCGAACGGTTGCCCCTGCGGTTGGCGGTGCGATTTGTGTCTTGGAAGTAAAAATTGCGACGAAAAGAACTTCACAGCAAGCGAAAACTTCGGTTATATGAATTGGGTTTGTTATCACGATTGTATACCTGAAAAAGTTGAGCGGTTTGACGGTGTATTCAAGTGTCCGGGGTGTAAAGCAATCAGGACAAACAAAGGTGTCTGGAAGGATTGGGAAGGTTGTAAGGCTTTTATTTGTCTTTCGACAAAAGAGTATGTGAACTGTGTGGAGTGCGGAGAGTATCATTCTTGCGATGTTTTTAATAACTGCCATCATCCGGCTCAATGCAATTTAGGTATAACCGCAGAAGAAATCACCAAATTAGTGATTCCTTACGCCACGAAAGAGCGGCTTGATTATTATCGATCACAGTTGAGTGGGGTGATGAAATGACCCTCTACGAACTGATGACTAAAACCAACCATCACCTTATAAAAGCGGCTGGATGATAGATTCGTAAAAAGCAAACATCGTCCGATAGCATGAGCGGGGAGTCTGGGAGCATGGATAAAGTTGCAAATATTAATTTATTCTTTATCACACATAGAAATTAAGTCGCTAAATGTACTAAAAAGGAATAGTTATATTCAGAAAGGACTAATGAAGAGATGAAAATTGCATGTAATTATTATCAGGAAACCGAGCAACTTTTCGATGAAAACAGAATTGATATTGATTATTTTAAATACCCCGGGCTTGGTTTCCAAATGGGAATCATGGAGGATTTAAATGATTTTAATAATTTTTGCAATCAATTAACAGAAAAACGACCGATTTTGCTACATGGATTATATCCAGCACCGCATGATTTATCATCAATTTCTTTACAAGAAGATTTTAACTATGATATTACAAAAAGGCTAATCCGGATGACTAAAACCCCCGGCCTATCTTTTCACTCAGCTCTTTCAAAATTGCCAGCTGATACACCTTTTGAAAGAACATTGGATATAATCATAAAAAATGCAAGGTTCGTAAAAGAAAAATACAAAGATATGCAATTTATCTCTCTTGAAAACTGCGATAATATACGGTGGGGTGATTTACTAAAACCAGAAATAATTACACTATTATTGCATGAAAGTGGTTGTGACTTTCTACTTGATATTAGTCATGCCTATTGTGCTTCAAGGTGGTTAGATGTCTCATTTTATGATTATTTAAAGCGACTGCCACTTGATAAAACAGTAGAGATTCATATCAACGGATGGATTACAACACAAGATACTGTCATGTGTCATACGAAAATTAACAATAACGGATATCAGGCTTTAGATTTCATACTTGAACATTGCAGACCTGACATAATAACGGTTGAATATGGACGACACAATGATAAAATAGGTGCTGGCGTACCAGTTATGTCATTGGAACATATAAATGAACAAGCAAAAAACGAAATAGAAGAGCAAATATATAAAATAAGGGAAATCTGTAGTAAAAGGAGTATATAAACAAGATATCAACTAGTATCGCCGCCTTAGCTTTGGATGTACAATTTCAAACAATGATGGAAAAATGAAAGAAGAAACATCCCTCACATCCTGTATGGATAGGTTTAAGAAAATTAATAAAGTGAAGAGGAAGGTAAGCTAAAGTTGAAAGAAGAATTAATGAAATTATCTGAAACTCTAAAAAAACGTGGATTTATAGTTTATCTAACAGAAAATACGGATCATGGTAAAAGTAAAATCTATGAAAAACCTGTACATTCTCCATATGAGTTATGATATAATTATCTTCATTGGCAAGGAGGCGATTTATTGTGGAAGATAAAATATTTGAGCTAATGGAAAAAATGTATTCAGATCTAAAAGGTGAATTAACAGGTATTAAACAAATACTCGAACGAAAGGCTGATAAGACTGATATTGTCAGGCTTGAAAACGAGCATGGACAAAAGCTTGATGCTCTTTTCGATGGTTATAAACAAACATATGAAAAGCTTCGGGAGCATGATAGTCGCTTTGATGATATTGATAATAAGATGGACAACCTCTATTTCAAGGTAAGTAGCCATGATTCCAAGCTTGAAGTCTTGGAGGGTGGTCGGAGTAATTAAATACCCAAAAGCCATATATAGTATGCGGGAATTAGAAAGAGAAGCAGAAGTTTTAAAATATCTACAGCTGGAAGCATAACTCCACTAAAGGGTCTATCTTTCGGAGCTAGTTAAGGGGTAGTAGAGTATAATTTTAAATGGTATAATGTTGTTATAACAAAATGAATGGAGATGTTTTTATGGCTGTAACAATTTATGAAGCAGAACAACTAAATCTCCCTGAACATATCGCAAAGAAGTTTAAAGGGCGTAAAATAGAATTTGTCGAAACAAATGAAGGTGTTCTGCTAAAGACAGTTGAAGATCCAATAAAACAATTAAGAGGCTTTCTTATGGGAAGTAAATTTACAACTGAACAATATATTAATCAAAAACGTCAAGACAAGGAGATAGAACGGTGAATGATTCTTATGTACTTGATGCATGTGCTTTATTAGCGCTTATTAATAATGAAGAAGGTGCCGATAGTGTAGAAGCTGTTCTGAGAGAAGCGCTGGATGGAAAAGTTGAAGTGTATATGAATAAAATCAATGTATATGAAATTTATTATGGAATATATAGGGTTGAAGGAAAAAATAAAGCTGATGAGACATATAAACTTATTCAGAGACAACCTATTAACATAATTAATTCTTTTGAAGATGATGTATTTGAAGAAGCAGCAAAACTGAAATCAAAGTATAAAATGTCTCTTGCAGATTCTATTGCCCTTGGTGAGACAGTGTTCAGGAATGCTTTTCTTCTATCATCCGACCATCATGAGTTTGATTTGGTAGAACAACATGAAGAAATAAGAATTTGTTGGATACGATAAATTTAAAACGTCTTTATCTAGTAGTAAAGAGAAGTGCACAGATAGAATAATTGGTAAAAATACAAAGGCGGTTTTTTATCAAAATTCCAAGACCTCCACTTCTATAAGTGGGGGTTCCTTATTCTTGCTTCGGTGGGGGTAGAGTCCCCCACCGAAGTCCAAAGCGTATTTTACTTCGTAAAAACGCGTGATGTTCAGCTTTAGCTGAACGAGTTCACTTTCGTGAGGTTAATGAATAACCGTATCTTCTGCTGAACACCCACATTATGCTAAGTTTCAACAAAATAAAACAGCAAAATAAATGCTAAAAGAACCAAAAAGTATATAATTCGATGAAAAAAACAAAGGTCCTATCATAAAGATAGGACCTTTGTCCTATTCAAATGTGAATAAAGTCCGATAGGATAATATTTGTTAAAGAAATACAATAGTAATCATAAACCACTAATAGAATTAGAGATAGAATAATTTAGTTGAAACAGGAGAGAAATTATGAAAACAGATTCGAAAGTATTTGAAGAGCTTCTAGTAGAAAGAAAAATACTTGAACCTGAACAGCTAAACAGCGTGCGTAGCAGAAAAGAAAGCAACAATATACCGATTCATAGCATTATCACTGAATTGGGATATGCAAGCAAAGCTGAGTTGCTTCATGTTCTGGCAGAGGCGGAGGGTATTGAATATGTAGACTTATCTGCTTATGAATTCGAGGATAAGAATGTACCCTTGCTCTTAGGAGAAAAAATATCCCGAAAGTTTGAAATGCTTGCTCTAAAAAAAGTTAATAATTCATTAGTAGTAGCGATGAAAGACCCAAAAAATATATTTGCCATTGATAGCGCATGTTTGGTATCATCGCTGGACGTTCGACCTGTTCTTGTTGACCCGGACGAGCTTAATAAAAAATTAGACGAAATATTTAAAAATGACAAGGTAGATGAAGATAAAAGAAGGCTTCAGACCATTGAAATAGCAGCTAAAAGTGCTAAAGAATCTGAAATAATAGCCCAAGACAAAACCAAAGATAAGCATGATATAAATAGCGTATACAGTAAAAAAATAGGTGAATTATTATTAGAACACCAAGATATTAACGAAATTCAACTGGAAACGGCTCTTGAAATCCAAAGGCGTGAAAACGGACGTTTAGGCTCCATCATGATAAAAGAAGGTTTTATAACAAAGCAGCAGTTATATGCACGCCTTGAAGAAGAAAACGGAATACCTTACTTTGAACTGGAAGATGTCGAAATTCCTGAAAACGTAATTAAACTGATAAGTCGTAAAATTGCACAACATAACAACCTGATACCGGTGGAGTTTGAAAATGATGTTTTAAAGGTTGCTATGAGTGATCCTTTAAATATATATGCGATTGACGATCTAAGACTTGCAACGGGTCTTGATATTAAACCAATGTTTGCAGATCTTGGATTAATCGAACAATCAATTTCTAAATACTACAAGCTGGACGAGCCCGAAAAAATAATTGAAGAAGATGAAGAAGAAACTACCGAGGATCTTCCTATTGACTTCGAAGAGGAAATGGAAAAGGTCAAGGAAGAAATTGAAATAGAGGTACAAAGGAAAGAGCAAGCTGAAAACACCACAATAAATATCAGTGATGTTGAGGATGCACCTATTGTCAGGATGCTTAACATGATTTTCAAAAATGCGATTGATAAGGGTGCAAGTGACATACATATTGAAGCATATGAAGACTGCGTAATGGTAAGGTTCAGAATTGACGGGCAATTAGTTGAAGTAATGAAGCATGACAAGAAGTTGCAGCAAATTCTGGTTGCCAGGGTTAAAATCATAAGCGGTCTAAATATTGCTGAAAAGCGTCTTCCGCAAGACGGGAGAGTTGCCCTAAAGATAAACAAGAAAAACTACGACTTTCGTGTGTCTGTGCTGCCTACAATGTTTGGTGAAAAGGTTGTTATCCGTATAATGGACAAGGATGGTTTTAACATATCCAAAAGTGGCTTAGGTTTCTTTGATGACGATTTAGAGAAATTTGACCATATCCTGTCTCATCCCCACGGAATTGTACTTGTTACAGGACCTACAGGAAGCGGTAAATCAACAACACTTTACACAGCGTTAAGAGAGCTAAGCAAACCAAATGTTAATATTATGACTGTAGAGGATCCGGTGGAGTGCACCATTCGTGGTATTAACCAGGTTCAGGTAAATCAAAAAGCAGGTTTAACATTTGCGAATGCACTCCGCTCTTTCTTAAGGCAGGATCCGGATATTATAATGGTCGGTGAGATTCGTGACGGAGAAACTGCAGAGATTGCAATCCGTGCCGCTATAACCGGACACCTTGTTTTAAGCACACTGCACACAAATGACGCCATCAGTTCAATAAACAGGCTTATAGACATGGGCATTGAACCGTTCCTGATAGCTTCCTCTCTTGTAGGGGTTCTTGCACAACGATTGGTAAGAAGATTATGTCCTCATTGCAAAGAAGAGTATGAGCCTGATGAGCATGAAGCGAAATTACTAAGACTTGATAAGGTTGAGGAAAAGATAAAGATTTATAAAGCAGTAGGTTGTCCGGCATGCAATGATACCGGTTATAAAGGAAGAATTGCGGTTTATGAAATTTTGACAGTATCAAGCGAGTTAAGAGATCAGATAGCGCATGACCACTCAGCTGAAGCACTTAACAAGATAGCAGTTGACAGTGGTATGAATACATTGGGCGAAAGTTGTTCGCGAGTTGTAAAATCCGGCGTTACATCATTAGAAGAAATGATGTCTGTAGTTTCAATAAATGAAAAAGGTGAAGACTGATGAATATAAAGGAATATCTTCAACAGGCAATTGAAAATGAAGCTTCCGATCTTCACATAACTACAGGTTTACCTGTTGTCATTCGAAGATTTGGCTCACTGTATTTTTTAGATGATTGCATTTTAAAACCAAGCGACTGCTTAGGCTGGGTGGAACAATGTTTAACCGACGAGCAGAGAGAAAAATTGGATGGTTTAGGAGAAGTGGACTTTGCATATATGCTTCCGGGCATAGGCAGGTTCAGAGTTAATGCCTACAGGCAAAGAGGTACATATGCCATAGCTTTCAGAATAATCTCTGCAAAGGTTCCGGCATTAAGTGAATTGGGTTTACCGGACATAATGTATGATCTTGCAAACAAACAAAGAGGTCTTGTTCTTGTTACAGGTCCAACAGGAAGCGGAAAATCAACAACCTTGGCGGGAATGATTGACCATATAAACAGTGATAGACGGTGCCGCATTATTACAATTGAAGACCCAATAGAGTATTTATACAAGCATAACAGAAGCATGATAAATCAAAGAGAAATAGGGGCAGACACAAATAGTTATAGTAATGCTTTAAGAGCCGCATTAAGAGAGGATCCGGATGTTATTTTAATCGGTGAAATGAGAGACGAGGAAACAATATCAATTGCCCTTACTGCTGCCGAGACCGGACACCTTGTTTTTTCCACTCTTCATACTTTGGGAGCAGCTAAAACTATTGATAGAATTATAGACGTGTTTTCACCGCATCAGCAGGGACAGGTTAGAAGCCAGTTGTCAACTGTGCTGCAGGGGATTGTATCTCAGCAGTTAATCAGACAGGCGGACAATTTAGGTCGGGTTGTAGCCACAGAGGTAATGATGGTTACACCGGCTATATCTAACATGATTCGGGAATCGCGTACTATACAGATAAATAGCAGCATACACACAGGAAGCGAATTTGGTATGCACTCAATGGATACAAGTCTTGCGTCATTAGTCAGGCAAGAAAAAATCACATTCGAGACTGCCTGCCAATATTCAATTGATGCTGCTGCATTGAAAAAATTATTGGCCGTGAATTAAATATAAGGGGGGATATCAATATCATGGGTATGGCGGATTTATTTTCAAGTAGCTTTATAACAATAGACATCGGTTTTCGCTATATGAAAATCGTACAAGTCAAAAAGGGGAAGAATGATTTATTGTCCGTACTTAATTATGGCATCGGAGATACACCAAAGGGATGCATAAAAAACGGAGCAATAAAGGACCGTGATGCTGTTGTATCAGAAATTAACCGGGTTATCAAGGATCACAACATAAACGCTAAGGATGCAAAAATCGTTATGTCCGGTACAAACATTGTAAGTAGAGTTTTAATGATCGATTACGTACCTGAAAGCGAAGCTGACAAAATGATTTGGCAGGAGATCAAGGATACGATTCCTATTGACCTTGCAGCAAATAGGATTGATTATAAAATCCTCGGTACTATTACTGTTAATGGTCAGAAGAAAATAAAGGTATTCGTAACAGTTGTCTTAAAACAAATTGTTGACAATTATATTGAGTTATTGAATTCTTTGAAGCTGAAGCCTCTTGCGGTGGACATCCCCTCCAACAGCGTTTCAAAATTCTTTCAGCTTGATATTGATATAGGGGACAACAATGGAGTTAAACGCCACAGAAAACCAAAACACAATAATAATACATACATTGTCTTTGATTTAGGATCAGAAACCACAATCATCAACATTTTGAAGGATAATTCTCCTGAGTTTAACCGGGTTATATTAAAAGGTAGCAGCAAGATTGACGCTGAAATTTTCAAGGATCTTACCATGCAACCCAATGAAATGCAAAAAGCGGAGCTTTATAAGAAAAGGTACGGTATTTCGGATACAGCAGTTGCAGGAACAGAATACATTTGCTCTCAGGCTGCAAAAAGGGTGATGGATTTGATAATTAAAGACATCAAGCTGTGTATTGATTTCTATCTTTCTCGCTGCGGCGGGGAGCACCCAAGCAAAATATTCCTTATTGGCGGCGGTTCACAGATGAAGGGTATACAGGAATACTTTGAGGATCATCTTGAATTGCCTGCGTACAGGATAAATGTAGCAAAGATCAAGGGGATTGAGTTTAACGGAAACCTTGATACGGACAGACTTAACTATTTGGTTAACGCATTAGGCGTTGCCTTATAGCAGGAGGACAATATGCCGGTATTTACTTATAAGGTACAAAATAATGATGGAGCGGTTTTAACCGGAGAATCAAGTGTTGATAGCAGAGAAAGACTAATCGAGCTTATAAACAAAAATGGATATAAGGCGATTGAAATTGTTGAGAAAAATTTTATTACCGACATATCCCAAATAGGCATATTTAAGAAAAAAGTTAAGCTAGAAGATTTGGCACAATTTTGTCGTCAATATTCCATAATGTTGGAGGCAGGAATATCAATTGCCGGAGGTCTTGAGGTTCTTAAGGATCAGACATCTAACCCGACATTAAGGGAGTGCCTTAGCGAGATATACAAGAATATACAGAAGGGATTATCGCTATCAAGTGTAATGCGCTTTTTCCCCGAGATTTTCCCAAACATTCTGCTTAGTATGGTTGAAGCGGGAGAAGCCAGTGGACAACTTGACAGGGTGTTCGTTAGATTAGCGGAGCATTTTGAAAAAGAACATAAGCAAAGGCAGAAAATCGTTGGAGC
>ENA-UOOR01002915-UOOR01002915.1-fermentation-metagenome-genome-assembly--contig:-NODE-2915-length-16127-cov-2.864236_pt1 | contig 16127 bp, 14 predicted proteins | sample MGYA00245780_ERZ724029 | MGnify/ENA primary metagenome ERZ724029 (study PRJEB28704, sample SAMN03018315) | fermentation metagenome | biome: anthropogenic terrestrial biome; feature: soil; material... | reverse complement strand
CGCTTCAAAGGCGTCCCGCATCTCCTTGCTGGTCTCAAAGCCGGGCGCGTCTTTGTACGCATACAGCATTTTTCGCGCCAGCACAGTGGACAGCACATCATACTGCCTAATCCGGAAAAAATCCTCATTTTCTACCGTAAAGGTGTAGAAATGGCCGGCGTTCTCAAACACGCTCTCCCCCCGGTTGTGTGCAAGAATCATCTTGCCGAAGGATGACGAAGCAAACTGCTCACCCTCTTTAACGGTGTAACGCAGCTCTTTGTTGATGGTGGCGCCCGCATAATCCTTGACCATCAGGTCGTTCTTGTAGAACACCTGAGACTGCGAGTACGGCATTAACATGCCGCCGATGAAGGAAAAGGCAAACATAAGCACCAGAATGATAAATCCGGTAATGGCCAGCCTGTTGCGCACAAAACGCTTAAATACCATCATCCCGGGCGACAGGACCCTTACGCGCTTTTCATCATCCAATGTGCCCGAGCGATCCAGCTCGTGGCTGGCGGAATGTGATGTATCAAGCAAGTTCTTTGATTCGTGCTGCCCCTGCAAGTCGGCAGATTTCTTTTCGTTATCCATGCCTGCCTCCTTAATTCACGCGCACGCGCGGATCCACCACGGCGTACATGATGTCAGCAAGTAACAAAGAAACTTGCGTCAAAATGATGATAAAGACCGAATAGAACATAGTAAATGGTATATCCCCCATCTTCATCGCATCAAAGGCAATGTATCCGATGCCCGGTATCTGATACAACGTCTCGGTAATCATCGACCCGCTGAACATGCTGGGAATTAAATAGGAAACCAGCGGAATCAATGTGTTGCGGAAAGCATGGCGGTAGATTACTTTGTTTTCCGCCAGGCCTTTGGCGCGCGCTGTGCGGATATAATCGGAGTTCAGCACTTCCAGCATGTTGGTGCGGGTAAAGCGCATCAAACCACCTACCGACAGCATGGTGAGCGTAATCGTGGGGAGGATCAGATGCCTGGCCATGTCCAGGATTTTGCCCATGGGCGTCAGCTGATCATAGAAGCGGCCGACGATGCCATACAGGTCAAACCACCCCAACTGCATGGAGAAAACATATTTAAGCACCGTGGCAAGAAAGAACGTAGGCAGTGAAATACCCATCAACGCAACGAAAGTGATGGTATAGTCCGTCCTGCTATATTGTTTTCTTGCGGCTGTGATACCCAGCGGTATCGCGATGATTGTTTGCAAAACGAAAGTGATGATATTCAACGCAACAGAATACCAAATGACATTGCGAAACTTCTCGGTGACCGGCATGTTGTACATCCAGGAATCGCCGAAGTTGCCCCGTACAGCATCCGTCAGCCATCCGAAATAGCCGGTGAACACATCCGTATCCAAACGGAACAAGGTATTGAGCTGTGCCAACCACTCTGCATAGCTTTTGCTGCCAGGCAGCTGAGCCCGTTGGCGCGCAATGGTTTCCACATAGGACGATGGTAGCGCCCTGATAACTGCATAGACGACAAATGAGCCGAACAGCACAACAATGATTGCAAAAAACAACCTTCTGATAACAAATTTAGACACGTGACCCTCTTCCTTTGCGCAAATAAGCCGGGGATAAGCCCCAGAGCAGGGGCTTATCCCGGCTTACCGCTTAGGTTTATTTCGCGTTCATTTCGAGGTTCTCGATTTCGCTCATCCAACCGTAGAACGTGGTGATGTCCTTGGGCAAGGTTTCAACATTCAGACGCTCGGTGCTGAAAATGATGAAGTTCTTGCGCTGGTAGGTGGGCACTTCCACGGCCCAGTCAACAATGATGTCCAGGGCTTCCTTGTAGACGGTCTTGCGGTAGCTCTGATCGTCGCTCTGGCGGGCATTGATGATGGCTTCGTCCAACTTGGGATCGGCGATGTGATAGTGGTTGCTATCCGAGCCGCCCAGGCCAACGATGTTGGTGGAATGGTACACCTGGTACATGTCAGGATCGATGGTGGAGCCCCAGGCTGCCGTCCACATTTCCTGCGTGCCGGCATCCAGGGCGTTCCACAGAACGTTGGCGTCGGCGGGGTCATTGATCTTCAGCTCCATGCCGATGGTTTCCAGGGCAGCCTTGGCTTCGGTCAGAACGCCGATGCTGGGGTGATCGCCCTTGCCATCGCCGGGGATGATGATTTCGTAGGACAGCTTGGCGCCTTCGGGGGCGGCGGTGAACTTGCCGGTGGCCTCGTCAAAGGTGAAGCCTGCAGCAATCAGGAAGCCCTTGGCGGCCTCAACAGCAGCTGCGTACTTGTCCTCAGCGGTCATGTCGGAGGTGTAGATGTCCTTGCCCTCTGCGTCAACGGAGAAAGCAACCTTGTAGTCGGGGTCTGTCGGCTGGGGCGCTGCCCAGGAGGTGTTGGAGATGGGGTAGTTAATGACGGAAGCGGCATCGCCATAGTAGCTGTCATACACAACATCGCGGTACACAGCCAGCACGGTCGCGTAGGCGCGGCGCAGGTTCTTGGAGGCGTCGCTGGCGGGCTCGCCGGCCACGTTCATGGTGTCCGCGTTCAGGCCGATGTAGCCGTAGCCCAGGTTGTCAACGGCGCTGGTGGTCACCTTGTCGCCGGTGATTTCGCCGTTGGAGTTGAACTTCTGGATGGTCTGCACGTTGGGCAGGTTACCGCTCATCTCGCCAACATCAACCGTGCCGCTTTCCATGGCATTGGGCACTTCGTTGGAGGCCGTCTCCTTGAACTGCAGGAACTTGATCTTGGGCTCGCCCTTGTAGTAGTGCTCGTTGGCCTCAAAGTAGACAACGCGGTTCTCGTACTTGACGAACTTATAGGGGCCAGCGCCCATGGGCTGGGTGGTCTTCTCGCCAACGATGGTCAGGTCGCCGAAGGGATGACCGAACTTGTTGTTCTCGTAGTCGTACTGGGCCTTGTCGCCATAGTAATGCAGCGGGGTGACATTGATGCCAGCAATGCTGTACACGGCGGGGGCTTCAAAGCCGGCGGTCTTCACTTCGACGGTGTAGTCATCCAGCTTCTTGATGCCGGCGATGTTGGGCACACCCTGGCCGGCCATGCTCTCATCCTTGGGACCCCAGTTGCCGATGAATGCGCTCTTGGTCAGGGCCCAGATGTCGCTGCCATCGGCGGATTCGGGCGCGTACGCAACGGGATCACCGGCGTAGGCGGCCACAGCTTCGTCGTAGTAGTCGTCACGGGTGGGATACTCTTCCTTGGTCAGGTCATACACCTTGCCGGACTTGGTGGTCAGCACCTTGTCCTTGACCTCGCCGAAGCCCCACAGCGCCATGCCCAGGGTGACTTTCAGGCCTTCGCTGGCGGTGACTTCTTCCTCGGAGTAGCCAATGTAATCGGGGGCATAGCCCAGGTAGTTGGCGTACACGTAGTCAACAATCTTGTTGACGTCGTTCTTCCACTGGCCTTCCAGCTCGGCCCAGAAGCCTTCCTGCTGCTCCTTGGTCCAGGCATCGGCTTCCGTCCACTCATGGTCGCGGCCGGCGGCGAACAGATCATTTGCCATCTTGTCGTATTTCTCGTAAACGGCAGTGGAGGTCTGGGTCTGGTAGTCCTTCAGACCAATGATGGGGTAGGAGTTAAGCGTGGTGGAGCCAACGTAAGCCGGATCCAGCAGCACGTAGTAGGTGAAGATCAGGTCATCGGCGGTCACGGGCTCGCCATCGCTAAACTTCATGCCCTCGCGCAGTTTAACAACGTAGGTGGTCTCTTTGGTTTCCTCGTTGTAGTTCACATCCACGTCAGCGGCACCGGTGTACTCGTGATCCGTCTCGTTGTAGAAGACCTTTTCGCCTTCAATGGACTTGGACACGATGCCGCCCATGCGGTCGGTCTTCAGGGGCGTAATCTGCGTCATGTCAGCCACATCGCGGTCATACGCAGTGTCCGCGAAGAAGGGGCTGAACTTCTCACTGAAAGCGCTGTAGGCAACGACCAGAGGCGTTTCGGTCGTCTCGGCCATGGCCGGGACGAACGTTGCCAACATGGCTATTGCCAAGATGAAGGCAACCGTGGTTTTCCCAAGTTTCATAAAGTATCCTCCTTTTTGTGTTGCGGAAACGCATGATATAAAGAACCCTCTATGCGTTTCACAATGTATGTAACAATTTCAGTATACAGAGATAAAACATTGCTGTCAACCAAGAAAAACGATGCGGCTTTATCGATGTTATATAGGTCTTTATTATCTTTTTTGACTGATAAAGCATTTTTTATTGCTTCATTCGATTGCTCAAACTCTTGCTCCTATTCATTCTGTGGTGTTACCACCCGACACGGTAATCCCGCCATGGTTCGCCATACTAAGCCCGAGACCAATATGGCTGTTGCTTGCAAAACAAACATTGGCCACTCGATTCTGATGTCACCTGCCCCAAATAACAAATGGGCAATCTGCCCAATGATGAATGCGCAGCCCGTCAAGGCCGCCAACATACCGCTTTGCTTCAAGCGCAGCCAGGTAGACTCATGCTGATGTTGGGTCATTCTATCCTTCCACCCAAACATGAAACTTGAAGCCAATGCCATCCTTCCCGAGAAAAACAGTAAAGCCAAAAATGGCAACACCACAAATAAAGTTCGCATCGATGGCAAGTTAAGTCTTCCTATGGCGAAAACAAGCAAAAGCTGTGTGAACGCAAGCGATGTCATCAATGCCTTGAAGCATATGATTTCCCCGCCTTTCAACGGAGGTTCCCAGTATGATCCCCGGTATACATACCCTTTGCCGCCGCCCGGGTCGGGCTGGTATAGGCTCAAGTCTTTTCTTCTTCTCATTTTATGCGTCATCTCCTTGTCCGCTCTGAACGTATGATATAATTGTTTTGTCAAATGTGACCATGACCTAAAAGGAAAGTGATTGTTTTGCGCAAAAAAACCAATCCAGCCAATACGCATGAATCGTATCATCAATTGTATCTGCAACTGCGCCGTCCCGCCATGGCGCTCGCGCTTGCTGCTACACAAAACGCACCTCAAGCATATCAGTACGCCAGCAAAGCGCATCAATGGGCAGGTACCAGGCATGCTCGCAAGCAAATCGATTCTACCATAGTACTGCATCACCTATACCGTAAATTGCCAAAGCATATAAACAACCCGGACAGCGCCCTCATGCTGCCCGACAATTTCTCAACCCTTGACCTGCGAGCGAGAGCCGTGTGGGTTTTGCATCGTGTGGTTGGATTTGATTGTCCTTCTATTGCTGCTGCCTTGAAATTAACCCAGGATGATGTACAGGGCGCCCTGTCTGCGGCGGACGAGAAACTAAACAGTCACGAAGTTCAGCGTTACGGACAGCAACTTGACCTGCTTCTCGAAAAAAAAGAAATCTGGAATGATATTCATTACGTGTTAGAGCGCCAAACGCGGACAGGTCATTTGCTGCGAAAAAGCTCTATCATCATCATCCTGGCGGCGCTTCTCCTCTTGATAGGGCGAGAGGCATTGTTGATGCAGCGGATACTTAGGCTTCACCCGCAAGCGTCCAGCCAAGAAATCACTGAAAGCTATGATGATGCCAACTTCTACAAGCATTTTCCGGAAGCACCCAGCGCCGAATACCCCGGCATCAATCAATTGTTGGTGAACCGGATGGACATGATGAACGACGATCAGCGACTGCGTGTGGCCTTTCGCTACTATGACAGAAACGTCATGCTGAATATCCACGACAATGGCCGGAATTTAGAGGATTTGTATGTCGACATGTATCATGAGTCATACAATCGCGGTGTGGTGAACAATTTCATCGCCAACGCCATCATGCGTTACTACGACAATTATGAACGCCCCTATCTGCCTGAATTGCGCAAAGCGGCTTTCCGCAGCGATTACGACAGCATCTACCACGCTGCCATGACCTTAGCGCAAGATGATGCTTATCGGCGGCTTGTGGACAAGAATCCGGAAATTTTCGGCACTCAACAACAATTTGAAGCATATTTGTTCAGTCAAAACTTCCTGAAGGAGGTACCTGGCCTCCTGAATTTGTTGCTGAATGAATACAAAATAAACCAGCGCCAAAGCGATGAGGACGCAGAAGATGCACAACTGCGACAGGCGTATGAAGAATCACTATTCGCTTTTACCAATCCGGCAGGCCTAAACGGTCGCGTTAGCACATCAAATTTCGCCTTCCGCAAGGAACAGCTTGAGGCCTTTTTTGCCTCTCGGGAGGCCTTGGGTAAAAGGCTTTACAAAGAAAATGTGGCGCAGGCCTTGCAATGCATGCCTCAGGATGCAAAATTCAACAGCGATATCCTTGAAGGAAACGAGAGCAGCCTGATGAGTGCAACCCTTACCAAGAGCGAAATCCTCCGCCTCTCGCAGGATCATCGCTTTTTCTTCTTAGGCGTCGCGCCTGTGAACGCCGCCTATTATGGCGGCCGCATAGAAAGCGAATTGGGCGCCAAAGTACGCGACAAATTGTTCGAGCGCCATGAGGTATTCGTGATGGATGATGTGTATCGTCTATATTCTGTCAATTACGCAGCGCCACTCACACTGCCCCGAGGATTCATTGACGACCTTCGGAACCGGATTAATTGCAGGGACACACAGTTTGAAATGGAACTTCAGTACATCTATCAAATGCGATATGCCCATCCTGAAGCCCGCTTAGGTTGGACGGTGTTACGTACACTGGATTCAAACAGCAACGTTCAATTTACATCCAACAAGTTCAAGCATTTCACACGAATGGCCAGAAACTGAGACAATAACACATCAGTCCTTTTTCGGCACAATCTCCAACCAGTAGCCGTCCGGGTCGGCAATGAAATAAATGCCCATGCCCGGGTTCTCGTAGCAGATGCAGCCCATCTGTTCGTGCAGGCGGTGGGCCGCCTCGTAATCATCGGTGGTGAAGGCCAGGTGAAATTCATTGTCCCCCAAATCGTACCGGTCCTTGGGCCAGTCGAGCAGCCAGGTCAGCTCCAGCTGGTGGGGGCCGATGCCATCGCCCAGGTACACCAGAGTAAAGTTCTCCGACTCCTTGCGGCGCACCTCCTTGAGGCCCAGCGCCTGCTGGTAGAAGGCGAGCGATTTTTCCAGGTCAATGACGTTGATGTTGTTGTGGGCAAAGGCAAAGCGGGGGCCAGCGGCGTGATGGTCCATGGGTTCAGCCTCCTTTATAGCTCGTCTTGGGGTTCATCTTCAAAGTTGTCCTGTTCCGTGTCGTCGTTCAAGTCCAATAACAGCATCTGGGGTGTGGGCAGGGCGGTCTCCATGTCCTCCACGTTGCGCAGCTTGCGCTCGATGGTACGGGTCTTGCGGGTGGCATCCTCAATGCTCTGGCTGGCCTGGCGCAGGCGCTGCTGGGTTTTGTCCAAGATGTCGCCAAAGCGGCCAAACTCCTGCTTGACGATGCTGAGCAGCTGCCATACCTCGCCCGAGCGCTTTTCGATGGCCAGCGTGCGAAAGCCCATCTGCAGCGAGTTAAGCAGCGCCGTCAGGGTGGTTGGCCCGGCCACCACCACGCGGTGCTGGCGCTGCAGAGATTCCACCAGGCCGGGCACCTGCAGCACCTGCGCGTACAGCCCCTCATTGGGCAGATACATCAGCGCAAAATCCACCGTATAGGGCTGGGCGATATATTTGGAAGCAATGCGCCCGCCCTCCACCTTGATGGCGTTGGCAAGGGCCTGCATGGCCAAATCATATTCCACCTTTTCCCCCGCCTCCTGCGCCAGCTGCAGGCGCTCGTAGGCCTCCATAGGAAACTTGGCGTCGATGGCCAGGTAAACGGGCTGCTCCTCCTCGCGGCCGGGCAGCAGCACGGCATATTCCACCCGCTCCTGTGTGCCGGGGCGGATGGCGACATTTTGCTCATACTGACCGCGGGTCAGCATATCCTGCAGCAAGGTGCCCAGCTGCACCTCGCCCCAGGTGCCGCGGGTCTTTACGTTGGTGAGCACGCGCTTGAGGTCGCCAACGCCGGTGGCCAGGGATTTCATCTCGCCGAGGCCTTGGTATACCTGCTCCAGCCGCTCGCTGACCTGCTGAAAGCTCTCGCCCAGGCGCCGGTTGAGGGTGGTGTGCAGGTTCTCATCCACAGTCTTGCGCATCTCGTCCAGTTTTTCGGCGTTTTCACGCTGCATCTTCGTGACCCCTTCGTACAGGGTCTCCCGCATGCGCTCCACCTTCTGGTCGTTGGCGGCCAGGCGCTCATCCAGCACGCGGCTGATGCCGCGCAGGCGGTCCTCCTGGCTGGTGCCGGCCTGATCCACCCGCTGCCCAAGGGCGTCTACCCGAGCGGCCGTGGCCTGGGCGCTGTCGTGCAGCAGGCTTTGCACAAAGCCCAAATCTCGCGCGGCATCCGCCTCGCGTCGGCTCTCCACCTCCTGCATGAGGCGCTCGATATAGTCAGTGATGGTTTCCTCCTGGCGCGACTGCCTGTCGGCGTTTTCCCGCCGCAGGCGGCCAAGCCGCACCAAGGCGATAATCAGCAGGCTCACTGCCACCAACAAAAGGACCACGCTGACCATATTTCGCGGGTCCTGCAGCAGCTCAGCCATGGGAGATGCCTTTGCGCCAGTGCTCGTAGCACAGGCCGATATAACGGATGCTCTGGTGATTGTCGATGAGCACCTGAGCACCCTCTTTGATCACGTTGCCCTGTGGGTCCACGCGGGTGTTCATGGTGGCCTTTTTGCCGCACCAGCAAAGGCCGCCGGGCACCTCCTCAATGACCTCGGCCAGGCGCAACAGCGCCGCCGAGCCCGGGAAAAACTGGCCCCGGAAGTCGGTCTTGAGCCCGTAGCAGAAGATATCCAGGCTGTCCGACAATTCGGCCAGCTCCTGTACCTGCGCTTCGGAGAGGAACTGCGCTTCATCAATGAACAAATATTGAAAATCGCTGTGCGCGCGCTGGGCGGCAAGCCACAGCAACTGCTCGCGGATGCTGTGGTTGGGGCCCAGCACCAGCTCGGCGTCCGCCTGCAGGCCAACGCGGGAAAAGACCACGTTCTGCCCGGCGCGGGTGTCCACCGCGGGCTTGACCAGCGCCACCTTGAGCCCCAGCTGCTGGTAGTTGTAGCGCTGCATCAGCAGTTGGGCCGTCTTGCTGGAGCCCATCACGCCATAGTAGAAGTGCAGCATTACAGCTCGCGCCTCCCCTCCATGGCCTTGGACAGCGTGACCTCGTCGGCATATTCCAAATCGCTGCCCACCGGCACACCGTGGGCGATGCGGGTCACCCGCACGTCCATGGGCTTGATGAGCCGCGCCAGGTAGGCCGCCGTGGCCTCCCCCTCGATGTCGGGGTTGGTGGCGATGATGACCTCGCGCACGGTGTCATCCTGCAGGCGGGTGAGCAGCTCGCGGATGCGGATATCCGCCGGCCCTACGCCGTCCATGGGCGACAGTACGCCGTGCAGCACGTGGTACAGGCCGTGGTAATCGTGCACCCGCTCCATGGCGGCCACATCGCGCGGGTCGCGCACCACGCACAGCTGGCTGCGGTCCCGCTCGTCGTTGGCGCAGATGGCGCACAATTCTTCTGTTGTATAGTTGCCGCACTGGTCGCAAAAGCGCACGGCACGGCGGCCCTCAATCAGCGCGTCGCTGAGGGCCTGTACACGCTCCACCGGCATGGAGACAATATGGTAGGCCAGCCGCTGGGCGGTCTTGCGCCCGATGGAGGGCAGCCGAGCCAGCTCTGCGGCAATCTGGTCAATGGGGCCCAGGCCTGCGCTCATTTACAGCAGACCACCCATCCCGCCGGGGGCCAGCGCGGCCATGGTCTTCTCGCGGGTTTCCTCGCCCAGGCGCAGCGCCTCGTTGACCGCGGCCATCACCATATCCTCCAGCATCTCCACATCATCGGGGTCAACAGCCTCGGGCTTGATGGTGAGGCTGAGCAGCTCGCGCTTGCCCGATACGCGGCAGGATACCATGCCGCCACCGGCGGATGCCTCATATTCCTTTTCGTCCAGCTCTTCCTGCGCGCGGGCCAGGTCCTCCTGCATTTTTTGCGCCTGGCGCATCAGCTGCTGCATGTTGCCGCCGCCGCCAAAACCGCCGAACTGTCTGCCTTTCGCCATGGAAAAACCCTCCTTGAAAGCCTCATATTGATGGGGCAAAGTATACCATAGGTAGTTGTTGTTTGCAAAGAAACTACCGTCCCTTGGGGGCCTTGGCAGCAGCTGCCTTTTTGACATAGCGCACGGGGACATTGGCTGCGGGTGCGGCCTCTCCCACTTTGGTGAAGCGCAGGTGCTCCTCCGCTATCTGAATGGTGCCGGTGCTTCCCTGTACCTGCCCCTCCTGCAGCAGCCGCTTGGCGATGGCCGCCGTCAGCCGCGGCCCGCCCGCACGGGTCAGGGCATCCTTCCACAGGGTGAAGGGACAGCCCGCCTTCCAGGCGGTGCAGCCGAAGGCGCGGTCGGTCTCCTGCACAGGTTGGCCGCACAGCGGGCACGCCGCGCCCTCCAACACCTTGACCGCAGCGCGCACCTTGCCGCCGCGGCCGCGCACCTCCTTTTCAAAGACTAGGTCCTTGCGCTCGTCCCGGGCATAGGCGGTCAAAAAGGCGCTCAGCCGGCGGATGCCCTCCATAAAGCGCGCGGTATCGCGCTGGCCTTCGGCAATCTGGGTGAGTGCCTGCTCCCATCGGCCGGTCATCTCGGGGGAGGCAATTTCATCGGGCACCGCCTCTATCAGCTTTTCGCCCTTGTCGGTGGCAAAGATGGCCTTGCCGCGCCGCTGGGCGTAGCGCACCTGAATCAGCCGCTCGATGATGGCGGCGCGCGTAGCCGGTGTGCCCAGGCCCGCGCCCTTCATCTGCTCGCGCAGGGCTTCATCCTCAATCTCGCGCCCGGCCTGCTCCATGGATAGCAACAGGCTGGCATCGGTGTGCGGTGGCGGGGGCTTGGTGCTGTCCTTCTTGACGGAGGCCCCGGCCACCGTGCGCGCGTCGCCCTCTGCGAGTGCGGGCAGTGTGGCCTCCTGCTCCTCCTTGTCGGGCTGCTGGTACACCTGCTTCCAGCCGTCAACCAGCGCCGTGCGCCCCAATGTCTTAAACCGCTCGCCCTCGCACAGGGTAATGACCCGCATGGCCTCGTACACATGCGCCGGGCAGAAGGCCGCCACAAAGCGCCGCACAATCAGGTCAAACAGCGCCCGCTCATCGGGGGTCAGCTTGGCAGGGTCGGTGGTCTGCGGGGTGGGGATGATGGCGTGATGGTCGCTGACCTTGGCGTCATCGTACACCCGGCGGCTGAAGGGCAGCTTGCCCTCCTTGCGCTCGATAAACCGTGTTAGGCCGCTGTAGGGTTCGGCCAGGCTGTCCATGGCCTTGTACACACGCCCCACCATGTCCTTGGGCAGAAAGCGGCTGTCCGTGCGTGGGTAGGTGATGGCCTTTTTGCCCTCATACAGGCTCTGGGCCACCTTGAGCGTTTTGTCGGCGGTGAAGCCCAGGATGCGGTTGGCCTCGCGCTGCAGGCCGGTCAGGTCAAACAGCTGGGGCGGCAGCTCCCGCTTCTCCTCGCGGGTAACGCTTTCCACCACAGCCGGCTTTTTGCGGACGGCCTTGGCCTTTTCATCGGCTGTCTGCTTATCCTTGATGCGGGTGTTGAGCTTTTCTTCCTTGACGGACGGGTCAAACCAGGTGCCCTTGTAGTCGCCGAAGTCGGCGGTAAGGGTGTAGTATTCCTCCGGCTTGAAGTCGCGGATTTCCTTCAAGCGGCGCACCAAAATGGCCAGCGTGGGCGTCTGCACGCGGCCCACGCTCAGCAGCGCGTTGTACGCCAGGGTAAAGGCGCGGCTCGCATTCATGCCCACCAGCCAGTCGGCCTGGCTGCGGCATAGCGCGCTCTGGTACAGGCCGTCATAGGCCGACCTGGGCTTGAGGGTGTCAAACCCCTCACGGATGGCGGCGTCTGTCATGGAGCTGATCCACAGGCGGTCCACCGGCTTCTTGCAGCCGGCCTTCTCATAGATGAGGCCGAAGATAAGCTCGCCCTCGCGCCCGGCATCGGTGGCGCAGATGACGCGCTCCACCTCCGGGGCCAGCATCAGCTTTTTAATGACCGAAAACTGCGAGCGCGTCTTGGCGATCACCTTGGTGGGGATTCGCTCGGGCAGGATGGGCAGGTCCTCCATGCGCCACTTTTTGTAGCGCTCCTCCAGCTCATCGGGCTCCACCAGCGTCACCAGGTGCCCAAAGGCCCAGGTGACGGTGTAGCTATCCCCCGAAAGATACCCGTCTCCCTTTTTGGTGCAGCGCAGCACGCGCGCGATGTCGCGCCCCACGCTTGGTTTTTCCGCAACAACCAGTATCATGCCGGTTCGATGTCCTCCATATGATAGATGCGCCGCGCCTCCCGGGTGAAGGCGCCGCCTTCCTCAAGCATTGTCAGCTGGGGCTCCACCCGCAGGCCGGGCCGGGCGCCCAGGATTCCTTCCATCAGGCACAGATAGGGGGCCTTGTCCGCGCGGGATGCCGCCAGCCGCAGCCGCTTGGGCTCAATCCCCGCGCCACGCATGGCCGCCGCCATGTCCAGCATGCCCGCCGCCGGGCAGCACACGCACAGCCGCCCCTTTGGCCGCAGTAGCCAGGCCGCGGCTGCCGTCACATCGGCCCAGGTACAGGCCGCCTGATGCGTTTCAGGCTTCCCCGCCCCCTTGTGATAGGGCGGATTGCAAATCACCAGGTCGAAGGCGGCCTGCGGCAGCAGCGACCGGATGGCCCGCAAATCGCCCTGCAACATGCGCACGCTGTCCTCCAGGCCGTTGAGCCGCACGCTGCGCGCCGCCATATCGGCCTGGCGGGCATCCAGCTCCACCCCGGTGATGGTCAGATGGCGCTCCCGCCCAATCAGCAGCAATGGCAAAATGCCCGTGCCGGTGCCCAGGTCGCACACGCGCTGACCGGGGCGCGCCGCCGCGAAATCCGCCAGCAGCACGGCATCGGTGGTATAGCCGGGCAAGCCTTCGGCGCGCAGAATGCGCAGGCCGCCTAGCTGCAAATCTTCCACATATGCTGTCCCGGGTTGTTCGTCGTGCTTCATCAGTCGGATGATAGCACGGCGGGTGACCCCTGTCCACGCACAAAAAAACAGAACCTCGTGGGTTCTGTCTGGCTATCTGTGGCTCTCTTAGGCGTCCTCAGGCACGGGGGCGTCCACCGGGCACACGCCGGCACAGGCGCCGCAATCGATGCACTTGTCAGCCTCGATGACGTAGATGCCATCGCCCTCGCTGATGGCGCTGGTGGGGCACTCCGCCTCGCAGGCGCCGCAGCTGATGCAGGTATCCAGAATCTTGTAAGCCATTTTTGTTCCTCCCCAAATCACTTTCGGCTTGCGCCAAAAATATTATATGGCATTGAGATAAAAAACGCAAGTTAGGCGCGCAGCAGGATGGCCAGCAGTTCCTCCGCGCTGTCCGCGTACTGTCCGGGCTGGCCGGGGGCGATTTCCTCCCTGGTTTGAAAGCCCCAGGTGACGGCCACGCTGTCCATGCCCGCGTTTTTGGCGCAGCGCATGTCGGTCTGCGTATCACCTACATACATAAAATCCGCCGGTGTGAGGCCGAGGGATGCCGCGATGGCCAGCGGGGCCGCGGGATCGGGCTTGAGCGCCACGCCCGGGCGCGCGCCGCGTACCACCGCAAGCTGCTGGTCGGCGAAAAAGTGCCGGACCACAGGCTGCACATCGGTATCATCCTTGTTGCTGAATACGCATACCTGGATGCCATGGTCGGTCAGCGCGCGCAGCATCTGCGGGATGCCGGGATAGGGCGCGGTATCCACAAGGCTGTTGGCCGCATAATCCTCGGCATAGTGGTGATAGACCTGCTCCTCCATGTCCGCGCTGCGCCCCTCGCCCAAGGCGCGCTGGGTCAAAATCCGCGCGCCGTTGCCGGTAAACAGGCGGTACGCCCGCTCCGGGTGGGTGGGCAGACCGTGATGCGCCAGCGCCCGGTTCATCGCCGCAGCGATGTCGGGCAGCGTATTGAGCAGGGTACCATCCAGGTCAAAAATCACAGCTTTTTTCATGCGTTTCCTCCATCACAGGTCACTTCATTGTAGCACGCGCCCTGTACAGCCGCAAGTTGACAGCCCTACCGCACGCCTTTATACTGGCGGCGAAGAATGGGAGGTGCCCATGGCAAGAAAACCAAGGACAAGTCTGATGCTGCCGGTGGTGCTGGTATTGATTGCGGCGCTGCTGATCGGCATTTTTTATCTGCGCAACCGCACCGAGGAGACCAACCGGGTGTACGCGGCGGAAGCCGCCATCACGCCGGAGCCCACGATTGCCCCGCCCGCCATTTACGCCAAGCCCACCGAGGCGCTGCTGCGCTCGGGCTCGGTCGGGGTGGAGGTGCAGCAGTTGCAGCAGAAGCTCAAGGAGCTGGGTTTCTACACTGCCGAGGTGGATGGCCAGTTCGGCGGCGGCACCAAAACCGCCGTGGTGCGCTTTCAGGAGCAGCATGGCCTCAACCCGGACGGCATGGCCGGTGCCGAGACGCTGGCCGCCATCTACGGCGCCAACGCCAAGCAGATGGTGGTGACGCCCAAGCCCGCGCTGCCCTCCTCCGGGCAGGATTTGCCCATGCTGGTCAACCGCACCAACCCCATCCCGGATGGCTACACGCCGCGGGATTTGGTGGCCCTCAAGGACGTGGTGCCAAAGGATATGCTCATCCTGAAGGACCCGGACGTGCGGGCTAACCGCCAGGCGGTGGAGGCGCTGGTGAAGATGATTCGCGCGGCGCAGGCCGACGGCCAGCAGGTGTGGCAGGTGAGCGAAGGCTACCGCACCGCCGCGCGCCAGCAGGAATTGTTTGAGCAGCAGGTGCAGCAGCTGATCACGGATGAGCAGCTCAGCCAGGAATCCGCCCGCAAGGCAGCCGAGCAGACCGTGGCCCTGCCCGGCACCAGCGAGCATCATACCGGCCTGGCCTTTGACCTGACGGTGCCGGGCCGCTTCTTCGGCGATACGCCCCAGGCCCAGTGGCTGGAGAACCACTGCTTTGAGCATGGGTTCATCCTGCGCTACACCGCCAACAAGGAGGACATCACCGGCTTCCTGCCCGAGCCCTGGCATGTGCGCTATGTGGGCGAGGCCCATGCCCGCTTCATGGAGGAGCACAACCTGGCGCTGGAGGAGTACCTGGCGCTGTACAGATAGGCATCCATCAAATACAACTAAGCCGCCGCATCCGGCATGGACGCGGCGGCTTTTAAATGCTCCTCGTTTAGCTGTGCTTGGAGAACTTGCGCTGGAAGAACTTGACCGTCTCCACAATGGGCACCACCGAGATGGCCAGCAGCAGCGAGTAGATGTACTCCTGGAAGCTGATGTGCTCAAACCCGAAGGCATCGCGCAGGAAGGGCACATAGATGACCGCCAGCGTGAGCAGCAGCGACACCAGCATGGCCAGGTACAGGTACTTGTTGTGCGTCTTCAGCCGCAGCACACTGCCCCGCTGGGAGCGCATGTTGAAGCTGTGGAACACCTCGGCCAGGCTCATGGTGAGGAAGGCCATGGTCATGCCGTCGGGGGAGTTGACAAACTCCCACACGCCGGACTCCACATAGTGGCCAATGAGGTAGGCCACAACCGTCAGCACCGATACGATGAGGCCCTGATAGATGGCGTCAAAGCCCAGGCCGCCGGCGAAGATGCCCTCGTTCTTGGGGCGGGGCGGGCGGTTCATCACGTCCGGCGAGGGCTCTTCAAAGCTTAGCGCCAGCGCCGGGAAGGTATCGGTAATCAGGTTGATCCACAGGATGTGCACCGGCTTTAGGATGATAAAGCCCACGATGGTGGCAAAGAAGATGGAAATCACTTCGCTCAGGTTGCTGGACAGCAGGAACTGGATGGCCTTGCGGATGTTGTCGTAGATGCGGCGGCCTTCCTTGACGGCGGATACGATGGTGGCGAAGTTGTCGTCGGCCAGCACCATGTCGGCCACATTCTTGGTGACGTCGGTGCCGGTGATGCCCATGCCCACGCCGATGTCGGCCCGCTTGATGGAGGGGGCGTCGTTGACGCCGTCGCCGGTCATGGCGGTCACGCGGCCCTGGCCCTGCCAGGCATCCACGATGCGCACCTTGTGCTCAGGCTGCACGCGGGCATAGACCGCGTACTTGGTGATATCC
>ENA-UOOR01002914-UOOR01002914.1-fermentation-metagenome-genome-assembly--contig:-NODE-2914-length-16127-cov-6.874689_pt1 | contig 16127 bp, 15 predicted proteins | sample MGYA00245780_ERZ724029 | MGnify/ENA primary metagenome ERZ724029 (study PRJEB28704, sample SAMN03018315) | fermentation metagenome | biome: anthropogenic terrestrial biome; feature: soil; material... | reverse complement strand
CAAGCGGACACCGGCAGCGGGGCTTTCACTGCGAAAGGAGGGCAAGCGGACACCGGCAGCGGGGCTTTCACTGCGAAAGGAGGGCAAGCGGACACCGACGGGGGGGATTTCCCGGCGGTAGACCCGCAAGCGGGCGTCACGACAGCGCCCAAGGCCGACGGATCCGCAGGGTCAGTGCGCTGCGAACCTTACTTCTGCCTGCATCTTTCCCATCGTCGGGCGAGGATCCGAGGGCATTGGGCGGCGGGCATCGTGGGCCGGCGACCGCCGGGGCGACCCGTGGGCGTTCGGCAGCTCATCGCCGACCCCTTGCGCCTTCATCGCCTGGCCGCGCGAGGGGCGGATGGGTTCTTGACCGAACAATCCGCGCTAGACTCGGCGCTCCATCCAACGGAGGGCCATCCCATGACCGCTTCAGCTCGTCGCTTCGTTCTTCCCGCGCTGCTCGTCGCTGGCGCCGTTCGATGCGGGCCGGCCGCCATCGAATACTCGGCTCAGCGCGACGACCAGGCGATCGAGCGCATCGCGCACGTCTGGAGCGGCACCGTCGGCAAGGGGCCGATATCGATCTCGGTGTGTGAGGACAGGGCCGCCAACGACCAGCTCGAGGAGGGCGGCTGCGAGGTCGACCACGTCGTCAAGGGCGGCGGCCGCGGGACGACGCGGACCGCCGAGCAGGTCGGCAGCATCGGCTGCGGCGGGTGTTCGATGTCGGCGCTGACCGAAGTCGTCGCCACCGTGCATATGCCCGACGGAACTTCCGCGGTGATGCGAGGGACGGTGCGCCTCGGCTCGGCGTACGAGGAGGACCCGTACGCCGGTGACTGGGGCCTGTGGCTCGCCACGCCGGAGGGCTACGAAGGCAAGGCCGTCCAGCTCGAGGGCAGGATCCTCGAGGACGGCAAGCTCGTCCTCGACGGCGGCCGGTTGAATCAGGCGGGCTTCAGCGAGGGCTTCGACAACGTGGAGCTGCCCGCCGGAGCGGCCGCGAGCTGCAGCGACCAGTAAGCGGCGCTCGCGGCCGCCAGTGGCGGCCACGAGCGTCTGGAGCGCTTTACGACTTGGTCGCCTTGGTCGACTTTGCGCCCTGACCGAGCGCGATGAAGGAGGCCACGTCGACGAGGTCGCGCGGCTGCTGGCCGGCCCCCACGAGCGCCGCCTCGGTCTTGCGCACCATCGTCAGGAAGCGGGAGTAGACCGCCGCGGTCGGCAGCGGCTGATAGTCGAGCACGACCTTCAGGAGCGCCGCCTGCTTCTGGAAGACGGTGGGCTTGACGCAGACGTGCTCGGTCGGGTGCACGAGCGCGGCGAAGACCGTCGTCATCGGCCAGGTCGGCCGCTTCGCCGCGCCCTTGCCGTCCTCGAGCTTGATGGTGGAGACGAAGCGATCGAACCGATCGCCGGCGTCGCCGGAGCCGTGCAGCAGGTCGCGCAGCGCGGCGACGAAGGCCGACCGGTCCGCCTCGGGCATCGCGCCGAGCAGGTTCGCGCCCTCGAGCGGATGCACGAACGCGGTGCTCTTCACCAGCCGGGCCGCGGCCTCGAAGAGCGTCGCCTCGTCGTGCTCGGCGAAGGCCTTGGCGCTGAGCGTCTCGCCCGCCTCGACGATCGCCGCGCCGGTGTCGGTCTTGCGGCGCTTGGCTCCGGCCACCCCTCGGACCTCGCGCTCGAACTTCTCCCCAGCAAAGCCGTCCGGGAATGCGGCGAGGAAGCTCGCGAGCTGGGCGTCGAAGCTGGTGAAGGCGGCTGCCAACCCGGCCTTGGGCCTGGCTTTCGAGCGCGCCGTGCCTGTGGTGCGCCGACTCGCCAGCCGCTCGCCGAGCAGCGCCGCCTCGTCGGCCGGCATGGCGACGGGCGTGAGCTTCTCGGCGAAGCTCTTCAGGATGGTGCGCGTGCCGCCCGACTCGAAGGCGATGTCGAACCGGTCGGCGCGACCATACTGCTGCGGAAGGATGAGCCCGCGCCCCCATTCTGGATGATCGGCGTGCTGGACAATGGCGGGAGTCTGGCTGCTCATGTACGTGCTCCTTTGAAAGAGGCGGGTAAGTGCCTAGCAGGTTTGGCGCTCCCGCGCCGGGAATAAGACGCGGGGCAACGGCCGAGAGTCGGCCCGTCAGGCGAGAGTCGAGAGTCGAGGGTTGGCAGCGCGGGCTTCGCCCGGACGCCTAGCGGTGCCAAGAGGTAAACCGGCGCCGGGGGCCACCGAATTCCTGCGCGACAGGCGCTGGTCCGGGCGCTGTCGTGCGCCCGTCTCGGAAATCGAGCTTGGGAGGCGGTCTTCGGATCGGGAGCCGCCGGCCGGAATGTCGACGCCCTTGCGCCTGTCCTGGCCGCTGGCTGCCGTTGGGCATCCGAGTGCGCAGGTCGGTCGCCTCGGGTCGAGATCGGAAGAGACGCGGGTCGGTGGCGAGAGGCCGACGCGACGGGTTGCGGTGCCGGCCGATCAGCGGGCGCGCCGGTGGCTGCGCAGTGGAAGCAGAAGCGCCAAGCCGAGGGCGACAAGCGCGGGGCTCGCTGCGCTCTGGCAGCCGCAGCCGCTCGCGCTCACCTCGAGGACCGCGGTTGCGGCATCGGAGCTGCCGGCGTCCCAAGCTCCGCCGTCGGTCGCGGGCGTTCCCGCGTCTGGCGCGGCACAGAGGCCTTCGGGAGTGCAGAGGTCGTGCTCTCCGCAGTCGCCGCAGAAGCTGCCGCAGCCGTCGGGGCCGCACTGTTTGCCCGCGCATTGGGGCGCGCAGACGCACTGACCCTCGGCGCACTCGGTGTCGGCAGGACAGTCGCCGCAGGAGCCCCCGCAGCCGTCCGGACCGCACCCCTTGCCCTCGCACTGCGGCGCGCAGACGCATTGGTCGCCGCTGCAGGTGGTGCCCGACGGGCAGCTTCCACACGAGCCGCCGCAGCCGTCGGTGCCACACTGCTTGCCCTCACACTGCGGCGCGCAGACGCACTGGTTGCCGCTGCAGGTGGTGCCCGAAGGGCAGCTTCCGCAGGAGCCGCCACAGCCGTCGGAGCCGCACTGCTTGCCGCCACACTGCGGCGCGCAGACGCACTGGTTGCCGCTGCAGGTGGTGCCCGAAGGACAGCTTCCGCACGAGCCGCCGCAGCCGTCGGAGCCGCACTGCTTGCCCGAACACTGCGGCACGCAGACGCACTGGTTGCCGCTGCAGGTGGTGCCCGAAGGACAGCTTCCGCAGGAGCCGCCGCAGCCGTCCGAGCCGCACTGCTTGCCGCTGCAGCTCGGGGTGCATTCACAGGTCGCCGCGGGCAGGTCGAGATAGGCGCCTTGGCTGACCCAGTAGCTGACCGAGCCGCCGCAGCCGGTCGTGGCCTTGTAGGGACAGTCGTGGGCGCCGCCGGCGTAGACGCCGAAGTGCAGGTGGGGGCCGGTCGAGCACCCGGAGCTGCCGACGCGGCCGAGCACGGTGCCGCAGCTCACGTGCTGACCGTTGCTGACGGCGACCGAGCCCCGCTTCATGTGGCAGTGCAGAGTCACCTTGCCGTCGGCGTGCTGGAGCTTGACGTAGTTGCCGCACGAGACCGAGGCCTCGCAGTTGGTGCCGCTGGCCGAGGTGTTCCGGTCGTAGAGGCCGTCCTTGGTCGCCACGACGGTCCCCGCGGCCCCGGCGACGATGGGGCGGCTGCCGTTGGCGTCCATCCCAGCGAAGCCGCCGATGCCGAAGTCGGTGCCCGAGTGCTGGTCGTAGGTCTTGGTGCGGCAGTTCCAGTCGCGCGTGGCGCCGGAGCTGCGGTTGAGGTCGTAGTAGGCGGTGATGTAGCAGCCTCCCGAGAGGTTGCACTCGGTCAGCGGCAGACGGAACGAGGTGGCGCCCGCGGTCGCGGGCAGCAGCAGGGCGAGCGCTGTGAGCAACAGGCTCCTCATGGCCGCACCTCCCCGATTCGCTCGGCCTTTCCGGTCGCCAGGTCGAGCCGCCAGAGGCCGTCGCCCGCGTCGTACTCGACGAGGGCCGGGCCGATGAAGTGGATACTCGACTTGAAGGCAGGTGGCGGGACGAAGGCCGCGCCGAGCACGTCGGGGCCAGGCTTCAGCCCGTGGTTGGTGAGCTGGCGCAGCCCTTCGCCGTCGACGCCGACGCTGAACCAGGAGTAGACCCCGGTGCTTCCGGAGATGAAGTAGACGGTGTCGCCGCCGGCCGAGAAGAGCGGCCAGGCGTTCGGGCCGCGCGGCTCGATGAGGACCGCCAGGTGGCGTCCCGAGCGATCGATCAGCTCGAGCCATGAGTCGGGCTCGGAGTCCGGCCGCGCGATGGCGATGCGCTGGCCGAGCGGATCGACGGCGAAATCACCGAGGACCGGTTGCGCGAGAAGCCGTGACTCACCTCGCGAGAGCTCGAAGAGGGCGCCGTCGCGTACGTAGAGCACCGCGCCGTCGGGCGCGTAGGCGGCGAAGGAGACGCCGCGGGCGAGAGGCCGCAGCGCGCCCTCGGGCGAGAGCTCGTAGAGGTCTTGGGGCAACCCCTCGGGCGAGGTGTCGGGGGCAACGGGCGGATGCGCACCGAGCAGCGTCTTGCCGCCGTGGCTGCCGAAGACTGTAGACCGTCAAAAAGTTGAGTCAGAAAGTTGAGTCTCGCGGCCATTTGTTGGTGGTCAACGGTGGCACGCCGTAACCGGCCCACCTACCTTGCCGCACTGAACGGGCTACGAGGCCACGTCACTGACAAAAAGCGGCCCTTGGTTGGATCCGCCAACTGCGACGACCCGGCCGCTGCCATCAGCCCCGAGCGCGAACACGGCCGATCCGACCTGCACAGGCGATGACCAACGTCGGCGCAACAGCCCTTGGCTAGCCATCGCCTCGCCGCCCGCAAAGAGTACGTGAGCGCCGCCGACGCGAGTCACCGCGTGGCCGTACCGCGGCATTGGGCTGAAGGCGCCACCCCACCCGGCCGCGAAGTAAGCCCTGCAGGCGAGCACTGTAGCGAGTTCCGGCACCTCGGCCTGCTGGGCCCAGGCCACCCTTGGCGACACCGGCCCCAGCAGCCCGAGGTGCAGCGCGTCGCCCAACGCGCCGACGATGCCGAGCCCTTCGGCGGTCTCCAGCAGATCGACGACAGTGCGCCCGTCGAGCGCCACCACGTTGGTGCCCTCAGCGAGTATCGGTTGAAACAGTTGGATCCGAGTCCCACCGGGCTCATACCAATAGTACTGGGCCAGGGACTCGGACCACCCGAGCCGTGCACCTTGGTCGATCTGCTGGCCGAAGAACGTGGTGACCGGCATCTGGGCGGCGACCGGGGTGGTGGAGCGATTGCTGACGGCCGGAGGGAGCTGCTGGATGATCGACGGCTCAACGAGGAGACCCCGCGCAAGGAGGAGACCGCCGTCAATATCCGGCAGCAACGCCGCCACAAACCCTTCGGCCGACGAGCACGCGATTTGCGCTCGATTGAAGCAATCGACGCCCGGCGCAGCCTCAAACGGAGCCGTCAACTGCAATACACCGAGCTCCGCGATGCACAAGCCCGCCGGGAAGCCGAGCCACCATGCAATCGCCTGCACATACGCAGACTCGGTTCCGACGGCCACGCGGCGAATAATGACCATGTGGCGGTCGTCGACGAAATCGGCCGCAACGACCGACCTGGTCTGGCCGGCCTCGTCGGGGATGCCTTCGGCAAGGTCGAGCTGCGCGACTGTGGTGCGCCCATACAGGGTCCACCCACCTTCACCCGCCCAACCAACGACCCAATACTCGACCGTGATGCAACCGTCCGACGGTATTGCGCGGTAAAGCCGCTCCTCGAAGGTCCCATCTCCTTGATAGACCTTGATGGTCCGCAGGACGGCCCAGCCCACGTTCCCGCCGTCGTCGGCCAGCCACATCATGTGGCCCCCCGAAATCAGTCCCAGTCTGCCGTCGGAGCGAAAGACCGCCAGCCCGATAGATGTCTCGGCGACTGCAATGATGTTCCCGTCGGGGTCGCCAAAGAACACACTGTCAGCCCCAGTCTCGACGGGAAGCGTCACCTGCCTCAGATTGGCTACCGCGACTGGCGGGTTATCGAACGTGCGCAGCAACTCGGCGAGCTGGCCCTGATTGTCCGCATCGAGCGGGATGCCGTTGCTCTCGAGAACTCTGCAGAGCTCCTCCTGAACGTCATTGGCCCACTTCGCGGTCATGATGGTCGGCGGAGTGCCTTCGACAGGATCTCCCTCCCCGAAGACGTTCTTTCCGGCGGGGTTTCGAAATGGCGTGGGAGTGATGCGTTGCATAGGGCCTCCTATTCGGCCGCGACATTGACGCGGAGGGCGACGACCGAGATAGAAGCTGGACGGCTCGTGACGACGACCTTCAGCCCACACCACGGGGGCCACCGCCGCTTGAGCCAGGTGAAGAGGACGCGGCTCCGCTCAGCGATGCGCGCAGCGAGCAGCGCGGGGTCCGAGGCCTCAAATTCGCTGAACAACGTGACGACGTAGTAGGCCCAGATCCCGGAGCCATACAGCGGATCACCTGCGGCACTCCTACCGACTTCGAACGGCTGAACTTGCTCGATGTCGATATCCTCGAGCAGCGGGTAGATCACCGGGACAGGAGTCGGCCCCGACGCGTCGAGCTCGCGGCCGAGGACGACGCTGGATGCACGACGGCGGAAGTCCTCCCAAGACCACGGGCCCCGCGAAAAGAGCAGCTCGGTGGCGGCCGCGGCGCGACGCTCTTCGAGGCTCGGCACCTCGTACCAAGCGCCGCCGGCCACGACCACCGCGTCGCGCACCGCGGCATCCTCGAGCGCGTCCTCTACGTGTTCGGTTCCGTCCAGACCGGCCAGTGACTCCCACTCTGGCAGCAGCTCGCCGACCACCGGCGCGACTACCTGCTGCGCGAGCGAGTCGACGCGTCGCTGGACGCGCCCGGCCTCGAGCGCGAGACCCTCGACCACTCGTCGTTGCTGCGTCCCTTGCTCGGCCGCGAGTGCTCTGCCTGGCGGCAACAACGCCACCGCAGCACCCAGCAGGCGGGCGTCGACCACTTCGAGCTCGGCCGCGGTGCGGACTGAGGCTGTCGCCGTGCCGGCCTGCAGCGAGACGGCGACGGTCATCACGACCGCAGTACGCGCGCGGACGGTAACCCGCCCCATGAGCAGCAGCAGCGCCATCAGGAGAGCCCAATCCGCAGCGACTCAGCGGCGATAGTGACGGTATCTCCCGCTCGGATGAGGAACAGCCCCTGCTCCACGCCGTTCACATCGACGAACGGGCCCCAGGCTATGGGAGCCGCGCCCAGCAGCAAGGCCCAGCCGCGAGCGCCCGTCGAAACCACGGCGGACCCAAACACGACGGCGTCGACGTTGCGAAGACACCTCACGCCGTCGACCTCAGCCAGCTCGACGGGCCCGAGTGCAGGGTGGTCGTCCAGGCCGAACACCGTCGGAGACACCGTCGAGAGTTGCTCAGTGCTGCTCGCCGCTGCCGGCGGCCATGCCTTCAACAGCGCGAGCTTGAGCTCGTCGAGCGCGGCAATGGCATTCAAGGCGGTGTCGATACCCGCGGGGAAAAAGCCTTGCGACATCGTGGTCACCTAGAACGACGAGAAGGTTACGTTGCCGAGCACGGGCAGATAGCGCTGGGCGATATCGATATCCGACCAGGGCAGCCGCACTCGGTGGTCGCGCAGCCCAGCGGTCGCTGCGATAGCGCGCCGCAACTGCGACCAGATGACGCGCTGGCCCGGCTCGAATGAGCGGAAGAACTCGCGAAGCGACTCGACGACCCGCCCACAGGTCGCGGCATCGCTCGGCCTGAGCTGCAGCTCCAGGTCGACGACATGCGCGCCGGGGGCTATCGCGATTTTGCGTACTCCGAGAGGAGGCCGAGCGTCGAGCGCGGCCTGGACAAGGGGACGCAGCCCGAGGGCCTGGTCGCGGTCGTAGTCGCCGAGAGGCGCGAAGAGGATGCCGACGGTGCCCAGCCCGGCTTCGACCGGCACGACCCATGCGCGGCCGACGCCGGGGACGCCGCGCGTCCACCGCAGCAGATCGGCGGAATTGCCGCCGCCAGGGAGATCCCTGCGAGCAGCGTCGATGCGGCGACGCCAGGACCCGACCGATTCGTCGGCCGACCGCGGGACAGCGAGCGCGGCCGCGTGGCGCGCGAGGTATGGCTCGTCGCACGAGAGCGGGAAGATCTGCCGGCCGAGATACGCGAGGTGCCCGAGCGCGCCATCGTTCAGGGCCGCGACCATGTTGGCGAGCGCCGCCTCGGGCGTGTGCTCGTCGATCAGGACTCGCTCGCCGAGCTTGCCGCCGAGCGTCGCCGCGGCCCTGGAGATGAGTTGGTCGAGCGAAGGCCGTTCAAATGACATAGACCGTCTTCCAGACTTCTGCAGGAGCTGCGGCGCGTCGCCGGATGGCGATGTGGAGCTCGATGCGCGAGTCGAGGCCGGCGTGGACGGCCACTCCCTCGCTCTCGACCGAGACAGCGTAGCGAGCATCGAGCAGCCATTTCAGTGCGGCCCGTGCGCGCTGCTCAACTCGTCGCGCAGTCTCTGCTGATACGCCCGCGCGCGCGAGAGCCCAGATGGTCGAGCCCCAAGGGCCGCTCGCGGAGAATGCGTCTGCCCAGTAGCCGCCCCGGTCGTCGATGCCGCGCACGCGGGCCTCTGCCTCGTCGATGCGCGCGTCGCTGAACAACGAGCACATCACTGCGACGCCGAGCCCTTCGTCCGTATCCAGCCGTCCGCCGGTGAGCCCAAGCTCGTGAGACACGCGCGGGTCGGCGAGGGGCTCGCGAGGAGGAGGATCCGGGTCCTCGGGAGGATCCGGGTCCTCGGGAGGATCCGGGTCCTTGATGAACTCCAAGACCGTGCGTTCGTAGGACTCCAGGATCTCCGCGGCCGACCGCGCCACGCGCGAGAACCGCATCTCGGCGATGAGGCCGGTGACCCCGTAGCCGTCCTGCAGCCTGCCGATCCACAGCCGAGCGGACTGACCTCCAGATGGCGGGTGAACGGGTGCTCCCTCGGCGACCTGCTCGCCATTGAGGAAGACGCGCTCCCGAATCAGCCCGGTGCCAGCGTCCTCATGGACGATGCCCAAGTGGATCCATTGGTACCAGGGCGTACTGACGGCGTGGTAGGTCTCCGTTTGCGGAATGCCATTGTCCCATTCCCAGAACGTATAGACGCGCCCATCTGTCGCGAACTGTCCGCGGCCGATGAAGTTCTTGGCCGGATCCCCATCTCCCGACCCACCGGCCGCCTCGAACAGCCCGACGTTCGTCGCCGGTCGCGAAACGAGCGCCACGACCTCGGTCGTAAACGTGCCGCAAAATGCTGCGCGGACGACCTCAGGGATGACGGGTGAAAGCCCGTAGTTGCTGCCAACGAACGGCCGGGCCTTGCCCTCCCCCCACGTCTCGTTGGAGAGCCCGTAGGCAGCGCAGTTGAACCCGCTGACCGCATCGATGTACGGGCCCGACAGCTCGTCCATCTTGAAGTGCAGCACGGTGTCTGCGTCGGTGGCCATGCCGAGACCGATCATTTCGCGCGCACCTCCTCGGCCGCCACGTCCGACGGCGACCAGGAGAGAGCGAGCGCAGTGGTCGTCGGGCTCGCGGTCAGCGTGTTCAGGACCACCGCGTGCGTGTGCATGGTGAACGCCTCTTTGATCGCCTCAAGCTCGCCCTTGAGCGCGTCGAACTCGGCCTTCACGAGCGACGCCAGCGCGACGTAGTCGATCGGCTCGGTGCCGAGGTCGAGGTGCCCGTCGGCGGCGAGCAGCACGCGGATGCCGTGCTCCTTCATCCACAGCGCGACCTCGCCGGAATTCAGCCCGGTCGGCCGATCGGAGGTCTTATCGACGGCGATGGCCACGAGCTGCTCGCGCACGCCACCGACCGCGACGACGACGGCCTCTGAGCCTTCGGGCGGCCGAGAGGTGAGGCCGTATTGCTGGACCCGCGGCACAGCAGTCCGTTCCTCGTCGGCGAGCACGGCGAGGTCGACGCGCTGCAGGGCATGGTCGTCGTCCGCGTCGGCTCGGAGCACGGCGCGCGAGACGAGCAGACGGATTCTGCGCGACAGACGGTCGATGAGGCTCATGGCCAGCTTGCCTCCTTCTTTGCCGGCTTGACCGGCTCGGGTTCGAACGCTCCAGGAGGGCACAGCTCGAGCGTCGTCATCCGACCACCATCGTCGAGCGTGTGGCGCACGGTGACGATGAGCAGAGTGCCCGTGACGCCGAGCCAGTCGTGTTTGACGCGCACGAGGGCGTTGGGCCGCCACCGTCCCGCAGGCGTCGTCCAGTCCTGGACGGTGACCGTCATTCGACTCGCTTTGCCGGCCCGAGTCGCGACCTCCCACTTGGCGCGCGCGGCGAGCCCGGCGCTCGACTCGCCGGCGTCGGAGAGCACGTCGAGCGGCCGATAGCGCTTCACGCTGGGGTCGTTTGCCGCGGCCGACGCTTGGGCGGCCTCAGCGCCGAAGAGGTCTTCGCCGCCGGCCTGAGCGAGCACCCGCACCTCAGAGAACCTGTCGCGCATCGACTGGCCGCGGCTGGCCGAGACGATGTTGCGGCCGCGCTCGAGCGCGGCCGGGGCAGACCGAGAGCCGAGGGCTGCGAGCTCGAGGGCGCCAGAGGGGCGTGCCTGGAGGATCATGCCTCGGAGCCTGGCGGCACGCGCGATGGCTTCATGCACGGTCTCCCCGGGCTCCAGCGCGAAGGTCTTGAGCGGCCCGTCGAGGCCCGAGGTGCACACGACGTCGAGGCCGAAGGGCTCGACGAGGTCGCGCGCGATGTCGACGACGGTGGCGTCGCTCCACTGCGGCGGCTTGCGCCGGGCGCTGCAATCGACGAGATCGCCGACGCGGCTGAGGCCCGACACCTCGAGAGTGCGTGCGTCGGCCGACTCGCTCGCCTGCGAATCGTCGATGTATCCGGCGAGCACGAGCTCGTCGCCGATGAGCACCTCGCAGGCGCCGCCCGGGGTGAGGCGGGGCAGGCCGTCGGCCTCCAGACAGCGGTCGCTGTACGACAGGCTGAACGTCGACGCGAGGGCCTCGAGCGATTCGACGATCTCGACCTGCGTCCATCCGGAGAGGACTTTGCCCCACGCCTTGAGCTGGACGGTCTCACGCATCGACGAGCACCGTGAGCGGCACACCGCCCTGACAGAAGAGGGGGTTTGCCAGGTTGTTGAGGCGGACGATCTCGGAGTAGCGCCTGGCATCGCCGTAGAGGCGTTGGGCGACTACGAGCGCCGGCACAGTGGTCTCGGGCGTGTATGTCGCCCGGCGTGGCAGGTCGGCGACCAAACGGCGCAGGAAGAGATGGTTGGCAGCACGCAGCGACGCGATGCGCTCGCCGAGCTCGAGCGGCGGTCTGAGGGCGAGGATGGACTCGGCGAGCCCATCGAGCGCGGTCGCCAGCTCGAGCGCGCCATCGCCAGATTCGAAGGCGACCTCAACCGACGTCAGCGAGGCCGCCGAGAACGCCGCGGCGCGGGTCGCTATCAACACCGCGCGTTGGTCGGCGGCCGCGCCCAGCTCGCGCGCAGTGGCGACCATCGGCTGCCATGACGTCGGAGCCGAGCCGGCGCCGGCGGTCGGATCGGACCACGCCTCGCCGAGCTCGGCCATCGATTGAGCTACCGACACGAGCTGGCGCTCGGGCACGACAGGCGAGCCGGTGGCAGCCTCTGCGGACGCCGAGACCATTGCCATCACCAAGTCGACAAGCGACTGGGCGAGCGCCGTCAGGTCGAGCGCGGATGCGGCTGCCGACAGCAGCTCCTCGAGCGCGGCAATCGGCGCGATGGTCGGCGCGGCCGCGTCGGGCAGCGCCATGCCGCGCAGCTCGACGACGAGCTCGTCGACGAGGCCGGGAAGCGCTTCCTCGCCGGCGGCGACAGCGACGAGCGCCTCTTTGGCCGGCTCGACGATGGCCTCGGCGGCCTCCTTGGTCTTCCAGCCGAGGTCGAACTCGGTGACGACCCGGAGAGCACTGGTGGCCTCGACGAAGGTGGCGTCGACCCGGAAGAGCCCGAGCTCGCGCGGGTCCTCGGTCAGGGTGAAGTCCTCGACGTGGACGCGCAGCTCTCCGAGATACGGATGACTCAGGTCGCCAGGCCCGGGCTCCTCGAGGGCCTCCCGCATCTCGTCACGCCAGGAGAAGTAGTCGCGCGCGAGCCCGACGAACTCGACCTGGAAGCGCCGCGTCTTGCGCCCGAGGTCCTCGACGAGCGCGTCGTCGCGCTCGGGCAGCTCATGGACGGCCAGCCGCCGGCCGCCCTGCAGCGAGTGCGCGGCCTCGACCCAGAACGGCACCGCGCGCCAGGAGCCGGGCAGCAGACGATCCATCCAAGGGGCGGCGGGGGTGGTCATGACGCCCCAATGCCGATGGGACCGGCGCGCTCGTGGATCTTGATCGGCGCGATGTCGAGGCCTTCGCCTGTCACCCGGACTTTGGGCCGGCGGTCGGTCACGTCGACCGACACGTTCAGACGCCCTGGAGCCGCGGTGTCGCGCGCGCCAGACGATTCGGTCCGCGGGGCAGCGCGCTTGGATGGTAGCGGTGCCGGAGCGCCTCCGAAGAAGCGGCCCCAGCGCGCGAGGCCGCCCCCGTCGGCCGCGTCCTTGTCGGCGGCCGCCATGCCAGCAGCGAGGTTGGAGAGCGCGCTGTTCTTGATGCTCTCGCGGGTCGCCGCGAAGTCCATCCCCGTCACCTTCTCCCAGAGAAAGGCGAGCGGGGCGAAGCTGTCCATGATCTGGACGACCATGGTTTGGACGTAGCCGACCATGCCGTCCAGGTAGCCCTTCCAGACCTCGGAATAGTGGCCCCAGTTCTTCACCACGAAGGCGATGGCCACACCGAGGCCGGCCAGAGCCGCCACCGCGGCTCCGGTCGCCGAGAAGACGACCGCGGCGACCGCCTTCACCCCGGCGAGCCCCTTCGCAAGCGCTGCCGAGGCCACCGCAGTGACCTTCGTCGCCCCGCCGAGCTTGGTGATCACGCCGACCACTTTCGCGATGCCCGAGGCCGAGGCGACCATCGAGAACGCCTGGATGGTGAGCCCCAGGCTCGCCAGCAGGCCGCCGAAGGCGGCGGCCGATCCGACCACGACCTTCGTCAGAGTCGGGTGCTCCCGCACCAGCGAGGCGACGCCCTGCATTATCGACGAGAGACCCTCGGCCGAAGCAGTCAACGCTGGTAGCAGCGCCAGGCCGACGGAGGACTTCAGGTCATCGAAGGACGCCTTCAGGCCTTCGGCGGCTTGGGCATACCCCTTCATCGTTTCGCGCTTGCGCTCCGCCGCGGCCTCGAGCGCGGAGGGGTCGGAGAGCTCACGCTCCCTCTTTCGGATGGCGTCGAGCTGCGCGATAGCTGCCGAGGCCACTTTCGAGCCGCCTCCGAAGGCCTGGTCGAGCGCGGCGGCCTGGCGCGCGGGGTCGAGCCCCTGCATCTTCTCGCCCACGTCGGCGAGCAGCTCCGAGATGGATCGCCGCTTGCCGTCGCCATCGACGAGCTCGATGCCCGCGCCCTCGAGCAGCGCCTGGGTCTGCTTCTTCGAGAGCGCCTCGAAGAGCTGCTGCATCCCTGCGCCAGCCTCCTTGCCGAGGCCCGCGGCCTGCAACCCCTCGAAGAGCGAGGCAGCATCCTGCACCCCGAAGCCGCCGAGCCGCGCGGCGGCCCCGGAGGCGCCGAGCGCATCGAGCGCGGCCTGGGAGTTGGACGCGCTCGCCAGCACGTCGCCCAGCCACCCCGATTCGCCCGCGCCGACATTGAAGCCGCGAGAGACACGCGCGAAGGCGCCGGCCGCGTCGGCCGCGCCCAGGCCGGCGACCTCCGCAAGACCGAGCGCCGCGGCCAGCGAGTCGATCTGTTCCTGCACACCGAATCCCGCGCCGCCAAGCGCGGCGAGCGCCTGGGCCGCGCCGCCTGCGCCCTTCGTCGTGGCCCCTCCGAGGTCAAACGCCGCGGAGCGCAGCGCGGAGAGCTGCTTCGTCGTTGCCCGTGCTGCGGCGCCAGCCGCGTTGAGTTGTGCGTCGAAGCCGCCGGCGACCGCGACCGTTCCCTTCAGCGCTCCGAGGATGACACCGCTCGCCTCTTTGATGGGCTGGGCCGCGTGCTGCAGGTTCGCGGCGGCCTCGAAGTCCTTCTCGCCGAACTTCCTCGCCACCTCGAAGGCCTTGTTCAGCGAGAGCGTCCCCTCCCGGGCCTGACGCATCGCGCCCCGCAGGGCGGTGATTCTCGCCTTCAGCTCATCCCAGTGGTTCGCAGCGCGCTTGGCCGACCGGCTCGACTTCTCGGTCTCCTCGGTCTGCTTCTTGGTCTCTTCCCGCTGCTTCTCCTGCTCTTTGGCGACCCCGCCGAGCTGCTGCTGCAGCTCCTCCGCAGCCTCGCGTGCCGAGGCGAGCGCAGTATCAAGCTGCTCGGTCTCCTCGGTCTGCTTCTCGGTCTCTTCCCGCTGCTTCTCCTGCTCTTTGGCGACTCCGCCGAGCTGCTGCTGCAGCTCCTCCGCAGCCTCGCGTGCCGAGGCGAGCGCGGTATCGAGCCCCTCGCCCGCTTGCGCGCCGGCATCGGTGACGTCCGAGAGCGAGTCACTGGCGCCCTCGACGATGGCCCGCAGTGGTGCCGTGGCCTCGTCGAGGATCTTGATTGCCAGCACCAATTCGGAGCGAGTCGACATACCGCCTCAAAACGAGCGAGGCGCCCCTGTCGGAAGCATCACGACTCGCGACCAGGCCGCTTGTCGAGTCTTCGATCCGAGAACGCCCCGCTATTTCATTGCCGCTGCTTGGGCCTCTGCAATCCGATCGGCTTGCTCGGCCCACCAGGCCAGCTCGGCGAAGGTCAGTGACCAGACCTCCGAGGGCGACCAGCGGAAGAACCACGAGACATCAGCCGCGATCTCCCGCCAGTTGCTTGGCACTGCGGCGAAAGCAGCGCTGCGCCACGACCGCGGCGACAAAGAGGTAGTCGCCGCTATCCATCCCATCGAGCTCCTGCTCTGAGACGTTGGAGCGGGCCGCGATGAGCGGCGCCAGCTCCACAAGCTGTCCCTCGGAGGCGGCCACCAGGTTGATCTTCTTGAGGTCGGCCAGGGTCGGCCGGCTGATGGTGATCGCCTCGACGCGGCTGTTCTTCCGCTCGATGGGGTTGGCGAGCTTGATGGTGATGGCGCCGTCGTGGCTCTCCGTCACCAGCTCCTTCGCGAGTTGGTTGTGCTTTTCCAGCGCTTCCTTCACGGCCTCGCTTTGCATCACAGCACCTCCGCCGGGTCGCCTTCGAACGTGAAGCTCACCCCGCCGTCGTTGTCCGAGATCTGGCCTCCCTCGGTGCAGTCGACGTTCGGGACGAGGTAGGTGATGCCGTCGTCCCCTTCGAACTGCAGGGTCCCCGAGCGCAGCGCCTTCAGGCCGATCACGTCCAGATCGCTGGTCTTGGCGAAGGTCGCGGTGATCTGCGACGGCTCGAAGGTGTTGAAGTAGCCGTACCGCTTGAACCCGACCGACGAGGTGGCCTTCAGGCCTCCGACCTGCAGGGTCGCGCCCTGTTTCGAGCGCATCAGCCGGCCTTCGACCTTGATTTTTACGATCCCAAGTACCTTCGCCATTTGACGCTCCTCTTACTGCTCGAAGTCCATCCGAGTCGCCAGGGTGAGGAACTTGCCGAGGATGACCACCTTCATCCGGCAGTCGAGGCGGTTCGCGTCCCCTGCGCGCCTCTCGACGATGAGCCCCTGCTTGAAGCCTTCGAGGTCCTGCACCAAGCCCTGGTCTATCCAGGTGCGGTAGCGGACGATGCTGTCCGCGCGGATGGTGCTCGGCTGCACGATGGCCTGGCCCGGCGGGAAGTCCGTCCCGTCGTCGGCCAGCTTGTGGCGCGGGTAGCGGCCGTTGATGTAGGCCTCCCAGTCGCGCCGCAGGAAGGCGAGCACGCGCAGGGTGGTCACCTCGCGGAAGCTCGTGTCGGCCCGGCCGTCAGCGTTGACGCGGTAGGTCGTCACCTCGCGGTCGATGAGCGCGTTGCCGCCGGCGTCGACCGTCCAGGTCGCCACGCCGCCCAGGATGGCCGAGCGGCGCTCGCTGCTGTCCCAGGTCTCCGAGGGCGCGCGCACCTCGCGCAGCGGCAGAGTCCGCCGGGGGCGCGCCGGGTCCGGCTCGGCCGCGTCGG
>ENA-UOOR01002911-UOOR01002911.1-fermentation-metagenome-genome-assembly--contig:-NODE-2911-length-16168-cov-40.917396_pt1 | contig 16168 bp, 16 predicted proteins | sample MGYA00245780_ERZ724029 | MGnify/ENA primary metagenome ERZ724029 (study PRJEB28704, sample SAMN03018315) | fermentation metagenome | biome: anthropogenic terrestrial biome; feature: soil... | reverse complement strand
TTTTTATTTCATCGCTATATCTTAACTCGTTGTCCAGTTTTTGGGGAGTATCATACTATTCACATAATTACCATAATAAAATGAATGAATGGCTGCACCCAAATTCTCTGCACCATTATTATCTGGTGTAAAAGAAACATAAACATAACTATTTATCCCCATACTGTAAGCTAACGTATTCAATACTTTATCTTGTATTGTATGACTTGTACTGTAAAATGAAGTGCTGCTTCCAAAAAGACAGTTATCGTCATTTACGTATTTCAGACTGTTAAATGTTTCTGAATCAACAACTCTTATATCATAGCCATTTCCTAATAATCCTAACGATTCACCCTCTGGAGATTAGTAAAAGCAGATCCGATACATCTTTTTTGTTCCGATTCAGTGAGTATAGCCACTGTTTCAGCCAATTGTTGTAAATTTTTTTTGTTAATTTTTTTCATTGCTCTATTTTTTTTGTAATTTTTGTTTTAATATATAAAGCCCAATACTTGTAATACCCTGAAAAATTGGAAGTGGAGGCACAGTATCAGATAATAAATTATCAATTTTTTCTTGAGATACAATATCTGAAAAAAGTTGGGAGGGACATTCTAAGTCATATAGCAAATTTTGCCAGAGATAATGTTTCGTAAAATCCTGGAAAGACAAACTTTCATCTACTGTTAAGTCCTTAAATTGATTGAAAAGAATTCCCGTTATTTCATCATTGAGGGTAAAGTTCATTCGTTGAATCAGCTGCTTTAAAACGATCATTTCAGCCTTATTTTCCTTGTCACTTTCTATCCTTGCCGATAAATAAGCGAACACTTTCAACTTAAGTTGCTCTATCTCATTCTGATATAAATTATTTTTTTCTAATGTGGAAATAAAAAATAATAAGGAGCTAATAATAGGCATGGGTATCTCAAAAAGCGTGTTTCCGGTAAAAAATTTATTATAGGTTTTCAAAAAATCACAGATTAATTGTTCATACTTATCACTCTCTCCAGCAACCATGTGTGATAATACATAGAATTTCGATAATGATAGATTAATATTTTGGTCGTCTATTTTCCTTAGATTCAGACTGAATAATTTATTTTCAATATTAAAAATATCACTATCGTTTTTTTCATTTTCAATATATCCATGATTTATCAAATATTTTATGCCTAAACTTACTCCAAAAATTCCATCAAAAATATCTAATGGCAGTTGGGGGGTTATATTTGCTAAAATGTCATCAATTATATGATCGCCAACATTTTCATAAATGCTGCTATTGATGTGTCGTGAATAATGATAGAAAAAAATGGCAAGTCCCATTTTTCCTTTTAATAATCCGGGACTGATGTCGCTATATATATTCATGACCAAAAAATTGGCTATTTTTTTCAATTGTTTATCCATTTTTCGTGTTATTAATAATTTTTTTGAAAAAAGAAATTAATTCGGGAACATAATTGTCAAAAGAGAACAGATATTTGCTCTTCCTCATGTTTTGTCTTAGGATTTCCATCTCTTGGGAATCTTTGAGTTTTCTCACTAAATCTCTGGGATTTGAGAAAATAATTCCAATATTCAATTCCTCAACTTTAATTTGGGTTGCGACAATATTAGGGTTGTTATCTTTTAAGATTACCGGAACTCCCGCGGCAGCATACGTATTGATTCTCGCCGGAATATTCAAATCATCCCAAGAAGTCCTTTTAATATCTCCCGAATTATTACTTGGGAAAACATGGAGCCATCCTGCATCGTATTGCGAAAATTCCTTCACCCAGTTTGCCGAAGAACAATGTGGGTGGATGTGTAAATAATCCCCAGCTATCTTTTTTAAATTTTCAAAATGATCTTCTTGGATTTCATGGTTGCTTTCAAAATATATGTGCAAATGAATACAATTCATAGAAAGAACTTTCACCATATTGTTATCGATTCCGATCGGACGTCCGGCGATAAAGGTATGTATTTCTCCGTCTCTTGTGGATAAACGCTCGGAATATTCATTTGTGAAATATTTTTTTTTGGGTAAATCCCCATCCAAAACCAAACAAACATCTTCGTTGAAACGGATAAATTTTGAGTACCAATCTTTCACCGTTTTATTTAAAAATATTTTACCGTCTGCAAAAGCATACAAATACATGAGTTTATCCCAAGTACCTTGCCGCAGGCAAATAGATGAACCCTCTTTGAAATGCCAAACGAAAGGTATGCTCCTTTTTATTTTGGTTAAAACCTCATAAGCCAGAGGAACTGCCGTAAAATTCAGAAGGGCATAAATGATATCCGGTTTTAATTCTAAAACGATCTCCAGCCAATTATCGTAAGGAATGTCTTTAACATTTCCGAATGGTAAAGGTCCAACAGTATTAAATCCAAATGAAGGTATAGCCCATAAACCATATAACATATGACCAGCTTCTTCTAAAGCGTAAATTCGCTCTGCATTGTATGCCAATTCTCCAACTAACAAAATTTTAAGAGATTCCTTTCCCATTTTTTGCTTCTTGCGGAATTTTGCATACATTGCAACTTCATCGATACATTTATATGGAGATGTTTTGAATTTGACAGGAGTTTTCACTTTATAATGATTCCGATATTTGTTAATACCACCCGCTAATTTTTCCGAAATAAGCTTACTACGTTGAAAAGGTTGTATTGTCCAAGAGCAGGTTACAATGTAACTTGGAATAAAAACACCTTTATCCAATAGCTTATTCCAGTACATTTCATATAAATCTGCCGTTACAAATTCGTCACGGTTTACCCATCTATCACTTGTTTTTATATGCATAACCTGAACAAGTTGTAAATAGGAATAATTGGGAGCAACTCCTAATGTATTATTTTTTTTCGATTCAGCAAACATAGAATCAGAATTTCCCACTTTCATTCCACTATACACAAAAGCAACATTATCATAACTGTTTATAATATTGAATAATGACGCAAGATGGTTTTCAAAATAAAAATCATCCGAAGGTAAATACGAGATATGCCCGTATTTTGCCATATCCAAACCTTGATTGATGGCATACCCCAAACCTTCATTGATCTTGTTCTTAATGTATTTTATCTTGGGGTTTGACAAATAATCAGATATAAAATATTCTGTTTCGTCTGTACAGCCATCATTTATGATTATCAACTCCCAGGTTTTAAACGTTTGATCAAACAAACTTGATATAGCTCTTCGTATAAACCCTGACTGATTATAAGTAGGCATTATAACTGAAATTCCTTCTTCCATATTTTTAGTATTAATTAATAGTTCTGAATAAAGAAAGCGCATTCTCGACCGTTTCATCCATATTGATATATTTGTAAGCTCCCAAGCGCCCTCCGAAAAAGATATTTTTCTCTGTTTTACCCAATTGATTATATTTTTCGAATATCTTGTTGTTTTGTTCCGTATTGACTGGGTAGAATGGTTCCAATCCTCTTTGCATTTTATGGGGATATTCTTTCGTGATAACAGTTTTAGGCTGTGTCCCAAATTCAAAATGCTTGTGCTCGATGATTCGGGTATAGGGCACACTTCGTTCAGTATAGTTCACAACTGCATTTCCTTGATAATTTTCCATATCAAGTAACTCATGTTCAAACTTAAGCGACCTGTATTCCAACTCACCAAAACAATATTCATAATATTCGTCAATCATTCCCGTATATATAATTGTGGAGGCCTGTTTTCGGATTTCCCTGTTTTTTGTAAAATCACAATTGAAAAGAAAATCACATCCATTGAAACATCTTTCTATCAACTCATTATATCCTCCTATGGGTATTCCTTGATAAACGGAGTTGAAATAATTATTGTTATATGTATATCTTATAGGGATTCGTTTAATGATAAAAGCCGGTAATTGGTTTGCATTTTTACCCCACTGTTTCTCAGTATAACCCTTAATCAGCTTTTCATAAATATCCTTTCCACATAGAGATAAGGCTTGCTCTTCCAAATTTTTGGGACAATTAACATGTTGCCTTTGCCCCTCAATTATCATCTTTGCCTCTTTTGGAGAAACAATATTCCATAATTGATGAAAAGTATTCATATTGAAAGGAAGGTTGTATAGCTTATCTTTGTATTTGGCTAATGGCGAATTTATAAAGTTATTTAATTCTGTTAATTTTGAAATATACTTCCAAATTTCAATATTACTTGTATGAAAAATATGAGGTCCATATTGATGTATATTTATACCTGCTACCGATTTACAATATAGGTTACCGCCTAAATGAGCTCTTTTCTCCACAACAAGACATTTTTGTCTATTTTTTATAGCCTCATAGGCAAAGATGGCGTTGAATAATCCAGCACCAACAAGGAGATAATCGTAAGTAGATTTAGTCTTCAACATAAAACCAATTTATTGCCATTCCTCTAAAATATAGAGTTTACGATTTCTCGACTGTACACGAATATTACTGCTATGCGTTTTATTCTCCTTGATTTTACCTTTCATGTCTATTATATATGTATAATAATCTAATACTCCTTGAAATATACTGTTTCTATAATCTAGAAATTTATGCAGAATTCCCTGCTTGGATGAGATAGACAAAAGTTCACAAGGATTATCACTTTTTGATAAGGTGACATAGCCAAAATGTTGATCACTGGCTTGGGAAAGGACAGTCTGACTGATTTGATTTCCTTCTGAAGAGTACACTATAAGAAGATATCTAACCAATCCAATTCCAAACTCAGTAATACATTCTCCTAATTCTGTACAATATTTGCTAAGTACAACCCCAACATAGTCTCCTATTTTAATCTTAAATCCATACAGATAATTATATTTCAATGGATTATCATCGCATGGTTTGCCGGGTTCACAAATATATCTGTTGATATAGTCCTCAGGAACAACACTACTCATAGGAAAAATGATCCAATCTAAATCAAGAGAGATATCATAGGGTAATTCTATTTCTTTGTAATAACTCAGGTAGTCTTCAAAACTACCTGAGTCCTGTGCAATTAGAAAACAGGTAAAAATAAAAAATGATACTGTTAATAAATATTTTTTCATAATATAAACTTATTTATTTGTCTTTACGCTGGTAACTGTATAGTTAAAACTTGCATCAGGAAATTTTCCTGTCAACTTCCCGTCTGCTGTAAAGGTAAGGATATTATTAATCTTATTTTCTTGAGCGGGACCATATCAACGTTTCTACCCATGTTTTATTCTCAACGACCTCAGTCGAAACCAATTTTCCTTTGTTGAATATCATTTTCATGTACTGTTTCCTTTGCCATATGTCACGGTCGAGAGGCTCTTTTTTAGGGTTGGCTTTTTTCACATAGAGCGTATCGGTAAACCAATCAGCCGGCATAAGCCCATAAATCGGTCCGCAAATCTCAATATTCGGGATATTTTTTCTGTTAAAACATTTACCGGTAAATTTCTCCATCGAGGGGTAAACAATTTCATCGTCTCTTTTTCTTTCAAAAGGAAAATGTACCCTACATAAGTATAAGTGTGTATTTAGCAATAACCAGGTCGCTATATATTCTTTTTCACTATTCCCTTCGGAACCAAAAGGTAAACCAAATGGTAAAAAAGAATCACTTTGGACCATTACTCGACTGACCTCATATTCTTTCTCACTATTTCCATCCGCATCAAATGGTAAATCAAAAGAATTACCGTGAATAATCGTTGTATCGCTGTAAATTTTTCTATATCCGTGGAAATACGATAAAGGGGACTTATTTATCAAATATTTATCGGAGTCATCGGCAAAATATAAAACATCAAATGTTTTTAAAAGTTTATGTGTAAAATCATCAAATAACACATCTGCTTTCATTTCTACTTTCTGTCCATAAAGATGAAGCGACAAGAAAAAGCATAATATTAAAAATATTCTTCTAAACATGATAAACTGGATTTAATAATACATATTATAAAACAAATTCTGATAATAACGGTACTGGCTGTAAATGCTTTCCTGGAATTCCGATGAAGCATATTCAAAATATTCATTGTAAATTGTAACATTATATGCATAATACTCGGAAGCAACATTCTCATGTGTATAAAAATTATAGTTTTCATAATGATCCTGTTCATGTATAAGTGTACACATTATATCATAAAAATTGCCGTTTTTAAACATATCGGAGACGTTGTTAATGGTGATATAACTATATTGGTGATCATAAATAACGGAACCGTCTGGATATGTATAACTTGTTCCAAAATGAGTAGTTCTTCCCCCTGATGTATATAGGAGATTACCAACTTTATCATAAAGTGCACCAACATAAATGTTACTTAGTCCCAGTTCCATTGCCATATAGTTAATAACATTCGCTTGAGTTTGTTCATCCGAATAAAATAATGAATTGCTGCTTCCGAATAAACAAGTATCGTCATTACAATATTGCAGAGAATAGAAAGTGCCTGCATCAACAACTCTAACTTCGCAACTATCACCCATAAAACCCAAAAGATTACCTTCATAAGAATAGTAAAATGCAGCTCCGATAAATCTTTTTTGTTCCGATTCAGTGAGTACAGCCACTGTTTCAGACAATTGCTGTAAATTTTTTTTGTTAATTTTTTTCATTATTTTTCATATTTAATTATCAATAATTTGTTTTTTAATTTAAGTGTCCTATTCCTATAATACATTAAATAAAGAGTATTACCCGAAAATAAGATAAAGATATTTTAGCAGCATTTAGAAAAATATCATCAGGAGGTCATTAATAATAATTTCAAATTGGAATTCATGAGGTTTGCATCTGCGACGAAACCAACTCAAAATAATGTCCTTTTTTCTCCATCAGTGTTGCGTGATTACCTATTTCCACTATAAAGCCTTTATCCAGAACCACTATTTGGTCAGCGTTGCGAATGGTGCTGAGTCTGTGTGCTATAACCACAACAGTCCGGTGTTCAAATGCATTGTTTAAAGCATCTACTATTTTCCGTTCATTGATAGTATCTAAAGCATTAGTCGCCTCGTCCAAAAACAAAAATTTTGGATCTCTGTATAATGCACGTGCGATAAGTAAACGTTGCTTCTGCCCACCACTAAGTCCACGTCCAGTTTCACCAATAGTTGTTTCAAAACCTTTGGGCATAGCGTTTATCTCCTCTTCAATTTGTGCAATTCGACAAACTTCTCGGAGCCGATCGTAATTTATGCGTTCATCATCCAAAACTATATTATTGAGAATGGTGTCACTAAACATTTTACCATCCTGCATCACTACACCACACATGTCGCGCCATTGACGTAAATTGATGGCATTTACATTCATTGTATCCATTTTTATCTCACCATAACTGGGTTTATAAAGTCTCACCAAGAGTTTAAGTAAGGTTGATTTTCCACTACCGCTACCTCCGACAATTGCTGTGATTTTATTTTCCGGAATTTGCAGGTAGATATTTCGTAAAACTAAAGGGGAATTCGATGTATATTGAAAATGAACGTTTTCTAATGTGATAGATTTTTTTTCAGGTAAAATGGTAGTGCTTCCAATAGATAACAATTCCTCTTCATCTTCCAACTGTCGAATTTCATTAATACGCAAAAAACTGATTTTTGCATACTGTGCAGAGACTATAAAATTAATGAATTGCACCAAAGGACCATTCAACATTCCGATGATAAACTGTGTGGAAATCATTACTCCAAATGTTATATCGCCTTTTATAACCGCCATGGCACAGAAAAATACGATGGTCATATTTTTGATGCTTTCAATAAACTGTGCACCTAGATTCTGCGCATTAGTTACAGCAAGCACACGCTTATTGACGTGATAAAGTCGTGCCTGAATGTCCTCCCATTTCCAGCGACGATGTTTTTCATAGTTGTATATTTTAATATCTTGAATAGCTGAAACAGTTTCTACCCAGTAACTTTGGTTTTTTGAAAGAAGTTCAAAATATTCCCAATCCAATTTTTTACGAATACTCAAAAACAGCAAGACCCAACAAACATACAGAATGGAACCACCTAAAAAAATATAGAAAATAATAGAATTATAAATCAACAGTATTACAGCAAAAACAACAAAAGTTAGAGTAGAAAAAATTAATGCCAGTGAATTGTTCATAATGAAACTACGGATACGTTCATGGTCTTGCGCCCGTTGGAGAATATCACCCAACAACTTGTTTTCAAAAAACGTAACGGGCAATTTCATCAGCTTTATCAAGTAATCAGAAATAAGAGCAATATTCACCCGTGCAGTAATATGCAGTAAAATCCAATCACGCAGCACATTAAAAATCATCACACTAAATAAGATCGCAATATTGCCTATCAAAATCATATTAATGAAATTCACATCGGAGGTTTTTATTCCTACGTCTATTACCGCTTTAGAAATAAAGGGCAACATCCCCTGTAAAGCGGTAACAACGAGCATAATTACGAAAATCAATCCGAAGTTACGTTTATAAGGAAAGAAATATTTCAAAATACTCGAAAAGCTGTTCCGCTTTTGTTCCCGTTCGGATTTGTTGTCTTTGAACTCGGCTGTTGGTTCCACAGCAAGTAACACACCTTGATTTTCACCTTTTTGATACCAGCCCCTCCGAAATTCCTCGTGACTGTATTTAATACGTCCTTTAGCAGGGTCTGAAACCCATATATGTTTTTTATCGGAGTGATATACAACAATAAAATGGCTGTCTTTCCAAAAGACAATAGCAGGAAAGGGAATGCTGTTTACCACATCGTCGATTGTGCATTTAATGGCAAGCGTACGAAGCCCGATACTTTCTGCACCGGTGCTAAGATCAAGCAGTGATACGCCTTCTTTGGTTATGCCACAACGATCGCGCAAAAACTGCAAAGAATAAAACTTGCCGAAATGTTTGGCGATGATTTTCAGCGATGCCGGACCGCAATCTTGCGAGTCCATTTGATATTCTACTGGAAAACGATGGAAGAGCATACTTTATTTTTCTCCTTTTGCTTTTAAATTATCAAAAAGTCTATCTATTAGCCGTTTGCGTTTAGTGATTATTTCGGCTGTTCCTTTACTCTCAAAATCCAATGGCAGTGTTTTCCCGAAATTGGTTTGCGTACCATCAGGAAATGAAATAACTACTAAATATGTGTCTATTTCTCCAGTTTGAATTTTTATTTTGTTGGTTATGCGTGATACTGATTTTACCACACCTTTCAGTAGTCCGTATTCATCATAAGGGTAGTTATTTATTTTCACGTTAGCTGTTTGCCCTATTTCCACTTTTCCAGCTCCGTATGAAGGTATCATTACTTCGCCCAATATGTTGTTTTTATCGGGAATGATGGAGAAAAGTTCCTGACCCGCCTTTACAAAACTATTATTCCGCCAAAATCCAAGATATTCCAACTCTCCGGCTACGGGTGAGTACTGTAAATAACGTTCTTTCCAAAGGTTTATAGCATTTGACAGTTCATTTTTTCGGCTTATAAAATCGGAATAGGCTTTTTCTTTGGTTTCCGTTTCTTCTAAAAGGATGCGTTGAATTTCCAACTGATTTCGGCTCACTTCTGATTGTTTCATCAGCCGACTGCTTTCCAAGTTAAGTTGTGATTCTTGAAGAGAAAGATGTGCAGTATGCTGCCGTTGAAATTCCTGTTCACTGATACCTTTTGCAGCGAGCAATAAACTATCTTTTTCAAGCTGGTTTTCAGATGTGTGTATAATTTGCTTTTTGAGTTGCATCTCGTTATTCAGATTGGCAATTACTGCTTCATCTGATCGAATTTGCTGTTGCAGATTTTGCCGCATGGTAGCATAAATATTGGATGTCAATACTCGCTCATATTGCAGGAAAGCCGACAGAAATGCGTTATAAGTGGAACTTACTTCACCGAGAATAAGTGAATCCGGTAACAAATTTTTTCCGCTTACACCACCATTCAGTATTTTTACAACTGAATCTACCCACAAGATATGCTTATAGTTGGCTCCGCTTTCCAAGTAAGAAATCACATCACCTTTTTGAAGCTGAGTTTTATTGGTTTGAAGTAAACTGATACGTCCGTTACTGTTAGCTACCAAGCGGACGGGTGCAGTGGTTGCTGTAACGGATATTTGACCGTCCACCGTATCAGGATATTGTATCAGAAAACCGAGCAGTACGATAACGCCCATTAGTACACCAACACACAAAGCCACCCATTTTACCCAATAAGTGGGCATACGGTCGATAATGGCTTGAACTTCTTCCGATTTTTGGCTGATTTCGTCTTGAGTATTCGATTGCTCAGCCGACAGGTGATAACTTTGAACTACCGGCACAAGTAATGATGGAGGTGTTTCTTGCTCGTTTTTGTTGTATTCGTTATTTATCATAAAAGAGATCGCAATGTATAAAAATTATAAGACTTCTTTTTTTTTGTAATTTACCACCGTTTTTTCCAAAATTTTATTTACTTCCTCACTCCACACATCCCAGTTTAGGCGTGTTTCATATTCTTTTCGGGATGATGCGCGGAGTTTTAGATAGCTTTCTTTGTCACTGAACACTGCTTTTATTTTTTCAGCATAATCTTCACCCGTAGCTGTAGGAGGAAGTAAAAAACCGTTTTTCCCCTCTCGCACGGGCTGGCTAACGCCTCCTACATTTGTCGCTACACTTGGTACGCCGTAAGCAGAGGCTTCGCAGAATACAATACCAAAAGCATCGAACTCGGTAGGCAGAATCAAAAAATGCGAGTGGTACAAAATATCACACAACCGCTCCAAATCTTTGGGTTTTGACTTATCCAAAAACGGGATAATGGTTAAACCCTCGTCTTCTTCCGGCATTTCGGGTGGCACGCTCCCGATAATAGTCAGTGTGCAGGGAAAGCCTTCGCTTTTTAGTTTACGGCATGCTACTAAAACTTTGCTCCCGCCTTTCTTCGCCCAATTTCGACCGATAAAAACCAAATTGCATATGCTTGTGTCGATATTACACCTCCAATCTTGTGGACGAGGAATATTGGCTCCAAATTCAACGACATGGATTTTATCTTTATTGCACGAGTAATCACAAATTGCACTTTCTTTTGCCCATTTGGATGAAAAAATAATGCCGTCTGAGTTATCAATCATTCTTTTTTCTACATCATTTGCTATTTCTTCAAATTTTACAGATGGCAAGTAAATGTTTTTCTTAAATAATTGAAATGTACTATCTCCTATATATATTATTGGCACTTTTACTTTCAAATAAGCACCAAAAAAGTAGTCACGGACAATAATGATGTCATAGTCATATCTATTTATCCTTTCAGAGATAATTTTGCCATACATTTGAGCGTACGACTCAGGATGGAATACATTCTTTGAATGAAATATAGAAGATGAATTAATAATTTGATTTCCAACCCACTGGATAGAACTTTGTTTACCCAATGAACTTGTAATATAAAATAGAGTGCCTGACCAGTTTTTAATATCAAACGGATTTAAAGATGAAAGGAAGCAAATATTCATATTTTAAATTATTTTAATAAAAAAGTAAGCACTTCTAACAGGGAGTTAAGGTTTGCTTATTTTCTCTTTGGTTGAAATCAGTTTGTCACATAAATATCTTAAAAAAACATTCCTTTTAGTTCAGAAAGATATTTGTCAAAATCTGCAATATTCTCCTTTGAAGTTTAACGGATAGAAAAACTTTGTTAATTATCTTTTTTTCATTTGAAATTATTTTTATTTTCTCTTTTCCCCCAGAAAATACATTACTATCAATGTTTCATGAAATCATCAATCCAAAATTTATATTCTAATTTTTCTTTTTTTATATTTGCCCGCTTCTTTAATTGTTTGATTGGTGTAAGGCATGTAATAATAAGAACTTGTCCAGAGTTTAAATATATCTTGTAATAATGGTTAATTGTTGTTCTAATTAACGGAAAAAATACATTTATTTTATTTATGTCGTTTATATTAAAAACTGCATAATTTTTATTGTTCTGTTTATAGATAACTGTATCTGAATTTTCTTCAATATAAATAGAGGAACCTTTGTCGTTTTTTATAAAATAAATAAAAAAGACCAAAGGGTAAGCCGAATATATCAAAAAAAGTATAGATAATGCAGTTATTATGAGAATATTAATATTTCTGTCTTTTAAGCCTATTTGTAATATGAAAAACGCTATACCCGCAAAAAAAACAACATGCAATATATTAAAGAAAAAATACAGAACACATTTCGCAAAAGATAGTTTAATTACCATGGTAGTTTAAGGCCACATTGAACCGGTGGCCGGATTTAATTCATTCTGAATATAATTATCTAATTCAATTGTCATTTTAATAAAATAATCGGCTCCGGCCTTATACATATCCATATAAGTAGCTAAAACTGCTCCCTGCCAACCAATTGATCCAATAGCTTGCATTGCAAGGTTATATATATCTTCATTCGTAAGTTCTTGTCTATTTATCGGGTCTGCTACTGTATTATAAATATCTGCAACGGTTACAGCGGCATTCAATACTTTTATATACTTACCACCTTTTTCTACAACATTTTCTGCAATTGATAAAACTGTACCTGCATAACCTAAAATACCAGAATCGTTAATGGTTGGCAACTGGGGAGTATAACTTCCTGTTACTACAACATCGGTAGTTGCATAACTGGCAGCTAAATACGTACCAGAACTATCTCCATTAAACAATATATATCCACCTGGAAAATATCCACTAGTCAAAAATTGATCAAATTCGGTTTCTGTATATGGGTTAGTTTGAGTCCCATTGCCGCCGCCAATCAAACTACGCTGGATGTTTTCATTCAATACTGGCATCACTTTTGCCAATTCATCCAAATTTTTTTTAGTTAACTTTTTCATTTTTATTTGTTAATAATTTGATACAGATATTTCAGGATTATCCGTACTCCTTTTTTTACACCTTTACTGATGATACGATCATGTATGCTACATAAATTTATTTTTTTGTGTTACTTTAATGAACGAGAAAGTATACTAATCTTCATAATAGAAAGTTTTTTCTATCTTTTTCCAATAATGATTATAATTACTACGCGCCTTATCTGTAAAAAAACAGAATAAACCTATATAGCCTCTTTCTCTTTTCTGAAAAAATAAAACATCAATGTATTTGTATTCGTTTTTATAATAATCGTTTGGTGAAAGACAAATTGAAAGTTTCATGGCTGAATCGGAATTGAATTTTTTATGTGCCTCTTTGATGGAATAAAAATCTATTAATTCTTCCCAATTATCTTCTTTTTCCTTACCAAAAAAGACTTTAATAATGTATTTCATAGTATTAACTGGAATATTTTCAGGATCGAAATCAGGGAATAATTGCCTCATATCCAATATTTCCTCTTTATTGAATAGCCTGTGAGTTTGCATATATACCATGAACTGATTATCCTCAGATTGTAACTGATTAAGAACGCAGGTAAATGCTTCTTTAAGTTTCGGATTTTCATTGAAGCATTCAGTATAGCCCACTTCTTTAAACCCGTCAGGCTTTGAGTAAACAACATTCATTGAAGTAAGAACCCTAGATATTGTTCCCATCCATTCATATTCAAGAGCTGTTGTATCCTCATCGATTACTGTAATATTCGTTTGGTTTTGGGCAATACAAGACAGATTACTCAGAATAAAAAAAAACAAAATAGATTTAATCGTTTGCATATATTCTTCTTAAATTTTAAATTAAAAAATTAATTCATTCATAGTTTGTACATACTTTATTATATTATATTAGATTAAATGATTTTATCACTTTCATACATCACAAATAAATATACACTTAACACTATTTAAAAATATACCGTATTTCATTTTTACTCACACAATAGATATATCCGTTATATAATCTTCTAAGAATTATTTTCAAGCATATGATCCTGAAGAGTCATACGATCCTGAAGAGTCATACGATCCTGATACTGGAGAGTCGGTATAAATATAGCCGACAGAATAAAGTGCGGAATATTGGTTATTATATACCGTCCCGTATTTTTTATTTGTTGGATCGTAATAATGATATACAGCATTTCCACTTGAATCTTTAGATACACTTGTTACTACTACAGCGTGATCAATACCACCAGAATTATAGGTCATCATAATCCTTTCTCCGTTCGTAGTATATCCAGATGTGGTAACTCCTGAACCAGCAGGAATCTCTCGTACATCAAATCCACCATAAGAACCAATTGTTGGAATATCAGAGGTATTGACACCGCCACTACTTGTTGGCACATATCCTAAGTTTCCAGATGTTTGTTCATAATAATGATTCGCATTGTATATATCTCCATCGAGATAATCATAAGCATTAAATACGCATGAAGGGATATACCCCCCCATATAGGATTGCTGTAATTCTTTATTCAACGAAGGCATAACTTTTGCCAATTCGTCTAAATTCTTTCTAGTCAACTTTTTCATGTTTTTGTATTTATTAATTAGTGGATTCAGTCGCCGATAAGTGTTTTATTATAGTTTTTTACTCAAGGCACTTAGTTGTAAATTTTAGTTTTTCACCTTTATTAAAGTAAATTACAAACTCTTCCTGGTATTTACGAAGACTATCCCAACGAGCTTCATATGTTTTACTGTATGGTAGATTAAAAGGTTGCAACTTGAATATGCCGAAGGTCCCAGACATCCAATCAGCCGTTAATAAACCTTCTTCATTAAATTTTCTATTTGTTAGAGCCTCAATACGTTTTTTCTGTTCATTTTTACCTGGTAGTTCGACTATTTTCTCTACTAAATTACCATTCTTATCCTTTACCATTGTGAAATATCCACCGACAAAAGTATAATCTTTCAAATACAATTGATTGTTTTTTATAACCCATTTACATGTAAAACCTTTAGAACCATTAAACATTATATTTACCATTCCCCCTTCATCATTGCTGAATAAATTTGAATATCCATCAAAAAAAACAAAAGGGGTAACTTTAAAGAAAAACATATTCCCATCTTCCAATAAAAGGGTATCACATAATGTGTCATGATATCCGTTTAGATTGCTATAGATTGCATCCCGTGTTCTCTTCTCTACATCTATTTGTTGGCATAAAGCTATGGGTGTTATTAATATGGACAGTACCACTAAAATATATTTTTTCATAGTTTATTTATTTTATTTGTTTATAATTCATGCAATGTATTACTAACTTGCATAAAAAATATTAATAGTAATTAGCATCATAGGATCTATATCACTACGTTACCCGAATAGTTACATTCGCTTAGTAACCGGCTACGCCACAATATCGATAAGCGTCTTCAATTGAGTTTATTGTTGGATAAGCACTTCCTGAAATTGAGCCGGTAGAGTACTGTTCATATAAATATCTAGCAGTCATTCTTCTATAATCATCATTTGTAGAAGCATAGGTGGCACTATTTACTTGTTGCGTAATAGCCTCTACCTCTGTTGTCGGGGAATTAATATAATTGGTAGCCATATGATAAGATTCATGGTCTAATGTACTCAATAAAGACGACTCATTTTGTAAGCAAACTCCCGAAGAATTCATCGTAAACACATGCCCACTACCACCAGGTTCTGGTACAAAACCAGCTTGCCAAGTGTAATCAGGTCTTAATTGAACATTAGTTATACCGTAACTGCTTAAATAACCCATCATTACTTTATATTTAACACTTGTTGAAATCGAGGTATCCGCTAAACTTACGCCGTAAGTTCTATTAGGATTAATTCCATATTGTACTAAATCATCATATTCAGAATCAGAGATAACTTTAAAGGCATCTCCTGGCCCAAAATTTCCTAAGAAATTACCACTTTGATCATAAAAGATGTCTCCACCAATAAATGATCTCTGCATATTTTCATTAATTGTAGGCATTTCCTTTGCCAATTCATCCAAACTTTTTCTTGTTAATTTTTTCTTTTCCATAAAACAAATAATTTTAAATTTAAAAAATTGATTTGATTGTTTTAAGCTAAATGTAGCTTATTCTTATTGGTAATAAATATTTTTTGCGTTATTTTTAATATTTCGGTAAATCTAATCAACTCTTTTTCTTGAAGTTTTATTAAACTCTCAAAAGTTCCTTTAAGTTCCGGATAGTCTTCTTTATATCTTTCTATAAACCAATCCAGAACTCCAAATAATATATGCTCGGTTGTAGCTTTTTGTTCCTCTCTTTTTTGATTGGTAATCTGTGTTTCAGA
>ENA-UOOR01002908-UOOR01002908.1-fermentation-metagenome-genome-assembly--contig:-NODE-2908-length-16175-cov-4.751675_pt1 | contig 16175 bp, 17 predicted proteins | sample MGYA00245780_ERZ724029 | MGnify/ENA primary metagenome ERZ724029 (study PRJEB28704, sample SAMN03018315) | fermentation metagenome | biome: anthropogenic terrestrial biome; feature: soil; material... | reverse complement strand
TGGATCAGGTTTATTTTTCCCGTCAGCTCCAGCGAAACAGGCTACGTTTACTAGTGGAGATAGCGGGCAGCCAACTTCAATTCAAAAGGTAACTGAGTTAGATTTTGAAGCCAAGTATGAACGGTCACTCCAGCAAACTTTGGCTAGCATAGCCGGTGCTGGTGCTGTTACAGTTGACGTTTTTTTGGCTGGTACTTCCCGGTCTGAATTCGCCCGTAGCCTAGAGAATACTGAAAAAACGGCTCAAGACTCGGGTTCTGCTGGGATTGCCAAGATTACGACGGAAACTAGGACTAATAGCCAGGTAACGTTGTTACGTTCTGGAAGTCGAGAGGAGCCTTTGGTGGTTCAGACTACGGCACCGGTGGTTCAAGGGGTATTAGTAGTTGCTGAGGGGGCAAGTAACCCTCAAGTTCGGTGGGAACTAGCTAAAGCTGTTCAAACCGCCTTAGGTATACCAATCCATCGAGTAAAAGTGCTACCAAAGGAGGAAAAGTAGATGGCGGGAGGTGTCACAACTATTAGTGTACGTAATATCTTAATGGTTTTAGTAGTGATTTTAGGGCTAGCCATCGGTTTAGCGCTAAATTCGGCTCAACAGACTGCGTTTAAATTTTCCTTACCAGAAGTAGAAGCACCGGTTCCAGTACCATCCTTGACTCAACAGGAAGAAGCACCGGTTCTCAGTCCGGTAGTAATGTATAGCGAGAGAGACGTAATTACCGAATATCTTCTTCAGCGCGAGCAAAGCCGTAGCGCTCAGTTGGAACTACTTAAAGAAGTAGCTAGTGATCCAGAAAGTGCTACAATGGTAAAGCAAGAAGCGCAGAAACGGATAATAGAGTTGGCCCGCTTAGTGGAACTAGAAGTGAACGTTACTGGTTTACTGCGTTCAGAAGGGTTTAACGACCCGATGGTAGTAGCTAGTGAGTACGGGGTTACTGTGAGTATCGGCACCCCAATGTTATCAGATACAGAAGCATCCCGTATTGGTAATTTAGTTTCTAGAATGAGCGGTGTTGATCCAAAACAAATTGTGATTTTAGAGCGGGGTAGAAAGTAAGAATTCTGTATACATTGACTGTATTGGTTGACACCGCTTAATGACAAAAGTATAATTTTGTACAATTAGGGAAGGCTCAGGTATTTTAACCTGGGCTTTATTATAGCAAGGTTAGGGTGAGAAGATGAGAAGGGAAATACGTTTTACAGATACTACGCTACGTGATGCTCACCAGAGCTTGTGGGCTACCCGTATGCGGACTGTAGACATGTTACCAATAATCGAAAAAATTGATCAGATCGGTTATTCTAGCTTAGAGGTATGGGGTGGAGCAACCTTTGATGTCTGTATGCGCTTTTTGCATGAAGACCCTTGGGAGCGGTTACGTCAATTGAAACGAGTAGTTAAGAAGACCCCTCTGCAGATGCTTTTACGAGGGCAAAATCTCTTAGGGTATCGCCACTATCCAGATGACATTGTCGAACGGTTTATCTTTAAATCGGTGGAAAATGGTATTGATATTATTCGGATTTTCGATGCTTTAAATGATACCCGTAACTTAGAGTTTTCCGTGCAGAAGGCTAAAGAAGCAGGCGCTACTGTTCAGGCGGTAGTTGTTTATACCCGCAGCCCGATCCACTCTTTAGATCATTATTTAGCCACGGCTCATACTTTGGAAGATATGGGTGCTGATTCCCTTTGTATAAAAGACATGGCTGGCTTACTGAGCCCGTTTACTGCTGAACAGCTAATTCGACGTTTAAAATCAGAGTTATCCATTCCCATTCACTTGCACACTCACTATATTGGTGGTCTAGCTCCTATGACTTACTTAAAGGCTATTGAGGCTGGCGTAGATGGTGTTGATACAGCTAGTGCGCCGCTAGCCTTTGGCGCAAGTCAGCCACCGGTTGAAACATTAGTTAGTGCTCTAAAAGATAGCCCTTTTGAAACTGGATTAGACTTAGATGTATTATTTGATGTCGCCCGCTATTTTGAAAAAATCCGTCGTGAACGTGGATTTGACCGCGGGGTAACTCGAATTAGTGATATGCAGGTTTTTTCCCACCAAGTTCCTGGTGGTATGATTTCTAACTTGGTGGCTCAATTAGAGGTGCAGAAAGCTTTAGATAAATTAGATGAGGTTCTCCAAGAAATTCCTCGAGTGCGAGCTGATTTAGGTTATCCGCCATTAGTTACGCCGACTAGCCAAATTGTCGGAATTCAAGCGACCCTAAACATTCTCTGCGGGGAACGCTATAAAGTAGTTCCCGATGAAGTAAAAGCCTATATACGTGGTTATTACGGTCGTCCACCAGGGGAGATTGACCCGGATCTACGGCAAAAAATATTAGGAGAAGAGGAACAAATAAAAGGTAGGCCTGCAGATTACCTAGAACCTATATGGGATAGAGTTGTTGAAGAGTGTGGTTCCCTAGCCCGCTCCGAAGAGGATTACTTGTCCTATGCGTTATTTCCGACTGTGGCCAAGAAGTTTTTAGCCCAGCGTAATGCTGGTCAGTTGCCGGCAGTCGGGGGGACTGAGGAGGTTGGAGATGTGAATATTAATGAATTGAAAGAGTTAGTTAAATTGGTTCACGAGACAGACGTTACCGAATTAAAGGTAGAGAGTGAAGGTGTTAAGTTTAGCATCAAAAAAGGCGGTAGTGAAGTGCCGGTAAAACCGGTTGCTGTTTCCGAAACACCAACTGCGGCGGTTCCAACTACTTCAATTGAGCCAGATCAAGAAACTTTAGGCGAAAATGATATACAAATTATTGCTCCGATGGTTGGCACATTTTATCGATCCCCATCCCCTGATGCCGAGCCTTATGTGAACATAGGAGATGTAGTTAAAGTCGGGCAACCGTTGTGCATTATTGAAGCAATGAAACTGATGAATGAGATTGAATCAGAGGTACAAGGCCGGGTTAAGAGTATTTTAGTTGAGAACGGGCAGCCGGTAGAGTATGGTCAGCCCCTCTTCATCATCGAAAAGGCTTAATGGTTAAGGGGGATTGATTTTTCTTGTTTCAGAAAATACTGGTGGCTAACCGTGGGGAAATAGCCTTACGGGTAATGCGTGCTTGTCACGAACTTGGCATCGCTACGGTTGCTGTTTATTCAGAAGCTGATCGAGATGCCTTATATGTACGTTATGCTGACGAAGCGGTTTGTGTTGGAGCAGCCTCTGCAGTTAAAAGTTATTTAAATATCCCTAATATTATAAGTGCGGCCTTAATTACCGGGGTAGACGCGATTCACCCTGGATATGGTTTTTTAGCTGAAAATGCTTATTTTGCTGAAATTTGTGAAACCCACGGCCTTAAATTTATTGGGCCTTCTGCTGCAGCCATTGCTACTATGGGTGATAAAGCTCAGGCTAAAATGGCTATGGTTAATGCTGGTTTACCAGTAGTTCCTGGGAGCGATGGGCCAATCTCCGATGATAAGCAGGCTCTCAAGCTTGCGGCTGAAATTGGCTACCCGGTAATCGTTAAGGCTTCAGCTGGCGGCGGGGGTAAAGGTATGCGTATTGCTCATACCGACGAGGATTTAGTTAAATCATTGCGCATTGCGAGAAATGAAGCAGAAGCTGCTTTTGGTAGTCCGGAGGTTTATTTAGAAAAATTTATTGAAGAACCACGCCATATTGAATTTCAAATTATTTGTGATGAATTTGGCAACGGGGTTTGCGTTGGAGAACGAGATTGTAGTTTACAACGTCGTCATCAAAAGGTTCTTGAGGAAGCACCAGCGGTAGGTTTGACGTCAAAAATACGGGAGGAAATGAGCCACAAGGTAGTTCAGGCGGCTCTCCAAGTAGGCTATACTAATGCTGGTACTATGGAATTTCTTCTTGATAAATATGGAAACTTCTATTTTATTGAAATGAATACTAGAATTCAGGTGGAACATCCAGTTACTGAGATGGTATTCGGAGTAGATTTAGTTAAAGAGCAAATCAGGGTGGCCGCTGGAGAAAAACTTAGTTTTACCCAGGCCGACATAGTACCGAGAGGTCACGCAATCGAATGTCGGATTAATGCTGAAGACCCAGAAAATGATTTTCGACCTTCCCCTGGAAGGGTCCAGAACTATTTAGCTCCAGGTGGAATTGGTGTTAGAGTGGATAGCGCTTTGTATCCAGGTTATATTATTCCACCCTACTATGATTCTATGGTTGCTAAGATTATTGTTTGGGGTGAAAATAGGGATGAAGCTATTAAACGGATGCAACGTGCTTTAGATGAAACTATTATTGATGGAATTAAAACGACTATTCCATTTCACCGTAAAATACTTGATAATGCCTTTTTCCGCAAAGGAGAGTTTTATACTAATTTCCTACAAAGAAGAGTAGTGGAAAATTAAAGTTGGAAAGTTTGCTCTACCTAGGCTAGTCCGATATAATAATAACTGAATTTCCTTAAACAAGGAGGGTATTGTGGTGGCAGAAAATGAAAATATTACCGAGAATGGTTCTATACGAATTGCCAATGAAGTAGTTGCTGTAATAGCTGGGTTAGCTGCAACCGAAGTAGAAGGTGTGGCTGGCATGAGCGGTGGAGTTGTCGGTGGAATAGCCGAGATGTTGGGTAAGAAGAACTTGGCAAAAGGGGTCAAAGTTGAAGTCGGTGAAAAGGAAGCGGCTGTTGACCTTTTTATAATTGTTTCTTATGGAATTGCTATACCGGAAGTTGCTTATGAGGTACAGAATAATGTTAAAAAGGCAATTCATAGCATGACCGGCTTAGATGTAATTGAAGTGAATGTACATATTCAAGGGGTGCAGTTCCCTCAGGAAGAAAAACCCGAACCAGAGCTACAACCGAGAGTGAAATAGGAGGATTGTCAATGATTTTGGCGCTGCGGGCGATGCTTTTCCTCTGTTCGCTACTAGTACTGGTTTCATCTGTAGGTATTATGGGAGCAGCTGTTGGCTGGGACCCTAGTTTTACTCTGAATATGTTGGCCCAGTGGTTGGTGGCAAACCCGCTACAAACCGGACTTATCGGTATCTTCGCTTTTGCAATTGCCGTTTTTGGGATTAGCCTAAGCTTACGCTCATCCCAAGAAGTACCGGCCATTATTAAAAAAACTAACTTAGGGGTTATCCAGATTTCGCTACAAGCTCTGGAAAGTTTGGTGCGGAGAGCTGCTTCTGAAATAGAAGGTGTTCGGACTATTGAACCTACTATACGGCATAGAGAGGGTAAGTTTGAGGTCCATTTGGCCTTAGAGGTGGTTCCTGATACTAATATTCCTAGCTTAGCGGATCGAGTTCAGACCCGGATTGAGGATTACTTAGCACAAACTGTTGGTATTACCGATGTCCAAGTAAGTTTGACGGTTAAGGAAATCGCCACTGGTCTGCAAAAAGCTCGGGTTAAATAGGAGGTAGCTGCTATGCAACCTGATTTACAAGAATTCCTAAACTGGGCTTTCAATAATAAGGGCAAAATTATTGGAGTGCTCTTAGGTCTGCTCTTAGGTTGGATGACAATTGCTTACGGTATTTTCAAAACCTTATTTGTGGTTTTATTAATTTATATTGGTTATACCTTAGGTCGACGCTCAGATCGTGATGAAAGTTTTCAAGAAATGTTAGATCAGTTCTTTACGGCAGGAAAGAGGAAATAGGGTGGCGAAATTTGGACGGCGTTTAGCCCGCGAAACAGCGCTAAAAGCGTTGTATCAGGCCGAAATCGGTAAGTTTCCTATAGAAGATTCTGCCCAAAGTTTAGTTACTGATTTTGGGTTAGCCGAAGATGTGGCCCGCTTTGTTTTAGAGATTACTTCCGGCGTTGAAAGAGAACAGGCTCAAATTGACCAGTTAATTGATGAATATTCTATTGATTGGCCGATTGCCCGTTTAGCTAGTATTGACCGAAATATATTGCGGATTGCTGTATATGAGTTAGGCTATCGAACAGATATTCCGTCTAGCGTGGCCATCAATGAGGCCATTGAATTGGCTAAGAAATATGGGGATGAAAATTCCCCTAAGTTTGTTAACGGTGTATTGGGTAATGTTTTTAGACAGGGTTTACGGAGAGAAGAAGATGAAAGCGTTAGGAATTGATACGAGTAATTACGTGACTTCTGTAGCTCTTGTAGATGAAGAGGGTGAAGTTGTCAAGGATCTTCGAACAACATTGCCTGTTCCCAAAGGGGAGAGAGGCCTCCGCCAGTCGGAGGCTCTTTTTCACCACACCCGAAACTTACCCATACTGTTAGAGGCGGCTCTAGCAGATGGGGGGTCAGATTTAGCTGCGGTAGTAGTTAGCTCTAGACCAAGACGGGTAACAGGCTCATATATGCCGGTATTCTTAAGCGGCTCTAGTCAGGCCCGAACCCTGGCAGCCGCTTTAAAAATTCCTTGGATAGAACGGAGCCATCAAGAAGGCCATCTTTTTGCAGCATTAGCTTCCTGTGGATCCCAATTTGAACCGGGTCAGTTTTTGGGGGTTCATCTATCTGGAGGGACTACCGAATTACTAAAGGTAACCCTTAGTCCAATGCAACCGTTTTTGGAAGTAGAGCTTCTAGGTGGGAGTAGTGATCTGCATGCTGGTCAATTTATTGACCGAGTTGGAGTGGCCTTGGGCTTGCCTTTCCCGGCTGGCCCCGCTCTCGAGAAGTTAGCTGAAGAGGGGACCGGTATCTGTCGCTTATCAACTAGCTTGGATGGTCTAAATCCTAGTTTTTCTGGACCAGCGACCCAAGCTCTCCGCTTAATCGAAGACGGAACACCAGCTGCTGAGGTAGCTTTAGCCGTTCAAAATGCTGTAGTTAAGATGTTGGAAAAATGGCTAACTAGAGCTCACGAAATAACCGGGTTAAATAATGTCCTTTTAAGCGGAGGGGTTGTTGCTAACCAGTATTTACGCCAGCGACTGCCCCAAAGGTTACGTAAGCGAGGGACCGACTTAATACTTAATTTTGCTGAGTCTCGGTTGAGTGGTGATAACGCTGTAGGTCTTGCTTTTTCCTACTGGTACCCTAATTTAAAACAGTTGCGGTGCCAAGAGAAAGGGGGGTACTATGGGCAGCATTGATCCAGTGGTTCTAACTGTTACCCAGCTAACAAGGTTAGTAAAAAGGGAAATCGAAACAGAACCACAACTACAAAACATATTAGTGAGGGGCGAAGTTTCCGGAGTAAGCCGACCGGCTTCAGGCCATCTTTATTTTACCTTAAAGGATGAGACAAGCCAGATCCCGTGTGTACTTTTCCGACGTCGTTTGGGCAGTAAACCAACTTTTACCGGAATCGAACATGGGATGAAGGTTATTTGTGCCGGTTCTCTTACTGTTTATGAGTCAGGCGGCAAATACCAACTCAAAGTAGATGAGGTTTTTGCTGAGGGTTTGGGCGAGCTCCATCTTCAGGTGGAAGAGCTGAAAAAACGTCTACAAGCTGAAGGGCTCTTTGCCGAAGAGAAGAAACGCCCGCTACCATCATTACCACGTAAAATTGGTGTTGTTACAAGCGCTACCGGTGCGGTTATTAAAGATATAGTGACTGTATCACGGCGACGTTATGCAAATATCGGAATTTTACTAGCGCCTGCTTTAGTACAAGGGCCGGGAGCGCCTGCTAGCCTAGTTGCTGCGCTAAAAGAACTCTATAGTCAAACTGATGTAGATGTTATAATTATTGGACGTGGTGGCGGTTCATTTGAAGAATTAAGCGCTTTTAATGATGAGTCTGTAGTCCGAACTATTGCCGCTGCGCCGGTACCGATTGTGGCAGCAGTTGGTCATGAGACCGACTTTACTATTGCTGATTTAGTCGCTGACCGGCGGGCACCAACCCCTTCTGCAGCAGCAGAAATAGTAGTTCCATTAAAGCGAGAGTTAAGCCAGCGGGTAGAGAACCTACTGGAAAGGGTAATTATTGCAGTTAACCGTAAGGTTTATCTCCAACGTAAGGACTTAGCTAAATTATCAGCCCATCGCTACTTAACTAATCCACGTCTCCTATTAGAGGGGAAAGCCCAGCAAGTAGATGAGCTTTCAACTCGTTTATGGAGATATGGGCTGGGAAACGTTAAGGATACTCGACCGCGCCTAGAAAATCTAGAGCGGCGTATGGCTGTAATTATTACTGCAGCAGTTCGGGAATCACGAATACAAGCGGAGCATTGTACTACGGTTTTACGGAGTGCGATTATTAGAAACGTGGAGGTCAAACGGGCTAAACAAGAGCGCTTAATTGCTAAACTTGAAACTTTGAGTCCACTAAGGACCTTGGCTCGAGGGTATAGTATTTGTCAGGATGCTCTGACTAAGCAGGTTCTAACCAAGTCTGAGCAAGTTTCTTTAGGTCAAGCTGTTACTGTGCGGTTAAAGCAAGGCAGCTTGCAAGCCACGGTAACTGAGATTAGGGAGGAAAAAGCGTGAAGAAAGTGAATGAACTAAAAGTTGATGATCTTTCCTATGAAGAGGCCTATGCTCAATTGGAACAGATTGTTAATGAGCTCGAGGGTGGGGAACTAGGTTTAGATCAATCTTTACATCTCTTCAAAACAGGTATAGACCTGAGTCGAGTCTGTAATCAAAGGTTAAATGAGGCTGAAGCTAAAATTGAAAAATTAGTGAAACAGGCTGATGGTAGCTTGAAACGGGAGAATTTTGTAGTGGATGAAGATCCAGAGGAGATTAATAATGGCCAACTCCCCTTTTAAGAAGTGGCCGCCTTTAATCGAAAAATCTATTGATGAACTACTTCCTATGGAAACAGAACGGCCGGGTAGTTTGCACAATGCCATGCGTTATACCGCCTTAGGTGGTGGAAAGAGACTACGGGGGGTCCTAGCGTTAGCGGCGGTAGAAGCGGTCGGGGGGAAGGCGGAGCCAATTATGCCAGCTGCGGTAGCTGTAGAATTGGTGCATTCTTATTCCCTGATCCATGATGACCTACCTTGCTTGGATAATGATGCTTTGCGCCGTGGAAAAGCGGCGAACCATATTGTTTTTGGGGAAGCATTAGCTTTGCTAGCTGGGGATGCTCTGCTTACAGAAGCTTTTTTTATTCTTACTCGATTAGAGGAAGCAAATGTTCCCAGTTCTTTAGTGATGCAGGCGGTAAAGATACTAAGTGCAGCTGCCGGGTCACATGGGATGGTAGCTGGACAGGTAGAGGATATTGCTAATATTGGTACGGTAGACTTAGCAACATTAGATTGGATTAATGATCGCAAAACAGGAGCTCTCATTACCGCTTCGTTATTAATCGGTGGTGTTTTAGGCGGAGGGACCCAAGTTGATCTAAATAATTTACAAAGTTATGGCGAAAAGATTGGTCGAGCTTTTCAAATTATTGATGATCTTCTAGATGTGGTAGGTTCTACAGAAAACATGGGAAAACATTGCGGAAGTGATCGAGCAGCTGGAAAAGTGACTTATCCAAACATACTAGGTGTCGACAAAGCTAAGCAAGTAGCTGTGCAGTTAATTGGTGAGGCCAGAGCCGCTCTATCTAACCTGAGCGGAGATATTACTAGTTTACTAGATATTGCTGAGTTTATTATAGCAAGAGATCGTTAATTTAGGAGGAACAGCGTGGAAGCCATTCAAGTATTATTTTGCCAAAACCGAGTTTTTATTGCTTCTTTTGTAGCTTGGTTTTTGGCGCAGTTCCTGAAAGGGATCTTTGTTTTTGCCAGAAATAAGCGTTTTAATTTTGAACGTTTTGTTGGTCCTGGTGGTATGCCTAGTTCTCATTCGGCGTTTGTGGCTTCCTTAGTTGTCAGTATCGGCAATGCTGAAGGTTGGCACCAACCTATTACTGCTTTAGCAGTAATCTTTGGGCTTATTGTGATGTATGATGCTGCAGGGGTACGTTGGGCAGCGGGAAAACAAGCGGCGGTTTTAAATAAAATTGTTGACGATATTTACCACGATGGTAGGGTCCGGGAAGATCGCTTACGTGAATTATTAGGGCATACCCCGGTGGAGGTTTTGGCAGGGGCCTTGTTAGGGATTACCGTTGCTGCTTTATTTTTCTAACTAACTAGATCCAAGTTGAGTTGGGAAAAAACATATGGTATAATACTTTTCGATAAGTTAGGGTGGCGCAGTATTCTAGTCAGGCCACACTTACCTGAAGACGGGCCTAAAGATCCGTCAAAGGGCACATCGATGAAGTCTCTGGTGCTGGCTTTGGACGCCCAGTCTGGGGTTGGTGCTGGGGGTTAAGATATCGGGGCAACCCGTAATGGCATACGGGAATTGACCCTGGTATCGCGGAGACCTAAGTACGTGGAGAAACCAATGAGGGAGGAACTACGGCTTAGGGTGAAACCTGCACACCGGTGCGAACCGTACATAGGATAGCGTTGGATGCAGTGTAGCCTGCCTTGAGCGGGGCTGGTGGGGAGTAGGTTCAAGTTGTTACCTGTGGCCAAAGGTAATAACCTTATGCTACTTGAAACCATTCTTGCAAAAGAGGCTAGGGTAAGAGGTGTGCTGTCGAGGAAATCTCCTAGACTGTTTCAGCCGAAGGCATAGTAGGGATTGTAGTATGGACTAAGTGGTAATCCAGCCAGATCGTTGGTGACACGGTCTAGCGACATTTAAAGGGAAACCACCAGATCGGTGACGACTGGCAAGTCGCTGGGAAATACCAGCTGGACCTAAGCCATAATCTTGACCTACTTGTGCTGCCACCCATCTTGAGGAGATTAGATATGCTCAAAAGTTTTTTAACGTTAGGTTTTTGGGCCGCGCTTTTTGCGTTATTATTTAATGTAATATCCCAAACTTTGCTTAGTCAAGTCGGCTTAATGCCGGCTTTTATATTATTATTTGTTGTTGTCGGAATTGGTATCTTTTTTGACCTTGTAGGTACAGCTGCTGCGGCTGCTGAGGAAAAACCTTTTCACTCTCGGGCTGCAGCTAAGGTTTCCGGTGGTAAAACTGCGGTTTGGCTAGTACGCAATGCCGATAAAGTTACAACTATATGTAATGACTTAATCGGAGATATTTGTGGTACCCTAAGTGGTGCTATGGCAGCAGCAATCATTTACCGAGCGGTATTGATTAACCCAGAGTTATCGGAAGCAATTTTATCTACAGTTATGATTGCTATAGTTGCCGGACTTACAGTAGGTGGAAAAGCCGCCTGGAAACGGGTGGGACTTTCCCATGCTAACCAGATAATTTTCCAGACAGCTAGGGTTATCCGCTTTGTTTATCGAAAAGAATTAGATAGTAATAAACGTTGAATGGAGGCAACTTCTTTGTCTCGTTGGTTAGAAAAAATTCAGTCTCCTAGCGAATTGCAGGGGATGACTAGGGACGAGCTCTATGCTTTGGCCGCCGAGATCCGTCGGGAAATTATTAAAACTACCGCCAAAAATGGGGGACATTTGGCTCCTAGTTTAGGTGTTGTGGAGCTGACCATAGCCTTGCATCTTTGCTATAATAGCCCGACAGACAAAATTATTTGGGATGTTGGGCATCAAAGTTACGCACATAAACTACTAACAGGGCGCTATAAAGATTTTTCCACCTTGCGAACCTTAGGAGGAATTAGTGGTTTTCCTCGGCGTTCAGAAAGTCCCCATGATCCCTTTGGTACCGGCCATAGCAGTACCAGTATTTCAGCTGCTACCGGTTTTGCCGTTGCCCGAGATTTACAGGGCGAAAATTCAGAAGTAGTTGCAGTTATTGGCGACGGGGCTATGACAGGTGGAATGGCTTTTGAAGCGCTGAACCATGCTGGCCATTTAGGTACGAAATTGACCGTTATTTTAAATGACAATGAAATGTCTATTGCTCCTAATGTAGGGGCTCTTTCTAATTATTTAACTAGACTACGGACGGATCCAGCGGTACGCCGGTTTAAAGGCGATATTGAGTATCTGCTCCGTAGAATTCCGGCTATTGGAGAAACTGTAGTTAAAGCAGCTCAGCGAGTTAAAGATAGTCTAAAATACCTGATTGTTCCAGGGATGCTTTTCGAAGAACTAGGGTTTAAGTATTATGGTCCTATTGACGGCCATAATATTGATTTATTAGTAAGTACTCTCCGGGAAGTTAAAACCCGTCACGATCCGGTATTAATTCATGTTTTGACGGAAAAAGGGCGAGGCTATCGGCCAGCGGAAACTAATGCTTCTGCCTTTCATGGCTTAGGGCCTTTTGATATCAATACGGGAAAAGGCCTCAAGAAGGATCCTAATCCAACTTACACGCAGATTTTTGGCTCAACCTTAGTTCAACTAGCAGCTGAAGACCCCAAGATAGTAGGAATTACGGCAGCGATGCCTTCCGGTACCGGTTTAACCGAATTTGCCCAGCGGTTTCCAGAGCGCTTTTATGATGTCGGAATTGCTGAACAGCATGGGGTTACTTTTGCTGCTGGGTTAGCGGCGGCTGGCATGAAACCAGTATTTGCGGTCTATTCCACATTTTTGCAACGTGGATATGATCAGATAGTTCATGATATTTGTCTCCAGAATTTACCGGTAGTTTTAGCTATTGATCGCGGTGGCTTAGTTGGAGCAGACGGCCCTACTCATCATGGTATTTTTGATTTAAGTTATCTGCGGTCACTACCAAATTTAGTTTTAATGGCTCCGAAAGACGGTGCCGAGCTTCGTTCCATGCTAAATACCGCAATAAAACATTCAGGTCCAGTAGCAATCAGATACCCCCGGGGTACCTGTTTACCATTAGCTGAGGAGACTCGGGTTGATTTGCCTATTGGTAAAGGTGAGGTTCTACGAGATGGGACAGATTTGACCTTTGTCGCTATAGGTACCATGGTTGATGTTGCCGTCAAGGCCGCTGAGTATTTGGCCAAGTGTGGAATTAGTGCAGCGGTAATTAATGCTCGCTTTGTTAAACCATTAGACCAGGATCTAATCTTACGTTATGCTGTACGAACCGGGAGAATAGTAACTTTGGAGGAGAATACAGTTGTCGGTGGTTTTGGTTCTGGGGTGTTAGAGTTACTAACGGCGGCAGGAACCGCTTGTGAAATAATGACTATGGGTATTCCGGATAGTTTTGTTCCTCAGGGTTCTCGCCAAGAGCTATTGGATTTAGTCGGTCTAACTCCGGAACGGGTAGCGGAGACCGTAGGTGGATGGTTGGGACACCGTCAAGTGAGCCATGGGTAAAGAGCGTTTAGATAAAATAGTAGTAGCTAGGGGTTTAGCTGAGTCTAGAGAAAAAGCACAAGCCCTTATTATGGCTGGGGAAGTTTGTGTCGATGGCCAAGTTCATCTTAAACCGGGTACTAGTTTTGCACCAGCTGATATCGAAGTTACGGTAAAATCTGACCCCTTGCCCTATGTTAGTAGGGGCGGTCTCAAATTGGAAAAAGCGCTAGCAGCTTTTGCGGTAGATGTTACTGGAAAAGAATGTCTAGATGTTGGTGCATCAACAGGAGGATTTACCGACTGTTTGCTCCAACATGGGGCCTGCCGGGTGATTGCTGTTGATGTGGGTTATGGTCAGTTAGCTTGGTCTTTACGCTCAGATCCCCGGGTTGTTGTTTTAGAAAAGACGAATATTCGCTACCTTCAATTAGAGGGCCTTCCCTTTCGACCCCAATTAATTACGGTAGACACATCGTTTATATCGGTGACTAAGTTTTTAGAAGTGCTAGTTGACTTTCTGCCGGAGACAGGAGAAATTATTTGTTTGGTTAAACCCCAATTTGAAGCCGGGCCTGCCCAAGTTGGTAAAGGGGGAATTGTCAGGGACCCTCAAGTTTTAAAGTCTGTTCTCCAAGAGCATCTTTTGTTCGGCACCAACCTAGGTCTGGGCTGTAGTGGCCTTACTTTTTCACCGATTAAAGGTACTAAAGGTAATATCGAATTCCTAGCCTACTGGCAGAAAGGCTTAGCAGGTATTCCTGCTTCGGAATGGGAAGAAATGATTGAGTCAGTAGTTACTACAGCACAGTTAGGTTTATAAGGAGGAAAATGACTACTCTCGCGATCTTTATTAATCAGGCTAAAGAACGAGCTCTACAAACAGCCAAGTCTATTCAGGATTTACAAGATAATTTAGGATTTCGACTGGTTACATGTCAAGAACCATTAGCCAAATGGCTGGATCTTCCTAAAGAAGAGGGAACAATTCCTAAGTCCTGTATTGTCGTTGGTGGTGATGGTACTCTACTTACTGCTGCAAAACATTATGCTCCTAAAAATATCCCTCTGCTTGGGGTAAATGCCGGGCAGCTAGGCTTCTTATCGGAAGTAGAAATTAGCAGTATAAATGAAGCGTTGAAGAAGTTACTGGTTGGTAAATATCAACTTGATCAGCGGTCCATGTTAGCGGTGGCTGTTCGTCGAGAAGGAATGGATATAGCTAATTATTTGGGGCTCAATGATACAGTAGTTACTAGGGGCACCTTTGCTCGTATTATTACGGTAGATATTCGTATCTCTGGTCACCGGGCCGATCGCTATCGAGCAGATGGGGTTATTGTTGCTACCCCTACCGGCTCAACCGCCTATTCTCTAGCTGCGGGAGGACCGGTAGTTGATCCGCAAGCTGAGGTGTTAGTAGTGACACCGATTTGTCCCCATAGTTTACAGGGACGGGCTATGGTAGTGCGTGACCAGGAGACTGTAGAATTAGAGGTTGTTCATGTTGGTGGTGAAGTAATGCTGACAGTAGATGGGCAAGTCGGCTATCCGTTACAGGCCGGTGATTTAGTTACTGTTAGCCGTTCGCCGGTAGTAACAAGACTGATTCGTTTTGGGGATCAGGGTTTTTACGATAATTTCCGCTCTCGAATCATTGCTAAACGTGAGGTGGATTCCGGTGAAATCTAAACGCCAAATGCTTATTAAAGATTTGGTTCAATCTGAGGAAATCGAAACTCAAGGCGGTTTAACCCAGCGCCTAGCGGAGCTTGGGGTTGTAGTTACTCAGGCTACAATTTCTCGAGATATTAAAGAGTTAGGTCTTATTAAGCTACCAACAGATGATGGCCGATATAAGTATGGGTTACCTGGCGAAACACCGGTGGGAGATACTTTAAAGAGGGCGCAGCGGATTTTCAAAGAATTTGTCCATTCAATTCAACGAAGTTTTAATTTAATTATTGTCAAGTCAGGTCCGGGTTCAGCTAATACAGTTGCTGCCGCTATTGATGGGTTAAGCTGGCCGGAGATTGTTGGTACTGTTGCAGGTGACGATAGTACCTTAATTTTATTAGCGGATGGGCGAGAACCAGGAGAAGAATCGGTTGATTTAAAGAGAATGGAGAAAATTGCTGTCTATATCGAAAAAAAACTTAACAAACTGAGAGGGTAAAACAGTATGCTCTACGAGCTACACGTGGAGAATTTTGTTTTAATTGATTCATTAAAATTAATGTTTGGTCCTGGGCTAACAGTCTTCACAGGTGAAACCGGTGCAGGTAAATCAATTTTGCTTGAGGCGGTTTCACTACTTAGTGGTGGCCGTGGATTCGGAGAATTAGTGCGTACTGGTACGACCGAAGCTGTTATTGAAGGGGCTTTTCGTATCACTAATCTAACGGAGGCTCAGGATTTCTTAAAAACGAAAGGTCTGATCGGTGCTAGTGAGGAGCTTATTTTATCCCGGCGGATCCAAACTAATGGGCCTAATCGTTGTTGGGTCAATGGCCATTTAACAACCCTAGCTGACCTGACTGAACTAGGTAGTATGCTTATGGATATCCAAAGCCAGGGTGAACACTATTCTTTATTAAGCCCTAAGCAACATCTGCGTATTTTAGATTGCTATGCTGGCTCCCAGGTAATAGCATTGAAAGCTGAATATCAAAAAAATTATCGGCGTTATAAAGAGCTCCAAACGGAATTAGCTGAGTTAACTAGATCTGAACAAGAGCGGCTACGGCAGATCGATATGCTGCAGTTTCAAATACAAGAGATTAATGATGCTAACCTCAGAGAGGGCGAAGACCAAGAGCTTTTGGAGCGGCGTAATATCTTACGCAATGCGGAAAAACTAGCAGCAGAAAGCGCACGGGCTTTTGGGCTTATGAAGGAAGGGTTTGCCCAAGTTCCGGGAGCATTAGATTCGCTTCAGGAGGCAGCGGCTTGTTTAGAGCGGGTTGCTAGGATTGACAGCGGTTGGAATGAGTCAGTGAATGATATGGCTCATTTTTTGTCTGGTTTAGAAGAACTTACTGATCGGCTACGTTCTT
>ENA-UOOR01002904-UOOR01002904.1-fermentation-metagenome-genome-assembly--contig:-NODE-2904-length-16190-cov-3.892222_pt1 | contig 16190 bp, 15 predicted proteins | sample MGYA00245780_ERZ724029 | MGnify/ENA primary metagenome ERZ724029 (study PRJEB28704, sample SAMN03018315) | fermentation metagenome | biome: anthropogenic terrestrial biome; feature: soil; material... | reverse complement strand
TTCCCTACACGACGCTCTTCCGATCTTTTTAAAGCATTATTATCAGTAATTAATTTTTGGGCTTTTTCTTGATTATTCCAAAAATCTGGGGCTTCCATTTTCCCGTCATTAATTGCTATGCTTTCATCAATAGCATCGAGGTCAAAGAGACCCCCTAAAGTGATCTAGATGCTTTTTAAGTTCATCTAATTTACTTTGAATTTCACTAATTTCCATTTTTTACTCCTAGTTTTAATAATTTTGGTAAAAAAAGAGAAAGCTTAACACTTTCTCCCCATTTAATTATCTTTTAACGACTAAGATTTTGCCTAATTTCAGCCTTCATGAACAAACGTGTTACGTCAAATTCAATATTAGAAATCATTTCTTCAAACATTCTGTAACCTGAATCTTGGTATTCAACTAATGGATTAAGTTGACCATAGCCACGAAGTCCGATTGACTGTCGTAATTGATCCATTGCATCAATATGATCAGTCCAACGATCATCAACAACACGCAAGATAACCACCTTTTCAAACTCAAGCATTTGTGAAGGATCATTAAGAACCTTTGCTTTCTGCTCATAGTTCTTTTCAACGATGTCATAAAGCTTCTTCTTCAAATCAGCCACACTAATTGCCTTATAGTCAATTGAATCAGCTATTTCTTCAGAAGTTAAACTCGAAACAATAAAATCACGTAATGAGTCAAGACGCCACTTACTTCTATCACCCTGCGTAAACATATTTACCTGACTATCAATCGTACGGTGAATCATTGGAATTAAAACATTCTTTAATGAATGAGTAGCTTCAATAACTTGCATTCTTTCACCATAAATAATTTCACGTTGAATTCGCATAACGTCATCGTATTGCAAAGTCTGTTTACGTGTATCGTAGTTATTACCTTCAACACGCTTCTGGGCTGATTCAACTTGACGGGTGATCAAACGACTTTCAATTACTTTATCATCATCATTATCAGATAAACGATCCAAGAAATTTTTAACTCGTTCACCACCGAAACGTTTCATTAAGTCATCTTCAAGTGATAAATAGAAGCGAGTTACACCTGGATCACCTTGACGACCGGAACGGCCACGAAGCTGATTATCAATACGGCGAGATTCATGTCGTTCAGTACCAATTACGGCTAAACCACCAAGTTCTTTAACACCAGGCCCTAATTTAATATCAGTACCACGACCAGCCATGTTAGTGGCTATGGTTACGGCACCTTTTTGCCCAGCATTCATAATAATTTGTGCTTCTTTTGCATGGTTTTTAGCATTTAAAACAGCATGTGGAATACCCGCTTTATCCAACATCTTACTAAGTCGTTCTGAACTTTCAACCGCTACTGTACCAACCAAAACTGGTTGACCTTTAGCATGCCGTTGCTTAATCTCTCTAACAACAGCACGGAACTTAGAATCTAAAGTTGGGTATAAAATATCAGGCTTATCAATTCTAATAAGTGGTTTATTAGTTGGAATGGTAATTACCTGCATATTATAAATTTCCCGGAATTCTTCCTCTTCGGTCTTAGCAGTACCAGTCATACCAGCTAATTTTTTATACATTCTAAAGAAGTTCTGGTAAGTAATTGTTGCTTGGGTCTTAGATTCTTCTTGAATCTTAACACCTTCCTTGGCTTCAATAGCTTGGTGTAACCCGTCAGAATAACGACGACCTTTCATTACACGTCCAGTAAAAGAATCAACAATTAATACTTCGCCATTTTGAACCACGTAATCAATATCTTTAAGCATGATATAATTAGCGCGAAGTGCTTGGTCAATATGGTGCACTAATTTCTGGTTTTCAACATCATATAAATTTTTTAAGCCAAAATGCTTACAAGCTTTTTCAATCCCGGTTCTAGTTAAAGAAATGGTTTTGGTTGGCCAGTCAATCTTATAATCACCGTGATCTTTATCATCATCAAAATCATCGTCATCACTTTTATCTTCTGACAAAGTTTTAACGAAACGATCGGCACGAATATAATCACTGTTAGCCTGTTCCGCTTCACCAGAAATAATCAATGGGGTTCTAGCTTCATCAATTAAAATTGAGTCAACCTCATCAATAATGGCATAATTAAGCGGACGTTGAACCATTTGCTCTTTGTAAACAACCATGTTGTCCCGTAAGTAATCAAAACCAAGCTCAGAGTTTGTTGAATAAGTAACGTCACAATTATAAGCAGCACGCTTTTCATCCGGTGACATTGAGTTTAAGTTTAAACCAACGGTCAAACCGAGCCACTTATAAAGTTGGCCCATTTCTTGTTCGTCACGGCTAGATAAATATTCATTAACAGTAACAACGTGGACACCTTTGCCCGGTAAAGCGTTCAAATAAACCGGCATGGTAGCCGTTAAAGTTTTACCTTCACCAGTCATCATTTCCGCAATATTACCAAAGTGTAGTGCAATGGCACCAAGAATTTGAACGTGGAATGGATATAATCCAAGTACACGTTTAGCACCCTCTCGTGCCACAGCAAATGCCTCTGGAAGTAAATCCTCTAACGTTTCGCCTTTCTTCAGACGATCACGAAATTCTGGCGTCTTTGCCTGTAATTTTTCATCAGAAAGCTTACTGTATTCATCAGCATGACTTTCAACTTTAGCTGCAATTTTATCAAATTTTTTTAATTCTCGTTTGTCGCTATTATAGAGTTTCTTTAAAATGTTTACCATTAAATCGTTCCTTATATGTAGTTAAGTCTAAAAACACAGATTAATTTTAACATGATTAGCACTAAATGAAAAATAATCAAAATAAAGATCCCGCACCAAAATGTGAGATCTTTATTGCAATTAATAATTTTTAGTTTTATTCGTTGGTCTCAATTAAACCATAACGACCATCATTTCTGCGATATACAACACTCGTACCGTTTGTTTCGGCATCTTGGAAAACAAAGAAATCATGTTCCAGCATATTCATTTGTAAGATGGCTTCTTCAGGATCCATTGGCTTTAAACCAATTTGTTTATTACGAACTATGTCAAATTTACCAGGTTTCTTTTCTTCTTCTTTTGGAGTCTCAACGAAGAAATCACGCAAGCCCTTTTCACGGCTCTTTCTATTTACACGTGTCTTATACTTTCTAATTTGACGCTCAAGCTTTTCAGAAACGAAGTCAATACTACGATACATATCATCCGTGGTTTCTTCAGCCCTTAAAACCAAATAAGGAAGCGGAATAGTAACTTCAACCTTAGCTGAATGATCACGGTAAACTTTTAAATTAACATGTGCAATCACATCTTGATTTAAATTAAAGTATTTTTCCAACTTCTTTAACCGTTTTTCAACATAACTTCTTAAAGCATCAGTTACTTCGATATTTTCGCCACGAACATTGTACTTTAACATATTAGAATCCTCCTTCACCGCTATGCGGTTTCATCTGTACCTTTATTATACCAGAACATGAAAACGCTCTACAAGAGAATTCTAACGGCAAATTGAAAAGCTTTTTATTTCTGAATCCGGTAAAAATTGCAAAAGTTGATCACGTGCATGATAAAGCGTTCTTCCCGTAGTATAAATATCATCTAACAATAAAATAGATTTCCCGTTAAAACTCTTTTTTATCTTTTCCTTATCAATATAAAAGCTCTGACTGCTTGCAAGACGCTCATGCTTATTCTTTTCTCCCTGTGCTCCGCAACCAGATTTTTTCTTTAAAAGGGGCGTAAGCGGAACAAGCCCACTAAAAATTGCACTGATTGTATCGAATTGGCGCTTTTGTTGGTGCTCAGGAGATGTAGGAATTGGTACGTATAGATCTGCTTCAATTTTCAAAAGTTCTTTATAACAAATTTCTTGCAATACTTCGTACAAAACGTAGTCATCATAACGTTTATAATTTACCATTAGATCATGAAAGTAATCGTTATAACGATAAACTGAATAATTATACAAAAGATTTTGTCCATAAATCTGCTGCCAATCTAGGCAATCATGGCACGTTCCTGCCACATTCATATTTTTTGAACAATACTTACATCTTATTTCTGATAAACGCTCAAATTGATGTAAACATCTAAAACATATCTTAGGTTCACGATACTTGCTCCAAGAAAAAATTTGTAAAAAAGAAATTTCTGGAATAAATTCTTGCTTGCAAAGCAAACATTCATTCATTTATTCATCTCTCTAATCTGTTTCATTGCGGAACGGATATTTTTCGTATATTTACGATAACAATACATAACTAAGCCACCTGGATCATTTTGGGCTCGGCCAACCCTCCCAGCTATTTGTACTAGGCTAGCAGCTGTGTAAATTTGATCATCAGCGGCAACGATAATTACCCAAACATGTTTAAAAGTCACGCCCCGCTCCAATATCGTTGTTGTTACAAGTAACTGCAACTTCTGTTCACGAAAATCCTGTACCTTTTCTAAACGTTTATTATCTTTAGCGGAAACTCCATCCATTTTAATATTCTTTAATCGTTCTTCTTTTTGCAATGCTGCAAGGTAAACAGGAATTTGATCAATATGGGGAACAAATAGCAAGAGTGGGTGCTTAGATCGAATTACTTTTACTATTTCTGCAATTAATTTCGGATGAATTTTTTGCTTTCTCAAAAATGGCCTTAAAAATAATTTTTCTCGTGGCACTGGTAAAAAACCACCATGAAAACGGCGATTTAACTTTAAAATCTGCAATTTTCCATTTTTTGCTTCATCTAAAAGATCATTTGTCGGTGTTGCAGTTAAATATACTCGAACTCCTGATTTTTTTACAGCATTTTTGGCAGCAAAATGAAGCTGTGGATCACCAACATATGGAAATGAATCCACCTCATCTATCACTAATAAATCGAATGCACCATAAAATTTTAACAATTGGTGAGTTGTACAAATTGTTAATTGCTCTAATCCTGGTTCCTTAAATTCACGTCCATGATATTTCCCAATCTCAATTTCAGCAAAAGCTTCTTTAAATCGCGGATATAATTCGTTTACCACGTCAATTCTTGGCGTGGCAATACACGCACGTTTCCCTTTTCTCATGCACTCTGCTATCAATTGAAAAAGCATTTCTGTTTTCCCGGCTCCAGTTACCGCATGAACCAAACTATTTTTCTTTTTATTAAAATTTTTAACTAATGCATTTGAAATACTCAGTTGTAACGGTGTCAATTTTCCATGCCATGTTAAGCCACCATTTTTCTTTTTAGAAAACGGAACCTTAACCTGATAACGTATTAATAAATCACCTTCAACTGCCCTTCCAATACCGATACAAGCACGACAATATTGTTTACCATTTGGCAATTTTGCCGTAATTAAACCGCCGCAACGCTGACAATGATTATTTTCAATAACTTTAATTTTGCTACATCCCATAAATATGCTAGAATCCTCTTGACTCACCAGCCATTGCCGGCCTGAAAGTGCAGTTAAATTTTTCATAATCTTTGCTTGCCTCCAAAGATTAAGTACGCTAAAAAAGGTGATAATTTTGTCAGAAAAAGAAAATTATTTAACTATCAAAAATGCTGGTAAGCATGAAATTATTATTAAAAGAAGCAAATTCATCGCTAGCTTGGCACGAACAAGTTCAGTTGAAGCGGCTAATGAATTTATTGCCCAAACTAAGAAAAAATACCGTGATGCAACTCATAATACCTTCGCATATACAATTGGAAAAAATGATGACCAGGTTAAAGCTAGTGACAATGGAGAACCTTCCGGTACCGCTGGCGTTCCTGAATTAAAAGTGCTACAGCTCATGAAGCTAAAAAATGTCACCGTTGTTGTAACCCGATACTTCGGTGGCATTAAACTGGGTGCTGGGGGATTGATCAGGGCTTATTCAAATAGCGTTACACAAGCAGTTGAAAACATTGGTGTTGTTAAACGCGTTTTACAGCAAGAATTAAATTTTCACGTAGCCTATAACCGGTTTGATAAAATTAATCATTACTTAAAAGAAAACAAAATTTTTATAAACAATACCAATTATGGTATTGACATCAAAATAAGTGTGTTTATTGATGAAGATAAACAGGAATCATTCAAAAAGAAATTAATTAATCTGTTAGCAGGAAAAGTTGATTTTACAAAGGGTGAGGAGCGCTACAATGAGATACCGGTTGCAGATCATAATTACCACGAAAAGTAAAAGAGATTAGGAAATTTCCTAATCTCTTTTATTTGTCTTTAGATTTTTTCTTCTTAAGCTGGTCAGGTTTTTCTTCACCTAAATGCCAAACTTCAACCGTTGGATCTTTTGTAGTTCTCTTATTAATAATTTTCTGAATTAGATGTAACAATGGCTTGTATTTTTCGCCTAAAAGTCCAATTGATTCCACAAAGAATTCTAAAGCAAATAAAAGCGCAATAATTAAGACCCATGTTCCCCAAGCTGGAGAAAGTAGGAGCAACAGAGAAATAAATGAAAATATAAGCGACAAAGCATAAATTGTTAAAACGGTTTGCCGGTGAGTTAAACCCATTCGCATCAATTGGTGATGCAAGTGGTGTTTATCAGCTTGTGAAACGGGACGTTTATTTAACACCCTTCTAATCATTGCATAGATAGTATCGGTAATCGGTACACCCAAAATAATGATCGGTACAAGCAGAGAAATAAAGGTTACATTTTTCAAACCTTTTAAAGATAGAACCGCGATCATAAAACCAATATAGAGCGCTCCCGTATCTCCCAGAAAGATTTTGGCAGGATGAAAATTATAAGGTAAAAAGCCCAGTAAACATGCAGCTAACATAAAACAAGCTATTGGCACATACAATTGGTGAGTATGCAAGAAGAAGTAACCTACAATTCCCATAGTAATGAGCGAAATCATTGATACGCCATCTGCTAAACCATCTAATCCATCAATTAAATTAACTGCATTAGTCAAAGCCAGGATCCAAAAAATAGTAATCGGGAAACTCCACCAACCTAAATTAATTTCATTTTTAATAAAAGGCAGATTCAGTACATTCATTCGAATACCCGCTAAAAAATATATAACGAGTGCTGCAATAAAAATACCAAACATTTTTTGCCTTGGTTTAAGTACTAAAATGTCATCAATCATCCCTGTTAAGATAATTACACTTGATGCCAAAAGGACGGCAAAAGCCTCATGAGTTGGAAATTGTTCTCGTAAAAGGACAAAAGTACCAATATTAAAAGTTACAAAAATACCTAAGCCACCCAAAGTAGGCATAGGTTTTTTATTAACTCTTCGTGCATTAGGATCATCCACTGCTCCCAAGACAAAAGCAAGCCTCCTAATAAAAGGGGTAATTGCTGCTTGAATGATAACTAAGAAGAATAATTCAACGATAATTTTAAACATAACCGGCTACTTTCTTTAATTACTTGTTTTAATTATACAAGTAGTAAAAAAAATCCACAAATAACATTTTTAGGTAAAATAAAAAATTGAATTCTTTCGAATCCAATTTTTATTATTTAGCAATCGCTACAACTCGTTTTTCACGAATAACGGTAATTTTAATATTACCTGGGTAATCAAGTTCTTTTTCAACTTGATTCTTAATATCGTGTGCTAAAACAGTTATTCGATCATCTGAAATTTCATCAGGTTCAACCATTACCCGAACTTCACGTCCAGCTTGGATGGCATACGCCTGTTTAACTCCTTTATAACTCTTCGCAATTTTTTCCAGCTTGGTCAAACGTCTAATATAGTTTTCCAAACTTTCACTTCTTGCACCCGGACGAGCCGAAGAAAGAGTATCTGCTGCAACAACAAGTTCAGCAATAAACGATAACTTCGGTACATCCCCATGGTGTGCTGCAATTGCATTTACAACTACGTCAGGTTCATGATATTTACGTGTTAATTCCACACCAATTTCAACGTGTGAACCTTCAATATCATGATCGACGGCTTTACCAATATCGTGTAATAATCCCGCGCGAACCGCTAATTTTTCATTTAAACCAAGTTCAGCAGCCATTGTTCCGGCTAATTTAGCAACTTCAATTGAGTGTGCCAAAACATTTTGACCATAAGAAGTACGATATTTAAGACGACCTAAAATCTTAACAAGTTCTGGATTCATTCTATGAATTCCTAACTCCATTAAGGCACTTTCTCCGGCCTCGTAAATATCATCATTAACTTCTTTTCTAGCCTTATCAACCATCTCTTCAATACGAGCTGGATGAATACGACCGTCTTTAATTAAACGTTCCATCGCTCTTTTAGCAATCTCACGTCTAATCGAATCAAAGCCACTCAAAGTAACAACCTTTGGTGTATCATCGATAATTAAATCAATTCCTGTTAATGCCTCAAAGGAACGAATATTACGACCCTCACGGCCGATAATTCGTCCTTTCATCTCTTCATTTGGCAGATCAACTACAGATACGGTAGTCTCTGCTACCGTATCGGCAGCACTGCTTTGAATGGCATCAATAATTACTTGACGTGCATAATGATCAGCTTTTGCTTTGACTTCTTCATTACTATTTCTAATCATATCTGCACGTTCTTTGACTAATTCATCAGATGATTGACTCAAAACAAGTTTCTTAGCTTGTTCCTTATTTAAGCCTGCCACTTCATAAAGCTTTTGCTTTCTTGTTTCGACCAACTTATCAGCATCACTAATTTTTTTATCTAAATTAGTCTTTTGCTGCTTTAATTGGTTTTCTTTTTGTGTGAGTCCATTCTCTCTCTCATCCAACAAAGATTTCTTATGGTCAAGGGTATCTTCACGTTGCTTAAGACGATTAGTCTTACGGGAAATGTCATCCCGCTTAACATTTAATTCATCTTCAACTTTTTGCCGATAATCTTGAATCTTTTCTTGGGCTTCAAGAATTTTCTCTTTTTTAGTATTTTCTGCACTTTGTTTTAAAGCTTTTGTAGCTTGTTTCTGTGCATTGGCTTCAGCTTTGGCAGCAGTTACCTGTGTCTTTGCATCAGCTAAAATATGGTCAGCATCATTTTGTGCATTCTGGGCTTTCTTTTCCCAAACATTCTTTCGAACTGCATATCCAATGCCTGAACCAGCTAAAATCGAAATAATAGCAACCGCGACGGGAATCAAAATTATATTTGTCATGATTACTATCGCCTTTTTTTAGATTATTCACACAGTATTAATAATAAAGAACCTAGAAGCTCATGTCAATCAACAAAAAAGCCTTGGAATTAAATTCCAAGGTCAAGCTTAATTTCTTCAACTTTATTTGCTTTTGCTGGCAGCTACTTTTTTAGTAGATGTCTTCTTTTCTTCAGCCTTTTCGGCTTTTTCGTTCTTTTCCTTAACTTTTTCAGGATCCTCACGATCAGCTACAGATTTTTCATCAATCCCATAAGCATGGCGAACTTGATGTTGAATGTCTTTATACATATCCGGATGATCTTCTAAATACTTTTTGGCATTCTCACGGCCCTGACCAATTCGGTCGCTCTTGTATGAATACCACGAACCAGCTTTATTGATAATGTCTTTATCCGTTGCCATGTCAAGAAGTTCACCACTCTGTGAAATTCCTTTACCATACATCATATCTACTTCAGCAACTTTAAATGGGGGTGCAACTTTATTCTTAACAACCTTAATTTTAACTCGGTTACCAATAATGTTACCAGCTTGTTTAATTTTTTCAGCTCTTCTAATTTCTAAACGAATAGTTGAATAAAATTTCAAAGCACGACCACCGGGCGTCGTTTCAGGGTTACCAAACATAACTCCAACTTTTTCACGAATCTGGTTAATAAAAATCGCAATTGTTTTGGTTTTAGAAATAGTCCCAGAAAGCTTACGCAAAGCCTGGCTCATCAATCTAGCCTGTAATCCAACGTGAGTATCACCCATTTCACCATCAATTTCAGCTTGAGGAACTAAGGCAGCTACAGAATCAACTACCACAATATCGACAGCTCCACTAGAAATTAAGGTATCCGCGATCTGCAAGCCTTCTTCACCAGTATTAGGTTGAGACAAAATCAGTGAATCAACATCAACGCCAAGCGCTTCCGCATAAGCTGGATCCATTGCATTTTCAGCATCGATATAAGCAGCTGTACCACCATGTTTTTGCACTTCTGCTACGGCATGCAAAGCAACGGTAGTTTTACCAGAAGATTCAGGACCATAAATTTCAACAATTCTACCACGCGGATAGCCACCTACACCTAGTGCAGCATCAAGTGCAAGTGAACCGGATGGCACAGTTGAAATTTTGGTATCTGCTTTGTCACCCATGCGCATAACTGCACCTTTACCAAAATTTTTTTCAATCTTTTTAAGAGCTACGTCTAAAGCAGCTTTCTTTTCATCTTTGGCCAAACGTTTTTCCTCCTCTAACTTTGTACTATTCAATTATACTTTGATTTATGTCCGCTTTGCAAGGAAAAAGCGAACAAATGTTTAGACATTTTTATCCTCAGTATTAAGTACGCAAAAATTATAAATTTTACTTTTATAATTAATTCTATATATAATTATTTACTATCTCTAAAATAATGATTTTTAACTAAAAATCTATGTGCAACGGTTGATGGCTCTAATAACTGATCATCCACCTCATAGTTCATTTTCCGCATTTGATGCACACCAATTCTACCATCAAGCCGGTGCAGAACCGGCTTAAGATCTGGATGTTCTCTTAAAATATAATTATTAACTAACATACCACAATTATATGGCGGGAAGAAATGCTTGTCATCCCTTAACAATTTCAGATGATAGCTGTCTATACGCCCATCAGTTGAATATCCTAAAACTACGTTCATTCGTCCATTTTGTAAAGCTGAATAAACTAAGCCGATACTCATTGCATGAACTTTGAAAAAAGTTATTCCATAATCTAACTGAAAATCCGGATATCCGTCACCTTTACGATTTAACCAATCAGTAGAAACCCCTAAAGCATATTTATCTTCAACTTTCTTCAAGTCAGAAACCTTTTTTAGATGATCTTTCTTTGCTTCTTTAGGTGTAACCATGAACGCATAAGTATCAGAAAAGCCATAAGTTGGAAAGTAAGTTTGATCCCAGCGTTTTTTTACTTCTTGTCGAACTATCTCATTAGCCCTTTTAGAATTTTTGATTGGTTCCATTCCTAGATTAGTAGTTAATTCACTACCATCATAAGCAGCAGCTTGAATATCCGCATCACGACGATAAAGAGCCTGATGCTGCATTGATGAGGAACCCAAATTATTTACAATTGCTGTTTTATAATTCGTTTCGTGTTCAATTAATTCTGCAACTATGTTAGCAATAATTTGAGATTCTGTAGTATTGAGGGCTGTTATCCGAATATTATCATTCCCACTTTGTGTAGAAGATAATCCAGGTAATCCACACCCGGCTGTAAAGATTACTAACAAAAATGACATTACCAGCAGCACTAATTTCTTAAAAGCTTTTTTCATTTGTACTACCCCCTTTAGTTACCGCTATTGGGAAGAAATTTATTATTAAATTAATAAATATTTTATAACTTCTTTATATGTATTATACTATCTCATTTAATTTTAGGGAAAAATAAAAACAGCCGTTTATTAAACGGCTGTTCTTTAAACATATAAATATGTTTCTATTTTTTATCTCTAAAATAATTATTCTTTACCAAAAATTGATTGGCAACAGTTGACGGTTCAAGCAATTCATCATCAACCTCATAATTCATGTGTCTAATCGTATGCATCCCTATTCGACCAACTAACCGGCGTAAAATCGGTTTAAGGTCAGGATGTTCCCTTAAAACATAATTATTAATCAACATACCACAGTTATATGGCGGGAAGAAATGGCGATTATCCTTCAACAGCTTTAAATGATAACTATCAATTCTACCATCCGTCGAATAACCTAATACTACATTCATCCTGCCAGTTTGCAATGCTGAATAAACTAATCCAATATTCATTGCTCGCATCTTAGGAAAGGAAAGACCGTATGCCTTCTCAAATTCTTTATAGCCTACACCTGGTGCATTTACCCACTCAGAAGCTACACCTAAAGAATATTTATCTTCAACTTTCTTCAAATCAGAAATATCTTTTAAGTTATATTTTTTAGCTTCTTCAGGTTTAACCATGAAAGCATAGTTATCAGAAAAGCCATAGGTTGGCAAATAGGTTTGGTCCCAACGTTTCTTTACTTCATAACGAACAGTATCATTAGCTTTTTTAGAATTTTTAATTGCTGGCATACCTAAATTAGCTGTTAATTCACCACCATCATAAGCAGCTGCTTGAATATCAGCGTTATGACGATAAAGCGCCTGGTGCTGCATCGGTGCAGATCCCAAATTATTTACAATTGAAGTTTTATAATGAGTTTCATGCTCAATTAATTGCGAAACTATATTAGCAACAATTTGTGATTCCGTAGTGGTCAAAGCCGTTATTCTAATAGTGTCATTACCACCCTGAGCAGAGGATAACCCTGGCAAGCCACAAGCAGTAGTAGAAATTGCTAATAAGAATACAATTATTACTAACAATAATTTCTTAAAATATTTTTTCAATCGTAAAAAACCTCCTACTAGTCACCATTATTTTCTTGACCTAAATACTTAGCTTACCAAGCAGTCCTTTTAATAAAATAATAATATTTAACTTGCTTCTTCACTAATTTAATTATACTTTCATCCGTACCAAGTATGCAAGGTCTAAAAAATAAGAATCCGCATATCATGCGACTTCTTACTTAATTTATTAATTTTAATATTATTCTCTTAGACCCTTAGGTACTATCCACTTTTCAGCAAAGTTTAGGATGATATCAGCTACGATGGCCATTAAAGCAGTTGGAACGGCTCCAGCTAAAATCAAAGCACCACCATTAGTAGCGTTCGTACCACGAATAATAATATCACCTAATCCACCAGCTCCAACGAAGGAACCGATAGAAGTAATACCAATGGCAATAACCAAAGCATTCTTCAAACCTGCAATAATAACAGACATTGAGAGCGGCAGACGAACCATATAAAGCAATTGCAAATTCGTCATGCCCATACCTTTACCTGAATCAATAACGTTCTTATCAACGCTTCGCATACCTGTATAAGTATTTTTAATAATCGGTAGCAATGAGTATAACGTTACGGTTACGATAACGGTATTAACACCCAATCCTAATCCAATCATGGCAATAGACAGTAAAGCCAGTGAGGGGATAGTTTGAATAAAGTTAGCAATTTCAACAACGAAATCACCTAAATGTGAATTTCTAGCAATAAAAATACCGACCGGGATACCAATGATGGCTGCAAACAACACGCCATAGATTGAAATTAAAAATGTACGGTCAAATTGCTGCAAAACATAGGCTCCGTTATGCTGGTAGTAATAAATAAATTGTTGCCATATAGATAATTTTGACATTTATTTATTCCTCCTAAAATAATTATTTTTAACTAAAAACTGGTGGGCAACAGTTGATGGTTCTAATAGCTCATCATCAACTTCATAATTCATATGTCTTATTTGATGCATATTCATTTTCCCATCAAGTCTACTTAGAATCGGTTTAAGATCTGGATGCTCTCTTAAAACGTAGTTATTAATCAACATGCCACAATTATATGGTGGGAAGAAATGACGATTATCTTTTAATAATTTCAAATGATAACTATCAATTCGGCCATCAGTCGAGTATCCTAAAACAACGTTCATTCTACCCTCTTGCAATGCCGAATAAACTAAACCGATATTCATTGGATAAGTCTTTGCGAAGGTTATGCCATAAGTATTTTGGAAGTCTTTATATCCATCACCCTTACGGTTTAACCAGTCAGATGAAACACCCAGTGAATAGTTATTTTCAACCTTTTTTAGATCGGAAACATTATTTAAGTGATCTTTTTTAGCTTCATTTTGCTTAACCATGAAAGCATAATTATCTGCACAACCATAAGTAGGCAAGTAAGTTTGATCCCAACGCTTTCTTACTTCCCTACGAACAGTATCATTAGCTTTCTTAGAATTTTTGATTGGAGCCATACCTAAGTTAGCAGTTAATTCACCACCATCATAAGCAGCTGCTTGAATATCCGCATCACGACGATAAAGAGCTTGGTGCTGCATTGGTGCAGAACCTAAATTATTAACAATCGAGGTTTTATAAGGCGTTTCATGTTCAATTAACTCAGAAACAATATTTGCCACAATTTGCGATTCAGTTGTATTAAGAGCGGTAATTCGTAAATTATTATTACCACCTTGTGCTGACGCTAAACCCGGTAGTCCACAACCAGAAACAGAAATCATAATCAGGAATGATGCTATCACCAGCATTAGACTTTTAAGAATTTTTTTCATTTGGGGATATCTCCTTAGTTGTTATTTACTCCGGCTGGTGTAAGCTTCTTTTCCAATCTGCCAAGTAGATAATCGGTTAACAGTGCCAAAATAATAACAGGAATAGTTCCACCAAAAATAAGATCTGGTTGGTAAAGGTCTAAACCATTAAAAATAAAGTCACCTAACCCACCGGCGCCTATATACGAAGCTAGTGTTGACCACGCAATAACATAGATAGCTGATAGACGGATACCAGACATAATAACCGGCATTGCTAAAGGAATATCAACCTTCGTAATAATTTGTATTTGTGTCATGCCTACTCCCTTGGCTGAATCAACCGTATTCGGGTTAACTCCTGTCAAACCAACATAAGTATTTCTTAAAATAGGCATCAAACTATAAAGAAATAAGGCAACAATTGCTGGTAATTGACCAATGCCAAAGATCGGCAGCATCATGGCTAACAATGCTAGTGCCGGAATAGTTTGCAGCATACTTGCAATTGCCATTACTACTTTAGCGGTTCGTGGAAATTTCATTAAAATGACACTCAACGGAACCGCAACAATAATTCCTAAAGCTAACGCAATTGCGGATATATAAATCTGCTGCCAAGTTTTAGTAAGAAGCTCAGAACCATGTTGGGTTAAAAAAGCGGTCATTATTTATTCGCCCCTTTTGCTGAATCCTTTGTTTGTTTAGATTTAGATAATAGTGGGTTGTTATCACCCCAAATAGTTTCGTAAACAACGTTTACCAAACTTGAACGGGTAACAATACCAACAAGTTTATCATTTTTATCTACAACCGGAACATATTGACCGTTACGCTCTAAGATTCGGTTGAAGTTATCACGTAAGTAATCGTCAGGACCAATTGTATAAATATTTTTATTGACAATATCGCTAACGCCAGAAACTTGATGATAACGTTGTTCCAACTTTTCAATTGAAATATAACCCTTTAAGTGATTAGAATCATCTACTACCAGCAAAGTATCAACGTGGCTAGATTTCATCTTATCCAAAGCTTCAGTTAGTGAGGCACCCAAATTGATTTTAGCTGGTTTAGTTAACATCACGCTCTTAACTTTAACAGTTTCGTACTGCGCTTCAGCCAAACGATCTTCACCAATTAGATTTCTAACGAAATCATTAGCAGGATGTTGCAGAATATCATCTGGTGTACCCTCCTGGATCTTATGACCATCGTGCAATACAACGATTTGAGTAGCTAACTTCAAAGCTTCGTCCATATCATGAGTGACGAAAACGATAGTTTTACCAAATTTAGTTTGCAAACGTTGAACTAAATCTTGTAAATTTTCACGAGTAATTGGATCCAAAGCCCCAAATGGCTCATCCATCAAGATTAAATTCTGATCAGCCGCTAAAGCCCTAACAACACCAATTCTTTGCTGTTGCCCACCTGACAATTCTGACGGATAACGATCCAAATAAGATTCTGGTAATTCAGCCAATTTAATTAATTCTTTGGCTTTAGCATCAAGCTTGGCTTGAGGCCACTTCAATAACTTAGGAACCAAAATGATATTATCACGAATGGTCATATGTGGCATTAAGCCGTTACTTTGAATAACATACCCAATATGGCGACGTAAACTCACAGGATTAAAGTCCTTAACATTCTTTCCTTCAATATAAACATCACCCTTAGTGATACTATTCATACGGTTAATCATCCGCATTAAAGTTGTTTTACCAGAACCAGAAGTCCCGATAAAACAACAAAAATCACCTTTTTTTATCTTAATATTAATATCTTCAACAGCTGGTGTTTTGCTTTTTGGATATACTTTAGTAACATCCTTAAACTCAACCATAGGAGTTTCTTCTGTCATAATTCGCATTCCCTTCATTTAATTAAGGTTATCTAAATACTAACAAACT
>ENA-UOOR01002903-UOOR01002903.1-fermentation-metagenome-genome-assembly--contig:-NODE-2903-length-16195-cov-9.650991_pt1 | contig 16195 bp, 11 predicted proteins | sample MGYA00245780_ERZ724029 | MGnify/ENA primary metagenome ERZ724029 (study PRJEB28704, sample SAMN03018315) | fermentation metagenome | biome: anthropogenic terrestrial biome; feature: soil; material... | reverse complement strand
CATGTGAAGCTAATTTTCTTCCCTCCATTCGAACCATTTTACGCACCTGCTTTTTGGTCATTCCTATGGTTCGCAGCTGACCGTATTGATGAACTTTTTTGGTAACGGATGAATAAAAGATGCTGTAAATTACAATTCCCGCCAAAGCCATAACAATTAGACCAAGCATTATAATTATTGGTTTCTCACTTTTGCGGTCGCCTCCGCTCATAACGGCAAAGTAATTGGTAAACTGTACCTGACGCCTGTCAATACCAGTTGACTGTATAGCCTTATATGTAAAGTCCGTAATATCTGATGAATCCACAGCATCAGTCTTAAGACGGGTATATGCTATAACGGGAATAGGCTTATCTTTCAGTAACGCTTGAGCTCCTTTTTTACTAACCCAAACAATATAACTATCAATTTGCTTATTGTAGTCTAAAACAGCTGAAATACGGTAGTCTTTTTTTTGCCCCAATCCTGTTAAATCAAGAGAAATTATATCGCCAGGTTTAGCGTCACTATGCAAATATGAAAGGTAATTACTGGGGAGCATTACCTCGTTTTCAGCGGTAGGGATAGTTCCTTTATAAGAGAAATCCTCCTGATTTTCAATTTGTGTTTGATCTTCATAGACAACATTTAAAGTGATATCCTTTTGATATGAGTACCCAATATTTGCATACTCACCAGTCCATTCAACATCTGGCTGCTTTTTAAGTTTTGCAAGCTGATCCTCTGTCACACCTATTTTAACTTGAGCTTTTGACTCCTGCGTGGAAATATGCACTGCTTCATTGCCAACTATAACCAAGGACACTGCCAAAATGAGGCATACAGAAAGTGCAATAGTAAGTGTAGTAACATATCGGCGTGTTGGGTCGGTATGCAGATTATTCTTTGCAAGATGCTTTATAACTGCCCTATTATTATTTTGAAACATAATCTCTCCCCCTCACGCAACAATTTTGCCGTCTTCAATGCGGATAATCCTGTCGGCAAGTTGGGCAATTTCATTATTATGGGTAATCATTATAATGGTCTGATGGAATTGCTGGCCTGTCATCTTTAAAAGGCCAAGCACTTCTTGACTGGTCTTGCTGTCTAAATTTCCAGTTGGTTCGTCAGCCAAAATAATAGCAGGCTTTGCTGCCAGTGCCCGTGCTATGGCTACTCGCTGCTGCTGCCCGCCGGATAGGTTATTTGGCAAGCTATAAAGCTTCTCAGTAAGTCCCAGCATCTGCACAATTTTTTCAACAAACTCCTTATCTACTTTTTCACCATCCAATTCAACAGGCAGAACAATATTTTCATAGACATTCAAAATTGGTATCAGGTTGTAGTTTTGAAAAACAAACCCGATATTTCTGCGCCGAAAAATGGTAAGCTGTTCATCATCCATTTTGGATAAATCCTTCCCATCCACTTCCACATTTCCAGAGGTGGGATTATCAAGTCCGCCAAGTATATGCAATAATGTGGATTTGCCTGAACCGCTCGTACCAACGACAGCAACGAATTCGCCCTGCTCAGCAGTGAGGCTAACTCCATCTAAAGCCTTAGTAATGTTAGGCTCTTCTCCGTAATATTTTTTTAATCCAGTTGCTTTTAGTATAATCATAAGCTGTTACCTCCCTATATTTTCAGGTTATGTACTAATCATACAGGACAAATATCTCAAAATTGTCTCAATTTCAAAATCAATTGTCACAGTTTTGAAACATTTCATTTTGTACAGCATATATAGTTTTTAAACTTAAAAAACTATAAAGGGAATCAAATTTACAAATACATAAGTTAACTCTTAATTTGGCTCCCTACAAACAGCTATCAAAGCTGCTTTTCACCATGTGATTATAAGACTCAGGTGGAGTTTGCATAATAAATGCCTCTTTTCATCTGAGTCTTAAAATAACTTATTCAGAGACATAGCATCCGTTATTTCCTGCGTTAAGCGGGATATTACGGATAGCAGTCATCGGATAAAGTTAAACCTTATTCTTTTACATCGGATAAGATTTGATTTGGGAGGAACACTGAGAAGGTGGAGCCTTTTCTTATTTCGGATTTCACTTGAATGTATCCGCCTTGCATGGAAATAATCTCTCGGGATAAGTAAAGTCCGATGCCGACGCCATCCACATCATGGACATCGTCTTCCCGGTAGAACCGCTTGAATATTTGGGCATAGTGCTTTTCGGGGATTCCTTTTCCGGTATCGGTAATATCAATCTTTATCGCCATTTCCCACATTGCTGCTGTCACAAAAATTTTGCCGCCATTTGAAGTGTACTTGACTGCATTATCCAAAATGTTGAACAACGCCTCTGCTGTCCATTTTTTATCGTGGGGTACGATGAAATCAGGAGCACAGTCTACCGTGATTTTAATACCTTTCTTTTCTGCTGGAAGTACAATACTTTCAAGTGCTAGTGCTATAGTATCATATATTGGTGCAGGCTTAACAGAAAGGCTTATGATGCCTGTTTCCAATCTTGACATTTTGACCATGGACTGCATGAGAAAATCCAGCTTGTTAATTTGTGTTTCCATAAGAGAATGAAATTCTGCCTCCTTCTCCAAAGGAAGCTGGTGCTCTATCAAAGTAGAATTGTACATTTTTAAGTTTGCTATTGGTGTTTTGACCTGGTGAGAAATGTCTGAAATCATTTCCTGAATCTCTTGCTTTTCCGTTTTTATCTGACTATTATTTCTCTGCATAATTTCATAAAGGCGTTTGAGCTTGAAGTTTAATTTCCCTTCTAATGTTTCCGATTCCAAATCAAAATCAACATCATTTTTGCCGTTAATCATATCATCAATACATAAACTCAGTGATTCAGAAAACAAAAGCAATTTTTTCCTTAAAAGAATGATGAGTGTAATACCGAGAAATAGATATATCATAGAAAAGACAATTGTAATGGCATGTATTATCCAATCATCAGTATAAAGAAACATAACAGCTAAAAAGCAAACTGTAAATGCACAAAAGGCAGTTCCGACACCAATGTATATTTTATTTGTTGATAGATTTTTCTTCATACTTTATCACCTGCCCATAAATAGCCCATACCATAAACAGTTTTAATGTACTTTCTGTCTGTGCTCTCAATCTTGCTTCGCAGTCGATTGATATTTACTGTTAAGGTATGCTCATCAACAAAGTTTGAGTCTATATCATACAGCTTTTCAAGAAGTGCTTGTCTTGTCAGCAGGATTCCTGGATTGCTTGTAAAAACTTTGAGCAATTTATATTCAGTAGGAGTAAGGACAACTGGTTTACCACTAACAGAAACTGTAAGTGTGCTGAAGTTTACCACAAGATCCCCGCATATATAAATATCTTCATCTGTTTGTTTGCCGCACCGTTTAAGAATAGCTGCTATTTTTTTCAAAAAAATATTAATGCTGAAGGGTTTAGTAATGTAATCATCCGCACCTATTTCAAAGCCTGCCACTACATCAGATTCCAAATCACGGGCTGTTAAAAAAACAACAGGATTATCTATTAAAGATTTAATTTTCTTACATAGTTCAAATCCATCCCCATCCGGTAAGTTCACATCCAAAACAATCAAGTCGAAATTTTCTGCCCTTACCTTTTCAAGTGCCGCAGCAGCATTGTATGCAGGAACAGCTTCATATTCATCAAGTTCAAGGTTGTAGCACAGACCTGAATTCAACATGAAATCGTCCTCAACTATAAGTATTCGTTTCATCTTACCGCTCCTCCTTTTCTGAAAATGAACACCTGCCACTCAAGGCTTTTCTGCCAGTCAAGTCTCATTTCTGGCATAATCATTTTCCTGTTAAGTATTCCATATGTATTATCCTCAAGATATTAATAACTAAAGTATATTTCTATATTTTTAAGAAGGCAAGCAGGCAATTATCAATAACCTCAATTCTCAATTATAAAAATGCTTTGCATTTTTTAACCGTTGTAACACAAAATAAAATCTACAATATAAGGTTTACTTTCTAATTCACAGTTAGGATAAATTATATTGTATTTTTTAAAGTTTTACTTTGACTTTCTTTGACCTTTGTGATATATTTAAATTGTAATTAGAGATAAAAATCTAATAAAAATATATTAAGTAAGAGGGTGTGATTTATATGTTTGAAATGATTCCTTTTAGAAGAAACAATAATTCAATATCAAATGGAGGTGATTATTTCGATCGGTTTTTTAACAGCTTCTTCAATGATGATTTTATGATGCCTATCTCTATGAATGGAAATCCTTTTAGAGTTGATCTTAAAGAAAGCAATGATGCTTATATTATAGAAGCAGATTTGCCAGGAGTTGAAAAGGACAATATAGACATAAGTTATGATAATAATTATCTTACCATTTCAGCAAAACGAGATGATACTGTAGAAGAAAACAAGAATAACTATGTAAGACGTGAAAGACGCTGCGGCGAGCTTAGAAGAAGTTTTTACATTGATAATGTTGAGGAAGATAAGATTGATGCTTCTTTTGAAAATGGAGTTTTAAGAATTAATCTTCCAAAGAAGGAAATAGTAAATACAAACTCAAAAAAAATTCATATTAGATAAAACAATATAAAAAGACTGCAGTAAAATGATAAATATCAATTTACTGCAGTCTTTTTATATTGTTTTGACTAAAATATTAAACTCTTAAGGTGCGGATGAGTCCCCACCGAAGTTTCAATGGTAAGCTTTATCTGAACGGGTTCGCTTTTTAAGAAATATTGACTTAATCAATTTAATTTTTAGTAAAAATTTAAATTAAAATTCTTTTCCGCCAGAAATTTTTGCATCTTTTTCAGTATTTACAATAACTGAAAGAGCTGTTTCAATGGCTTTAACCATGGTGTCAAGAGACATGGATGGCATGTTGCTCTTATTTACAACCTGTTCATGCAAAAATGGAATGTGGATAAATCCTGCTTTAATATTTAAATTGTTTTTATGAATGTAGTTTAAAGTTCCATACATAAGATGGTTGCATACATAAGTTCCTGCTGAATTTGAAACAGAAGCTGGAATTCCTTTTTCTCTTATTCCTGCAACAATTGCTTTTATTGGAATTGTTGCAAAGTATGCGTTTTCCCCTTCTTCATCAATTTTTGTATCTATCGGCTGCTGATTTAAATTGTCAGGAATTCTTGCATCATTCATGTTAATTCCAATTCTTTCAACAGTAACATCAGGCCTTCCTCCTGCCTGACCTATGTTTAAAACTACATCAGGTTTTACTTCTTTTATTTTTTCAGCGGTTTTTTCAACAGATGCATTAAATGCAGTTGGGACTTGAAGCTTTATTATTTCTGCTCCATCTATATTGTCTTTTAATTTTTTAATTACTTCAAATGCAGGATTTATTTTTTCTCCTCCAAAGGGATCAAATCCAGTTACTAATATTTTCATAGAATCACCTCTTTTTTTATTTAAGGTAGTGTAAAGTTTTTTATACTACCTTAAATAATTATATAACAGATTTAAAATTTTGTCCTTATGGAAATATGAAAAAAATTTTAACAATGAATAAATATACATATAATTTATTATATAACTTATTATTTCCATGCCAAACAAGTAATGTTAAATAGGTAATAAGGTTTACTCAGTGGCGTAACATTGGTAATTCACTAAATGGCTGCTACGTCCCCGGATTGGCTCTATTAGGATTTAGATGGGGGGAGGTATCTCTTATAAGTCTCCTTAAGCAAGCTCCACCTGAGCCCAAGAATCACCTTACACGATAGCTAGCATTCGTAATCCCCCGCCTAAAGTGCAGGATTACGGATGTGTTTGTGCACGCCCCTGCTGCTCCTGCTGCTCCTGTTGTGCACGTCCCCGCTCGCTACACACAGTGCACGTCCCTGCTGTACGACAATATAAGATTTTATTTGACAAAATATTTAGGAATATGTATCATAATAATAATAAATAAGTAATAATGCATTAAATATAATGACTGCTGGGAAGTAAAAGTTATCTAATTTAAATAAACACTTCATTATATAGTAATTATTATAGTAATAAAGAGGGATGGACATGATAAAAAACAGAATATTTGTATATGGAACGTTAATGGAAAATTTTAGAAATTACAATAAATATCTTAAGGGACATGTTTTAGGACATGAAAAATCATATGTCTATGGCAAATTGTATCATTTAAAAAATAAAAATTGTCCTGCATTAGTAGACGGAAATGATATTGTGTATGGAGAAATAATGACATTTACTGATGATGAAAATGGAAGTATACTTAAAACTATGGACTCTATGGAGGAATACTTTGAAGGTCAAGATGAAGTTATGTATTTAAGAAACAATATAAAAGTTTATCATATGAATGGAGAAAGCGAGATACTTCCAGCATATATTTTTATTAATACAAAAATGTTAAATGAAAAGGAATCAGAATATATAAAGTTAGGCGATTGGAGAAGATATATAAGTGAAGATGGGGGTACTACGGATGGCAGCCATCGGGCAAGTTGATTCTTAGAAGAACCAATCCAGGGGCGTAGCATCCATTATTCCCCGTCTCAAGCGGGATATTACGGATGGTAGCCATCGGATAAATAAAACAGGGGTAGTGTAAAGCCGCTTCTGAAACCAAAAAAGAAAAGGAGGTCATATAATGGAGAGTTTGGAAAAGCTTTATACATTAGATGGAATACTTGATGATTTAAATGGCGACGGCTTTCCTGACGGTTTAAAGGGAGGTATTATTTTAGGGGAAAATTCCTCAGCTATTGAAAAAAAACTTGCAATTAACTTATCTGCAAGACTTGGATTTGAAAATATTGCTTTAGATTTGCCTTTAGTTAAATTTAATGGTGAATCAAAAGATGAAATAAATATTAAAATTAATAAGGATATAAATTATAAAAATAAAAATACAGCTGAAATATATATTGCGGGGAATTCCATTAATATTGATTCTTGCTGTGATGAAGCTCTTGAAAAGGGAGGAGAATATCTTTATGGAAGGCTTCCCTTTATATGGGAGGTTGGCAGTAAAAAACCTACATTAGGAGATGTGGTAAAAAGTTTTGAAAGCATACCTAAGGTTTTAAGTGTCAGTATAAATAATGTAATGATTCATAAGGATTACCGCGGCCTTTATAAAGTTAATGTTAAGCTGAAATTTAGTGGGAATTTAGAAGAAGTAAAAAATTTTATAAGAAACAATGAAAATACTTTTAAATGGGATTATATAAGGGAAATAAACGTTGCTTTTAATAATGAAAGTAAAGATAATATCAGCATTTTTAATAAGGAACTTGAGACAGATAATGATTTAAGCATAAATTCAAGTAAGTTTACAGCCTTAAAGAAGATAGATGCTGCAAACTTTTATAGTATAGATGGAATTTTAGAAGATACTGATAATGATTTTCTTCCTGATGAAATTACAGGGAAGATAATGATAAGAGATAACGCTGATAACTGCGAACTTATTGCTGCTTCTTCTATTGCGGCAAGGCTTGGACTTGAAAGTTTAGGGATATCTTTCCCAATGGTATATACAGAAAAAGAATTTAATAACAGCATTAAAAACCCAATATTTATTGGTAATTTAAATCTAACGAAAGAATTTGTTTATAATGTGGATAAAGCTTCCTTTAATATATTAAGAGATGTGGATAACAATTATATAATACTTTCAGGAAGCGGAGAAAATCTTGTAAAGAGTGCAAAATATATTGCTGAAAGTCTACCATTTTTAAATAGCAGTAAGGAGGTATTCCTAGATGATATAAAGAAAAATCTAAAGGCTTCCTTAAATGGTGATACTTTAAATGGAGAAATTGCTCACATTTTATCCCTTATAAAGAAGGATAAAAGTGTTAAAGATGAAAAAATTGATTGTTTTTTAAAGGATGATTTTGAGAATTTTGATGAGGATAAGTTTAAAAATTATTTAAATAGTAAGTATAATATTAAAGATATTGAGGTAAGACCTTTTAATGAAAAACAGCTGATTTTTGAAGAAAAATACGATATACCCTATGAAGTTGATAGGTTTAAACAAGTTTTAAATGAAAAGCTTTTTTCAAATTTAAAGGCCGAGGATGAGGTAAAGATTTTTGGAACTTTAAGTGAAGAAAAATCTGTAAGAGATGATTTAAAACTTTATTTAAAAGATAAAATCATTAAAACAGGGGCAAAGGTTGAAAGCTGTGATATTTTCTGTGCTTATAAGCAGGGTATAAGCTGGATTATGGAGGGAGTTATTCCAAAAGTTCATGATATTATAAAGGATACCGATGAAATTGTTATTGAATTTAAGCCTTTCTTAAAGGAAGGAAAGGATACTTGGGATGATGACGATGGTGCTGTACCTAAGATTTCTGGGGAATATGTAGATGATGAAAATAAGTGGTTTGATCTTCCTGTAAGATGGATTCAAGAGCTTTATCCTGTGGATGATTTAATGGCAAAAGAGCTTAATTTTGAAAGAGATAAAATTAAATTTGAAATTATGAATAAGGAAGAGAAAAGTACTTATAAAATAATTTTCAAAGACATGAGGGGAAATATTCTCTACAGCAGCGAATATGAAGCAAAATACAGCGAAAGACCTTATTTAAATGAGTATAAGGGCATTGGGAAGGTCCATCCTTCAACTGGTTGGGTAAAGGTTTGTGTAAATGACAAGGCTGTAATTGACGAAAGAATAGAAACAGATTTAGAGCTTTTATGGGACATTTATCAGGAAAAAATACTTAAAAAGTGTAAGGATTATATCCTTAAAAAAACTGATGGAAAACCGCTGTCTTCAAAGCAGCCTTTCTTTAAGGAACTAAGAATGGATGTGTCCTTAAGTGAGCCTGATTTTGAGCTTCCTGTAAGGCAAGATATGATATCTTCTCTTGATGCTCTTCATGAGGATTTGTATTTTGTTGGTCTTGACTTTTTTAAGACTTTTGGTCAAAGAACTGTGGGAGAGAGCCTTCAAGAGCCAGGGCTTATACTTCCTGTAATAAATAAAGAAAACGGGAAGCCAGGGTATATAAAAGCTGGGCTTTATGCAGAAAAATATGATAGACCAAAGGTTATAATTGGAGAAAAAAAGATAGATATAAATGAAGCTTTAAGCGATATAAGTATTTCAAAAATAGTATTTAATGATAAGGGAATTGAAGAAATTTATGTAAGTGTTGAAACTTATGGAAATATTGAAATTTTAGATAGACTTGAATCTTATATAGAGCTTGCTGAAAATGGTGTTATTTCCATGGTAGATGAATATTTTGAGGCTGAAAGTATTAAATTTAACGTACTTTCAAATGGAAATAAGGTTAAGACTTTGGAGCTAAATATTTGCAGCAAACCTTTAGAAAACAATAAAACTTTAAATGTAAGTGATGTAGATGTACCTAAAGATAAGGTTATAGGATATGAAGACTATATTAAAATTATGGATAAGATGAAAAAAGTTAAGGGACTTGATGTTTGGAGGGCTTCAAAATCTTATCAGGGAAGAGATATTTACGCAATTGATATTTATAAGGGTTTTAAATCAAAGATAGTATCAAGAAACAAGCTTATTAATTTTAAGCCTGCATTTATGATAAACAACCGACATCATGCTAATGAGGTTTCAAGTACAAATTCATCCTTATATTTAGCACTTAAAATCATAAGTGATGAAAAGTATAAGAAATATCTTGATAGGGTAAACCTTACAATAATTCCCTTTGAAAATATAGATGGGGGATATATACACAATATGCTTCAAAAGGATAATCCAAAGTGGAAGCTTCATATTGCAAGGTTTAATGCAGTTGGAAAAGAGTTTGCGGGAGGTTATTGGAAGGATACAAAATATACAGAAGCTAATGCAGTTCCAAATGTTTGGAGAAAGTGGCTGCCAGATATGATGGTTGATAATCATGGAGTTCCAACCCATGAGTGGGATCAGCAGTTTTCAGGTTATGTGTCCCCATGGTTTAAGGGATTTTGGCTTCCAAGAGCACTTTTCTATGGATATTTTTGGTATGTTGATTCCCCTGAATATCCTAATCATAAGAGGTTAAATGAAGTACTTCAGGATTATGTTGCTGATGCAATAAACAGGGACAGTGAAATAGAAAAGTGGAATAGTGATTGGAAGGACAGGTTTGAAAAATATGCCCACCAGTGGCTGCCAAAGCTATTTCCTGCAGATTATTATAAAAACTTAATTTTTTATTGGATTGCTTATAAGCCAAACCCTGAAGCATGGCATATGTCCCACAGATATCCTCATATTACAGCAGTAGACTGGACGACAGAGGTTTCTGATGAAACTGCACAGGGTGATTATTTAAGACTTTGTACAAAGACCCATTTTATATCCGATATAGCCACAATAGATATGCTTTATAAGGCTGAAACTGTTATGGAGGATAAATCCTTTGAAGATGATTTGGGCATAACATTAAAGAAGATAAGAAAAAGACCTATAAAGCTGAAATAGCAAATAATTCTACTATAGGAGCAAACAGGGTTCGCCTGAAAATAGGATGCTCTTGCATTAGTGAACTTGCAGAGTTAAAGCTTAGCATTGAAACTTTGGTTGGGGACGCTACCCCTATTAAAGCGGGAAAGCGAGATGCAACCTTATAGAAAGCCCTGAAAATAGAAAAACAGGTGGAAAATATTTGCTTCTATGATGGCACTTAGGTAGTATATTGCTGCAGAATTTAATTTCTGCAGTTGATATAAAAAATAAAAGAAGGAGTGATAAAATGATTAAACTTATTGGCGTACTCATCATTGTAGTTGGCTTTGCATTAAAACTTGATGCAATTGGAATCGTCATCACTGCAGGAGTTGTCACAGGTCTTGTAGGTGGAATTAGTTTTCCTCAGATTCTTGATATACTTGGGAAAACATTTGTGGCAAACAGATACATGTCCATATTTTTAATGCTTCTTCCTGTTATAGGAATTCTTGAAAAGAATGGACTTAAGGAAACAGCAGGAAAGTTTATATCAAAGATAAAAAATGCAAGCCCGGGAAAAGTAATAATTAGTTATGGCGTAGTTAGAGCCTTTCTTGCAGCATTTGATATTAGTTTTGGTGGCGTTGCAGGATTTGTAAGACCTGTTGTTTATCCTATGGCAGTAGGTTCTGTTGAAAGCAAGGGAAAGAAAATTTCAGAAGAAGATGCAGAAACCATAAAGGCAATGTCTGCTGGTATGGAAAACGTAGCTTGGTTCTTTGGACAGACTCTATTTATTGCAGGTGCAGGACTTTTACTTGTTCAAGGAACATTAAAGAGTGCTGGTTATGAGCTTGACCCAATTAAAGCTGTTAAAGCTGAAATACCAGTTGCAATTATAGCTGTTTTAGTAGCTTCAATTTATTATGGAATTATAGATAAGAAGATTATGAAAAAGTATACAAATAAAAAAGCAAAAAGTGAGGTGAACTAAAATGAAAAATAATCTCATGGAGTTAATATATTTTATATGTGGTTTTGCATGTTTTTATATAGTTTATCAGACAGCTACAGATAAAAAACACACGTCTAAAGTTGGGACAATCATATTTTGGTTAATGCTTGGTATTATTATGGCTTTTGGAAAATATATTCCTCCGAAGGCAGTAGGAGTTCTTATTCTTATAATGTCAGGAGCTGCAATGAGCAAAAAGGTTAAGCCAGGGAACAGTCCTTTAGCTCCTGCAGAATATAGAAAGAAAATGTCAGACAAGCTGGGATATAAAATATTTATACCAGCCTTTACAATTGGTGTAACGGCCATAGTATTTGCTGCGTTTTTGCCAAAGCTTGGAGCACTTGTAGGACTTGGAATAGGTACAATTTTAGCAGCAGTTATGGTAATGATAATGACAAAGGATACTCCTAAATCAGTTATGAATGAAGGACGAAGACTTCTTGATGCAGTAGGACCTCTATCCACTCTTCCACAGCTTTTAGCATCACTTGGTGCAATATTTACAGCTGCAGGAGTTGGAGAAGTTATTGCAGGTGGAGTTCAAAAAATAGTTCCACAGGGAAATGTTTTTGTTGGAATTGTAATTTATGCTGTTGGTATGGTATTATTTACAATGATTATGGGAAATGCATTTGCAGCTTTCTCAGTAATAACAGTTGGAATTGGTGTTCCATTTGTATTAAAGTATGGGCTTGATCCAAATGTTATTGGAATGCTTGCTCTTACATCTGGATATTGCGGAACATTAATGACACCTATGGCAGCAAACTTCAATATAGTGCCTGTTGCCATCCTTGAAATGAAAGATAAATATGGTGTTATTAAAAAGCAAATTCCTATTGCAATTATAATGTTAGTAGTGCAAATTTTATTAATGTATTTTATGGCAAGGTAATTACCAAAATATAGTAAGGGAGCGCTTCAAATATAATTTGTTATATTTGAAGCGCTCCTAATATTTTATCTAATAAATAAGCGTCCCTTAGGGACGTGCACCCCCTATAAGGTGGAGTTCCGCTTTTCTGCTTTGATGGAGGGGGAAGTTCCCCGCCGAAGTTTCGATGTTCAGCTTTAGCTGGATGAGTTCACTTAGAAGTTAAGCGTCCCCTATCCCTAGAGGACGCTTAACTTCTAAATAAATTCTTCTAAGCTTCAACCCATTGTACATAGTGTTAAAACTTTCTCATCTGATTAAAAGGAAAAACTCTACATATTGCATGACCTTTTATGCTTTTTATTGGAATAGGACCTAAATATCTGCTGTCCTCACTTACTTCTCTGTTGTCCCCAAGGACGAATACGGTTCCCTCTGGAACTTTGAGCTTCAGAGGAACATCAGTATATGTGCCAGGCTTAAGATATGGCTCAGGGAGTTTACCTCCATTTAAAAAGACACTTCCGCCTTTTATCTCCACTTCATCCCCAGGAAGACCAATTACTCTTTTTATATAAATTCCTCTTCCTCTTTCACCTGAATCAAATATTATTATTTGCCCATGTTTTATGTTGTGGGTATAAAGGCTTACTTTTTCAACGGCAACTCTGTCATTGTTGTGAAGAGTGGGAACCATAGAAAGCCCAGATACTTGAATTATGTCAAACAGAAGCCACTTTATAAGAAAAGCAGCTAAGGCAGCAATTATTATTGCAATTATCCATTCTTTTACTTCATTTAATGAGTCATCAGACATTTTTATTACCCCCTAAGTCTTGTTGATTATATTATCTTAAAAAGTTCATTATTTAGGAGAGCGGAACGGTCAAGACCGCTCCCTACCTTGAGCCTAAGCAGGACTTTGCAAGAATGCCAATTTTGTAAATAAGTCAAGACCGTTCCCTACCTTTATAAACTTTCCTACTTAGATAAACACTGTGCTTGTAAAACTTTCCTAAGACCATCCCCTACCTCTATAAACTCCACTTGAGCCTATGACTCCCTTGATGAAAAATAATGGTTTTTGTGGTATAATTATAAGAAAGTTAATTAGTATTTAAGCATATCAAAAACTCTTTAATATCTTATTTATAAATTACATATTTATATTATATATGTTAAATGTAAAAAATACATATTTTTTTAAGATAAATGCATATAATTTCAAAAGATGGCAAATAATATAAAAATATAATTGTAATAGTAAAAATATTTCAAAAGTACTCAAAATATTAAAGGAAAAATAAATTTTCTATAGAATAATTTAAATGTATGGTTTTCATAATCAAAGTCTAAATACAGGAGCCGTTTAATTTCAGGCAAATGTGGCACAACGCTTCAAAAGAATCTGAATAATAAAAATACTTCGGGCTTTATGCACGTAGTAAAGATATAGGATTCTTTTATATAACATCCGAAGGGGGAATAGATATGAAGGAATTTAGGGTTGAAGATGTCAGAAATGTCGCAATTATTGGTCATGGGAGCACCGGGAAGACAAGTTTAGTTGAATCGATGCTTTATGATTGTAAGGAAACAGACAGAATAGGAAGAATCGAAGATGGTACTACTATTATGGACTATGATCCTGAGGAAAAAAAGAGACAAATCTCACTTTCAGCAGCAGTAGCGCCTTGTGAGTGGAACGGACACAGAATCAATTTAGTTGATACTCCGGGTTATTTTGATTTTGTAGGAGAAGTTTTAGAAGGCTTAAGAGCTGTTGACTGCGCACTTATTAATGTTTGTGCAGTTTCAGGATGTCAGGTAGGAACTGAAAAAGCTTGGGATTTTGTTAATAGGTTTAAAGTACCAAAGGTTATCTTCGTAAATAGAATGGATAGGGAAAATGCTAATTTTGAATCTGCCTATTCAGATTTAAAAGAAAAGCTTGGTTCATCAGTAGTAGCAATTCAAGTCCCAATTGGGAAAGAAGCTGACTTTAAAGGCGTAGTTGATATTATTGAAGGAAAAGCAAAAATTTATGACCCTAAAGCTAAGACAATGGTAGAAACGGAAGTTCCATCAGATCTAAAATCACTTATTGATGATTATAAAAATACTTTAATGGAAACTATAGCAGAAACAGATGAGACACTATTAGATAAATACTTAAATGATGGGGAATTAAGTAGTGAAGATTTGATAGCAGGCCTTAAAAAGGGTATTGTAAATGGTGATATTGCACCTGTATTTTGTGGTTCTGCTACTTCAAATATAGGAATTCATACATTACTTGACAGCATTATAAAATATCTGCCATCACCAATAGATAGGGGCTCATTTGAAGCAAAGGATGTTAAATCAGGAGAGGCTGTTGAAAAAAAGGCTGATGTAGAAGAGCCATTTTCAGCATTTGTATTTAAGACAATTGCTGACCCATTTGTTGGAAGGCTTTCACTATTTAGAGTTATTTCAGGTGTTATAAATTCTGATTCTTCTGTTTATAATGCAAATAAAGAAAAGACAGAAAAAATCGGAACAATATACATTCAAAAAGGAAAGAATCAGGTTGCTGTAAATAAGCTTAAGGCAGGAGATATCGGGGCTGTTTCAAAGCTTCAGTTTACTATGACTGGAGATACATTATGTGATGCTTCAAAGCCAGTTACTTTTGAAGGATTTAGCTTCCCTAAACCTTGCATCTCAATGTCCCTTACACCGAAATCAAAGGGCGATGAAGATAAGATTTCCAGTGGACTTACGAAGCTTTCAGAGGAAGACCCGACTTTTAAAATATCAAGAGATGTTGAAAATGCTGAAACTATTGTATCAGGACTTGGGGAACTTCATCTTGAGGTTATTGCCAGCAAGCTTAAAACTAAGTTTGGTGTAGAAACAAGTCTTGATATTCCAAAGGTTCCATATAGGGAAACAATTAAAAAATCCGCAGATGTTCAGGGAAAGTATAAGAAGCAATCTGGCGGACATGGACAGTATGGAGATGTTTGGATTAAGTTTGAGCCACAAACTGAAACTGAAGGTCTTGTATTTGTAGATGCAGTAGTGGGGGGAGTTGTCCCGAGACAATACATCCCTGCAGTTGAAAAAGGACTTAAAGAAGCTATTAAACATGGTGTCCTTGCAGGATACCCAATGATTAATCTTAAGGCTACACTTCATGATGGTTCATACCACCCTGTTGATTCATCAGAAATGGCGTTTAAGACTGCAGCTTCTTTTGCATATAAAAAGGGTGTTAAAGATGCATCACCTATACTTCTCGAGCCTATTATGAGTATGGAAATTACAATTCCAGATGAATATTTGGGTGATATAATGGGAGATATAAATAGACGCCGTGGCAAAGTTCTTGGAATGGAACAAGTTGATGGAATGCAGGTTGTATCTGCAGAAGTTCCAATGGCTGAGGTTTTTAGTTATGCTACAGACCTAAGGTCTATGACTCAGGCAAGAGGAACGTTTACTATGGAGTTTTTAAGATACGAAGAAGTTCCAGCAATGGTTAGTCAGAAGATTATTGAAAATGCTAAAAAAGATGAAGTGGAAGTAGAATAAAGAATTGAGAATTTAAAAGCGCTGCCGCCTAAGGATTTTATAAATTGCCAGGCGGCAGCTTTTTATAGGGATGGATAAGAAAGTAAAATCCGCTTAATTTAAAATCATTAATGAACAAATTACAGGTAAGAAGTCTAATTTACTTTTGCAATTAAATCATAAAATAAAATCCAAAATTTTTTTAAAAAAGGTATTGCAAATTTTAAAAAGGGTACTATAATATAGTTAAGGTCAAAGAAAGTCAAAGTCAAAATAAAGGTCAAAGAGGTGGTTGAATGGCGAGGCTGTCAGATATAATTGAAGATTTTATTAA
>ENA-UOOR01002902-UOOR01002902.1-fermentation-metagenome-genome-assembly--contig:-NODE-2902-length-16197-cov-8.301326_pt1 | contig 16197 bp, 17 predicted proteins | sample MGYA00245780_ERZ724029 | MGnify/ENA primary metagenome ERZ724029 (study PRJEB28704, sample SAMN03018315) | fermentation metagenome | biome: anthropogenic terrestrial biome; feature: soil; material... | reverse complement strand
ACTTAATTATAATTGATAGTTACTTCAGGTGTCCACTTATTTAATATAGATCCAAGGTTGAGTTAACAGATTAGATGACACGGAAAATGGAGTGGTCGGGCTAGATGTCAGAAAGAAACCAGAAGCTGTAGAGGATGGATTTATTTAATGAATATTTCAGAGCTGATCAATCATGCAATCGAATATATTCTCCTTCATATCAGTGAAAATGTGACGGCTGCCGAAGTCGCTGCACACTGTCACGTTTCCAGATTCTATTTTAACAAGATATTTAAACAGCAGACGGGTGAGAGCGTTTACGCATTCATCAAAAAGAAAAAGCTTGAATTTAGCGCGTTCATGCTGAAATCCGAAAGCACAAGAAGCATAACCGACATAGCCGGAGAGTATGGATACAGTTCATCGAACTACAGCTCGGCATTCAAGGACTACTTTGACCGATCACCGGTGGAATTTCGCCGTGAGCGATTCGGTAATCATAACGAGTTGCTCAATCCGGAAAATAAGAATGTAAGAATGGTATATGACGAGATCAACTCTACCGTTTCAATCAGAGAAATGCCGCAGTATCGTATTGTTTATGAACGCCGGATTGGAAACTACAATGAAATGAAAGACGACTGGTCTGACTTCTGTAAAAAATATGATAGATTCAGTACCGATAAGACGCTTTATTTTGAGAGAACATTTGACGATCCTTTGATTACAGATAAGGATAAATGTCTGTATGACATTTGTATGAGCGACGAAGGAATAAGAACTGCAACAGGAAAATGCGGTGACATGATAAAGCTCAAACTTCCTGAATTTGCTGTTTTCGGAACGATAAACGGCGGAAAATTTGCAATATGTCCATTTAAAGGATACCTCAGTGAAATCAATCAGTTTCACAGGAAATTAATGGGTATTTGGCTTCCGCTTAGCGGATACAGTATTGATTCCAGATATTCTTACGATCTGTATCACAAGGTCGAGGCAAATACATATTACATGGAATTTGATGTCTGCATTCCCATCAAGTGATCCTGAAAGACAGCACAAATCCAGAAGTTTATTTTTACATTCCCTGCTATCATGATAAAAGTTCAAGTAACATATCATGGAGGGAAAAGTATGAATCTGGAAAGTATTAAGAACAACAAACTGAAAATGATACTACAGTTTTCAGTGCCGTCTATTATAGCGATGGTTCTGACATCACTTATCAATATTGTGGACGGAATTTTTACGGGAAATTATGTCGGAAGCGCAGGAATGAGCGCCATAGAGTTAGGACTTCCAATCATTTATCTGTATCTAGCCGTCGGACTTATGATATCGGTCGGGGGAATCTCCATAGCAGGAAGACTCTATGGAGCAGGAGACATTGATAAGGCGCGTGATGTCTTTAATCAAACAATGACTGTCTGCACGATTGTCTCAGCAGTGATAAGTATCGTCATTCTTGTTTTGATAAGACCGCTCGTTGGCCTGATGGGATTGAATGGAGATATTGCAAAGCTCTTCACGGACTATTATTTAATTATGCTTATCGAACTTCCAATTATGATCATCAACTCTTCCCTTGGTATGTTCATAAGAGGCGAAGGCCATCCGCAGTTTTTCATGATGACGAGCATACTTACGCTTATCATGAATACCGTTTTAGACTATCTCTTTGCCGCAGTCTTCAGACTCGGGATAAAGGGTATCGCGTTTTCATCGCTCATTGCGTCACTGGCGGCTCTTGTATTCAATCTAATTTTTATCATCAGAATTGCCAAGATATATCAATTCGCACGCTTTCGTTTTGATGGTGCAGTGCAAAAGGAGATGATCTTGAATGGAAGCTCGGAATTTATTGGGGAAATGACGATGTTCTTTTCCATGAGTGCATATAATTATGTTATTCTTAGCAGATTCGGCATAAATGTACTGACCGCATTTACAATAGTTGGATTTGTTTCCTATATTTACAGCATGATCATCATCGGATTTGGGCAGGGAATCATACCGCTTGTCAGTTTTGTGTTCGGAGCGCACGACCGACAAACGGCAATTGCTATTCGCAGAAAGACATCTTTCCTTGTGATAGGGACAGCAGTTGTGATTATGATCATTATGTTATTTGTTACAGATTCTTATTGCAGCATGTTCCTATCGAATCAATCGATCGTCAGTATGGCTTCACGCGGAATTCTAATAGATATGATTGCTTTCCCGTTTGCTGGTATCAACTGTATCGCATCGATGTATTTCACATCGATTGGCTGCGCAAAAGAATCTGCAATTATCTCATCGGCAAGAGGTCTTGTCATTTTACTCATTGCAATATTTGTTTTGCCTGCAATATTTGGAATTACAGGGCTCTGGATTGTAAGTCCTGTGACCGAGGTTTCGACCATATTTATCACATTCTATTATTTGGACGTTGACAGAAAAAGGGCGTCAGGAGATTTAAGTATAATAGGTAAAAATAAAAAAAGAGCAGGCCGCCTATAAGCAAATTTCCTAGCAGGACAGCCTACTCTGATTTGCTAATATCCACGCTGATGCCGGACTTGAATTCCAAGTGAATTTATTCGCATACACAGTGACCTTTTCAATCGGCTGTCCGGACAAGCGGCTCGTCGTATTAGGCTATACCGGAGGTTTGCTCCGAATAAGATTTATTACGCTTTGTGAAAACTTACAGTGCCGAAGATAAATGTAAGAACCATGCTGAGCGTGCAAGATGAACGTGAAATGACATATATTGAGTTTTAATATGATATGTGATATACTTAACTTATCTGGGCAAAGGATCCAGTTCTTTAAATTTTATTTAAGGAGAATGCTGTTTGCAGAAAAATAACATCTTGGAGATTGTAGGCTGACCGGGGGGTTGGCGAAAACAATCTCGCATAAACCTCCCCAAATTGCAGTCAACAATTATTAGGAGGAAAAATCATGAAAAAAATGACTACAGTATCCGCTTGGAAACATCTGCTGACTATAATACAGTGGAAAATCTGACGCGGGAAGCATTTTATAATTTATATGTTCCCGGCTGTGTTGAACATTATTTAGTTCACATCATGCGTAAACATGAGGACTTTGTACCGGAGTTGGATTTTGTGATTGAACTTAACGGAAGCGTAATTGGAAATATCATGTACACAAAAGCCAAATTGGCTGACGAGAATGGAAACAAAAAAGACATCCTTACGTTTGGACCCATCTGTATTAAACCGAAATATCAAAGAATGGGATACGGAAAAATGCTGATGGAACATTCTTTTAAACAAGCTATTTCTATCGGCTATGATGTAATTGTAATTTTTGGAAGCCCTATGAATTACGTTAGTCGTGGTTTTAAAAGCTGCAAAAAATATAATGTTTGCTTGGAAAGCGGGAAATATCCGGCAGCAATGATGGTAAAGGAACGCGTGCCAAATGTCTTGGACGGTAGGAAATGGGCTTACTACGATAGCCCAGTTATGGAAATTTCCGGTAAATATGCACAGCAATATGATGATACATTGGAGAAAATGGAGAAAAAACATCAGCCGAGTCAGGAAGAATTCTATATTATGAGCCATTCCTTTGTTAAATAAAAAAAGGATAGTATGTAGGAACGCTGAATCCCAACTGTTAAAATAATGAGAGAGCAAGCTACCCGGTGAGAGCAATTTACAATCAGGGATGCTTGCTCTTATTTGTTTATATTTATGCTGGTAATATACTCGATACGAAAGGCGGGCGCTATGTTTTGGCAAACACGATGCAGAAACATTTTTCCATCAAAGCAGGCTGTACTGACGAAGGCTATCGTGAAACTTTCAAGGTCAGAATTGACTTTTTAAAACAAATAAAACTCAAAGTCGAAGTTTTGCTTATTGTCCAAAGATTATGAGACTAAAACGGTGTCGGAGAAAAACATGGTGATAATTTCGCATATTTACACTTCATTGAAATGTCTATGAAAATGGATTCTAAATGGGGATTGAAAAGGTGCTTGGTACTATTATGAGATTTATGCATTTTCATAGGAAGGGAAAAGCTATATTTCCTTTGCCCCTGAAAAGGGACCGGTAAAAGCTCAAGGGGAAGTCGATATTGTGAAAAGTAAAAAGGAAAAAGGAATTGTCATTTCGATCCTTCTGGCCTGTGCTTTGCTGGCGGTTACAGCGAATACCTTTTTTCAGATTGGTCAGCAATCCGCGGTAAAAAAACAAAGCAGACGTTTCGGGGCAACCTATATGACAATGAATAACCCCGTTTATGAAGTTATTGATAACGAAATCCGTTCCGAAGTGGAAGCGGAAGGCGACCAACTCATTACCCGCGATCCGGCCCTTGATGTCAACAAACAGATTCAGCAGATGAGAGACTTCATCCGAATGCGTGTGGGTGCCATTTTTCTGAATCCGGTGGATATTTATCGGTTGCACGCGGTTCTTCTGGAAGCAAAGCAGGCGGGAATTCCAGTTGTCATTGTGGATTCTGAAGTTTCTGACCAAAACCTTGTTTCTTGCTCTATTGTATCCGATAATTATGGGGCTGGGGTTCTCTGTGCAAAACATTTGATGCAATCCATGAAGGCAGCAAATATCCTTTTACTGGAACATAAGAGCGCCCAGTCGGCCGTTGACCGTATCCAAGGTTTTGAAAATACCCTACATGGGCACGCTGCATACCGTATTGTCGGCAGAGGAGACTGTACGGGCCAATTGGAGAAGGCAATGCCTGTTGTCGAACATATGCTGCAGGAAGAGCCTGCCGCGAATGTGGTGATGGCTTTAAATGATCCAAGTGCATTGGGGTCTATGGCGGCACTTAAAGGACACAACCTTCTTCAAAAATTTTCCGTTTTCGGCGTGGACGGTTCTCCGGAAGCAAAAAAAATGATTCAGGCTGGACATATGACGGCCACAGTCGCGCAATTTCCCAGCAAAATTGGAAAAACAGCGGTACAGCAAATGTACCGGTTAATTGAGGGAAAAACTTACCGGAAAAGATGTGTTATACCGGTCCAGCTGATTACCAGAGAGAATATTGGAAACTTCGCACTGGACAGTTGGCAGTAAGGGGGTGGTATTATAAAAAAGCTCCTTTTATGGATCTTGAAGGCTGACTGCATTTTAAACTGTGGAATTTTGCTGTTCCTTTCAGGTGTAAAGATTCGTGCGTCCTATCAAATTTGTGATGACGGAAATGCCCGCAGATTTTTAGACCAAATTTCTGTTATTCCGAATTCTATGTGGGGCTCAGCTTTCCTGTCAATAGTCGGTTATCTAATTTTGGCAGGAATCCTGCTTTACAAAACATTTCATCCGGTTCAAAACGCCAATATCAGGCTGCTAATCAGTGTAGGAGAAGTGGCTCTTGCGGTTTTGATCTTGAAAACTTTGGATTTTACATATAGCGGTATCCTGCTTTTGGTTATAATGGACTTAATAACGGAAACCCGCGGGCGGGAAAAACGGTTGATTCTTCTGGCTGTTTCTCTAATTCTTTATCTGTTTACAGACGCCCAATTCTTGTCAATGCAGATACATTTGATTCCATTTCGGCAATATCTTGCTTTCTATCCGGCTGCTTTACAGAATTTCATTCTTGGAATTCGCAGTCTGCTCTATTCTGTCAATTTGATTTTATTCGTGTTGTACATCCTTTTCCTAATGCGCTCCGAGCAGGAAAAAACCATTCGGATTCGGAATCTCAATGAACAAATCAATAGCGCCAACCAGCAGCTGAAGCTCATGAATATGCGCCTTCATGACTATGCTGAAAAAGCGGAAAAAGTGACGGAGGTGCGGGAACGCAATCGGCTTGCACGGGAAATCCACGACTCTATCGGCCATGCATTGACAGGGATTTCGGTAGGGGTGGATGCCTGCATTACCATGGTAGAGAAATCCCCCAAAGCCACAAAACAGCAGCTCATAAAAATTTCGGAGGTGGCACGGCAGGGAATTCGGGATATCCGCAGTTCTGTTAAAAAATTGCGCCCGGATGCTTTGCAAAATTTGTCGCTGGAAGGCGCTCTGTGCAAAATGATTGAAGAAGCCGGCGCTGTGACCAATACGGACATTGCCTTTGACAATCAGGTCCATCCGCTTAAATTCAGTCCGGATGAGGAAGATGCGGTTTATCGTGTCGTGCAGGAAGGAATTACAAATGCGATTCAGCACGGAAAAGCAAAACAAATCTTCATTTCAATTACCAAGAGAGAAAAATGGCTTACACTGACAGTCCGTGACACAGGAAAAGGATGCCCAAATGTGCAGAAAGGATTTGGCCTTCAACATCTTCAGGAACGTATTGGTTTGTTGGGAGGAAATATTTCCTATCAAGGCACGGATGGGTTTACGGTTATGGCCAAAATCCCGATTCGTTGGGGGGAAGATAAAAATGATTAAGATTTTAGTTGCGGATGATCAGGAATTGATTCGGCAGAGTCTGAAGATCATTTTGGATGCGAATCAAGATATGGAGGTAATCGGCACGGCTGCTACCGGACGGGAAGTGATACGCTTTATCCGGCACCAACAGCCAGATGTCATTTTGATGGACATCCGTATGCCGGAGATAGATGGTGTGCAGTGTACGAAAATTATTAAGGAAAATTATCCAGATATTAAAATTATCGTTTTGACCACTTTCGACGATGATGAGTATGTTTTTAATGCGCTGAAATATGGCGCGAACAGTTATTTACTGAAGGGAGTGTCCATGAAAGAGTTGGCTGATGCGATCCGGACGGTGGCCGGCGGGCACGCTATGATTAAGCCGGATATCGCGACCAAAGTTGTTAGCCTTTTTTCGAAAATGGCGCAAGGAAATTACGCGATTCCCGTTGAGAAAAGGGGAATGGAACTCAATAAAACGGAAAAACAGATTGTCCGGCTAGTTGGCTACGGCTATTCGAACAAAGAAATCTCCCAAAAACTGCTTCTTTCGGATGGAACCGTGCGCAATTACCTGAGTAAGATTTTAAATAAGCTCGGTTTGCGGGATCGGACTCAACTGGCTATCTGGGCAATGCAGTCCGGAAAGAAAGAAGGGGAAGAGAAAGGATGAAGCGCAAATTCCGTTTGGTGGTTTGCATCTGTCTGACAGCGGCTGCCGTTGCAGGAATGTGGTTTTGGCTCCATCGGCTGGTCAACACGGTGCTTACTTTCGGCATGATGGCGGGGAGCTACTGGGATGTACCCAACGGAAACTGCTATCAAATTGTGGACCAAACCATCCACCGCTTTGAAGCGGCGCATCCCGGTGTCCATGTTGAATACACCAGCGGTATCCTCAAACGTGATTATTCCGAGTGGCTTTCCGAACAAATGTTGCTTGGTAAAACGCCAGATGTTTTTATGGTCGAACCGGACGATTTCAACACGTTTTCATCTATCGGTGCCCTCAAAAGACTTGATAAATTGATTGCGCAGGATAAAAATTTTCATGCCTCGGATTTTTATTTGGCGTCCTATGATGCCGGCGTTTATCAGGGAAAACAATATGCTCTACCTTACGAAAGCGTTCCGTCTTTGATGTTTGTCAATAAAACACTTCTAAAACAGGAGGAAATCCCTGTTCCGAAGGACAACTGGACGTGGGCTGATTTTTATGCGATCTGTAAAAAAGTAACGCGTGATACAAAAGATGAAGGTAGAATCAATCAGTTCGGATTTTATGGATATTCTTGGAAAGATGCAGTTTATTCCAACGGCGCATCTATTTTTAATTCGGACGGCAGTGCATGCTATTTAAATAACCCCAAAGTTGAGCAGGCTGTTCAGTTTTGCAGAGAACTGTCGAAGCTTTCCGACAACATTGCCCCATCCTCGAAAGATTTTGATTTAGGGCATGTTGTATTCCGCCCATTTCTGTTTTCAGATTACCGAACCTATAAACCGTACCCTTGGAGTATTAAAAAATACAGCAACTTTGAGTGGGGCTGCATTCGCATGCCATCCGGGCCATCTGGGGGAAATGTATCGGGACTAAATACATTATTGATGGGGATCAGTTCCCAAACCAAACACAGCAGGCTGGCGTGGGAATTTCTGAGCATGCTGACAGATGATACGGAAACGCAGCAGAAAATCTTTCAGGATTCCCAGGGAGTTTCTGTCCTGAAAAAGGTTACAAGATCGGCGAAAACACAAAAACTTTTGAATCAGGAGATGCCATGCGGACAGCAGCTCAGCCAGAGGACTTTGGATAAAGTGATGGACAGCGCGGTTACTTCCCCAAGGTTTCGAAAATATAACAGCGCAATACAGCTGATGGACAGCAGGGTCGAAAAACTGATTTCCAGTAATCAAGACATTAATGCGGAATTGCTGACGCTGAAAAGGGATGTTTTGAATGATTTGGCGTAAAAACTCGGTAACGTTTTAAATAAATGAAATTATAGACCGTTTAGCAATATAAAATGGCAGGATAATTGGCAAATGCAACAATTATGCTGCCATTAGTTTTGCTATTTTCAACAATATGACAATTGTCATCTAAAAATTGTGACAATAGGCAGATGAATCGGAAAAATTTTTTGCTTATAATAAAATAAACAAAATAATTGAGAGGAAGTAGATATATTTGAGACATATTATACTAGTCAGCCATGGCACAATGGCCCCGGCATTAGAGGGGGCAATGGCAATGATTATTGGAAAGCAAAAGAATGTTTCAAGTACCAGTATGGAAGATGGAATGGGGGCGAATGTTTATGTGGACCACTTTCGCGAACTGATCGAAGATTTCAGCAGTCAGGATCAAATCTTGCTTTTGGGAGATTTGGCGCAGGGTTCCCCCATGACAAACGCAGTCAAAGTTCTTTCCGAACGGGGACTGATGGGGAATACGATCGCGTTTGCCGGCATGAATTTACCGATGGTCATAACGGCTGCGATGCTGAATGAAAACGAAGACACAGAAAGCATCAAACGGGAGATTTTGGGAGAATCAAAGCGTCAGATAAAAGTGCTGGATTTCTCAGATGATGAGGACGAAAAAGACGAAGATATTTAGCAAGGAGGAATTTAAGATGTCTGTTTCTTTTATTCGGGTGGATGATCGTATGATTCATGGCCAGACCTGTACCCGCTGGGCATTGGAATATCCATGTGATGGAATTGTGGCGGTAAATGATATGGCGGCAACCAGTCCGGTACTGAAAGCGGCCTATAAAAATGCCAGCGGAAAAAAGACTTTTATTTGGACTTACGCGGATTGGAAAAGGAAATGCCAAAAAGTACTGCATTCACAAACACGCTATTTTTTGATTACGAAAGAACCTATTCTGATGTCAAAAATTCTGGTGGACGATAAATTTGATCCCGGTATCCGAGAGGTAATCATTGGCCCATGTAATGACCGGCCCGGTACCGTAAAACTTGGAAATAACCAGTCCATTACCAAGGAGGAAGCTGCTGCGCTGGAACGGATATATAAAGCTGGCTATGAGGTAATTTTTGCTTTGCTGAAAGAAGATGCCATCGGACCATGGACAAAGTTTCGCGGCCGGTTTGGCTATACCGATTGAAAAGGAAAGGATAAGTGTGGAATTATGTCGATTACCTGGTTACAAGCAGCCCTTTTCGGGTTGCTGGCATGCTTAGCCAGCCTGCCCGGACTTGGCGGTACAACTTTTGGCAACTACACGCTTGGCCGGCCTTTGGTGGCCGGGCTCATTGTCGGCCTTATTATGGGAGATGTTTCAACGGGGATTATCGTTGGGGCAGCCATTCAGGTTGTGTACATTGCGCTGGTTACACCCGGCGGAACCGTTTCGGCAGATGTGCGTGCTATTAGTTACATAGGAATCCCGCTTTCCATTATGGCAATTAAGGGGCTGGGGCTAAATCCGGCTTCTTCGCAGGCGCAGCAAATGGCGACCAGTCTGGGCGCTGCTGTAGGAACTCTTGGCACCGTTTTATTTTATGGTACGGCTACCATTAATCTGATTTGGCAGCATATCGGCTGGAAGGCAGTTGAGAAAGGGGAACTGAAGAAACTGTATCTGGTCGATATGGGCCTTCCGTGGATTTCTCATATTATTTGCAGTTTCCTTCCAGTTTTCATCATTACCCTGCTTGGTTCCAATATGGTGGGTCTGATTAAGTCGTATCTGCCGATGGACGGCATCGTTATGAAAACATTGTTCACTGCCGGGAGCATGCTACCAGCAGTCGGAATCGCAATCCTGCTGAAACAGGTTGTGAAAAAGCCATCGGATATTCTCACCTTTGTATTTGGCTTCACACTTTGTGCCTGTATGGGATTAAACTTGATTGGCGCGGCAGTTGTTGCCGGATTCCTGTCCATGCTAGTTTATAAAATCAAGCTGGTTTCAATTGAAGAAAAGGATAATCGTGAGGCAGCACTTCCAGTTTCACAACTTGAAGATGAGGAGGATATTTGATATGGAAACAAAAGAAGAAATTGCAGCAAACCCCAAAAAAGTTTCTAAGAAAGCACTGAACCGGTCTTTCTGGAATTGGTTTTATGGAAACCTGACTTGTTTCTCACAGGAGCATATGCAAACATTTGGGTATATGTGCGCGATGCTTCCCGTTATTGAAGAACTCTATGATACAAAAGAAGAACAGACAAAAGCCATGCAGACCTACACCGCCTTTTTCAACACAGAACCGCAAATAGGGACCGTCATTGTCGGAATGACAGTCGGTATGGAAGAAGCAAAGGCCAATGGCGGAAATGTTGATGGGGAAATGATCGATGCTATCCGTGCCGGTTTAATGGGGCCTCTAGCAGGCATTGGAGATTCCCTGATTGTCGGGACCTTGATCCCGATATTGCTGGGAATTTCATTGGGTATGTCAAAAGGTGGGTCGCCGCTTGGCGCCATCTTTTACGCAGTAGTATGGAACTTCCTTGCAATTTTTGGAATGCGCTATCTTTACAAGACCGGCTATAAATTGGGTGGCCGAGCGGTGAAAATTCTGGTCGGTGAAAAAGCGAATGCAATCCGCGATGCAGTCCTTATGGTTGGGACGGTTGTCATTGGCGGTGTCGCAGCTTCTTGGATTAACATTAAAACTTCTTTAGTTATTCAAAATTCGGGTGCAAAGACGCCAATCCTCGACTTGCAAAAAACGCTGGATAATATTTACCCCGGATTGCTGACAATGGTATTCGTCCTTTTTTGCTGGTGGCTGATGTCTAAAAAAAGGATGTCGCCGACAACGGTCATGCTGGTTATTGTCGGGATCGCTTTTTTAGGCTGCTTAGTTGGCTTTTTCAATCCGGGACTCAAATATTAACTTATCTGAAATTTCAGAAATATGGAGGAGAAGAGCAATGGCGGACAGTCAAATTGCAAAGAAAGCCGTTTTAGTTTCTGCTGAAAACCACACCAAAGAACAAATGCTGAAGGAAGCTTCCCTGCAGTCAAAGGCACTGTCGCAGCTTATCCGGTGGAGAAATAACATGGTCATTCTATCGGCTCTTTTCCTTGTCTTTGGCTACTGCGGATTATTTGGAAACTTAGTGCCACATACGGCAGGCGTAGTTTGCTTCATTGCTGCTCTATTTAGTTTGGCAATGGCTTTGCTCATGCACCGCAGCATCCGGCATGGCAGGAAAAATGTCAAGCGGATTCAAAAATTGGCGAGAGAAAAGTGAGATGAAACATGGGATGCAGAATGGTATGCTTAGATGTTGACGGAACCCTTTTAAATTCACATCATCAAGTGACGCCTGCTACACGCAGGGTAATAGCAGATACAATGGTGAAAGGAACGCTGGTTGTGCTTGTTTCGGCCAGAATGCCCGGCGGGATGGAACCCATCCGAAAACTGCTGAATATTCAAAATGTTTTGGTATGTTACAGCGGTGCGTTAATTTTGGAAAACAGTCTTCCGGTTTACAATGCTGTTTTGTCGGCCCGTGAAGTGCAGCTGGCGGTCAAAACGGCATGCCACCTCCAGGTGCATGTCAGCATGTATGAACAAAATCATTGGGTGACGGAAAAAATGGATAGTTGGTCAAAGCAGGAAGCGGAAATTATCGGGATTCAGCCGGAGCTCAAGCCATTTTCATTGCTGTTGCTGCAATGGTGCAAAAGAAAGACCGGGCCAAATAAAATGCTGTTTATGGCAGATGCCGATAAGATCACAAAGCTGAAACAGGTTTTCAATTCGGATGCTTACAGTGGAATACAATTTTACCGTTCCAAGCCGACTTATTTAGAAGCGATGCCTTCTAAAGGAAGCAAACGACATGCAATTTCTTTTTTAAGGAAGCGCTATGGAATTTCGAGAGAAGAGATTTTGGCAATTGGAGATAACGAAAATGACCTCGACATGCTTCAATATGCTGGTATTGGTGTAGCCATGGGAAATGCACCTGCATCGGTAAAAGAGCAGGCGAATTTTGTCACCGCGACAAATGACGAAGACGGTGTGGCGCTTGCTATTCGGAAATTCACATAAAGACAGAATGTGTTTGCTTTTATCGTTCCGTTCAAAAACAACCTGCGGCAGGAAATTGGCTGTCGCAGGTTGTTTCGTTTCATTACTTTAGTAAGTTTCCTAAACGTCTTGCCGTTTGTGAAACAAAGAACTGCCCGCTACGCGGGTGAAACTTCAAATGCTTAAACAAAATGGCATCATATTTTTTGCTAGAATAGCGAGTGTTCAAACCGCTAGAAAAACAAGAGAGGTGATGCCTCCTATTGCAAACAGTTTAGCACATACGAAATGGGCGTGCAAGTATTATATTATGGATAACTTTTCCATCGGTTTAATTGTTGGGGTTCAGGTCACTCACACGGTTCCTCCTGCTGGTATTTCTGTTTGCTAGCGCTGCTTTTTCTATAAAGCTTCCTAACGACAACTTTCGCAGGAATTTTTGCGAACCTCATTGGTATGAGTGTTTAGTCATATTGGAATTCCGAATATAGCCCGTGCTTCACAGGTTAACTCCTCCTTTTAAAGTATCAAATAAAAAACGCCCACACGCTGGAAATACCAACGTATGGACGCTAGAGTATCTATCAATATGCTTTTCTGTTCTTTTGCGGTTGACGATACTGACATAAAAGGATTATTTAATCGCACCATTAACAACACCATTGATAATTTGTTTCTGGCAGATGAGATAGAATATCAGGATAGGAATCAAAGCCAGTAAATAGGAAGCAAATGCTAAATTATAATTGGTGCTAAACTGACTTTGGAAGTTGAGCTGTGCCAAAGGCAGCGTATTGGCACCACTTCCGCCCATCATAACCAATGGTGTCATGACATCGTTCCATGCACTAAGCGCGGTCAAAACCGCCACAGTCGCATGCATCGGCATCATGTTAGGAAAAATAACATGCCAGAAAGTCGACCAAACACCTGCACCATCTACATAAGCGGCTTCTTCCAATGCCATTGGAATGTTTTTTAAATACCCAACATACAGCAGCATGTTCATAGGCATAAAGAACACAACATACAGGATGATGACGCCGCCCCAGTTTGCTAAATGAAGGAGAGCAGCCTGCTTGACTTCAGGCATCATTAAAATGGCGAATGGTACGAACATCCCACTAAGCATGTAAAAGTAAGCAAATTTATAAAACTTTTTGCGTGCCATATTTCGTCCAACTGCGTAACCTGCAAGAGAATGAATGATAACAGACAAAACGACTGTACACAAGGTAATCAAGATGCTGTAACCAAGGGTCTGCCCAAAGTTTGTCACTTTCATTGCTTCTGAAAAGTTTGACAAACTCCATTGCGCTGGGGGTTGCAAGGCACCAAGAATATCATTTGTCATCTCAGAAGGCTTTTTAAATGCGATAATCACTGTCATATACAGTGGGAAAAAGATCGTGACACAGCCAATGATCATCAAAATTGTAATTGGCCAATTGGTACGACGACGTACACGATTTACAGAGCGATCTGTATTCATAGTTGTTCCTCCTTGCTTCCTAGGAATTTAAGTTGAAGCAACGAAATGATGACGATTACCACAAAGAATATTACAGCGTTGGCACTTTGATAACCAAACTGTCCGCCGCCTAAACCGTTATTGTAAATCAGGTAGGAGATTGACTCTGTGCTCTGCGCTGGTCCGCCTTTTGTCAGAGACATGATCTGGTCAAATACCATCAGAAAATTTTTCATGCACAAAACCATATTGATGGTAACAAATGGCATAATCAAAGGAAGCGTAAGATTTTTAAACTTTTTCCAGCCAGTGGCACCATCCAGTGCACCTGCCTCATATACATCCTGAGGAACCGTCTGCAGACCCGATATGTAAATAATAGTATTCATGGCAATAGACTGCCACGCCACTACAATTACCACGGCAATCCAAGCCAATTGTGGATTGGATAAGAAACTGGAACTCAACGTTGCGTTGCCCACTGCCTGACCGAATGCTGGCAGAATATAAGTAAAGAAGAAATTGAAAATATAACCGATTACTAAACCGCCAAGCACAGCTGGTATGAAATAAATACCTCTGAGAGTAGATTTAAAACGGATTTTAGAATTGAGTCCTATGGCCAAAACTAAACTGATTACATTGACAATGATAGTAGTTACAATTGCAACCAGAAAGGTAAACTGATACGAATGACCAATACGGTCATCTTGAAATAAGTTTACATAATTGCGTAATCCCACAAAGTTATAGGAACCAAATCCTCTGAAATTGGTAAAGCTATAAGCGAACCCTTGCAGAAGCGGCAGCGTGTTGAATAGAAAAAATAAAATCATGATAGGAAGTAGCATCGCTAGAAATGTTTTATCTTTACGACCGATACTCCTGGATTGCATTTGACGCTTCAATTCTTTCAACTCCTCTCTGGTTAGGACACTGAACTGGATGCTGCGGCTTTATGTTCAGCTTCATATGCCTGCAACTTTGCGATTGTATCCTCGTTGTAACGTTTCCAGTTCCGGTCAAACTTCGTTAAAAATACGTCTTTACTTTGACCAAGCAGAAATGTCTGAATCAAAGCGTCCACACTCATCTCTGAAGGATAATGGTGGTCCTGATAATCGACCATCTTGCCCTGTTGGATATAAGGCTGCATACTATCCAGTACTGAAGACATCTTAAAGTTTCCCTTTTTGCACGGAACTGCATTTTGCTCGTTGACATAGCTTTGTACGGTTTCATCTTTTAGCAGGAAATCCAGTACCTCGTAGCAGGCTTCCTTATGGCGAGTGCTCTTCATTACGCTGAATTGCAAATCATTTCCGGAATTGAGCTGATTTTTCGATGTATCATTGTTTGCAGGCATCACAAATGAATCCAATTGAATGTTAGGATTTACAGAGGTGATTTGTGGTACTGCGTAATTGCCAATCGCGAACATGGCAGCTTGCCCTTTAGCGAATGCCGTGCAGGCATCGTTGTAACTGTAAGCAAATGGGTCCTTCTGACCATATTGCAAAAGCTCTTTTTCCTTATCAGCGACCTCGCTGTACGCCTGCTTGAAAGTCGCTTTTCCTAAATTGACTTGCTGACATATATTTGGATTTACCAAGTCTACTGCAATGGCGTTCCATGGAGCCAATGTCGTCCATGTATCTTTCATTCCATAGTAAAACGGAGTGATTCCTGCAGCCTTTATCTTTTTGCAGAGGGCAATTAATTCATCCCAAGTTTGGGGAATTGTCCACCCGTGCTGTTGAAAGATTTTCTTGTTGTACAGAATGCCAGCGGCGTTAGCAGCATATGGCATCGCATAGACCCCTTTCTGGGGTACTAATTCGAGCTGTTTATCCATCTTTTTATAAGCATCCTTAATAGAATCCAGTCCTTTATAATCACTGATATTGAGGAGCATGCCGGCATCTAGAAAGTTAGAATAGTTGATATCACCGCCAATGCCGATAATGTCTGGCGGGTTATCCTTGATTAGTCTGGTCTTTAAAACCGTGTCGGCATCATTTGGAGAGGAAACGACCAAATGAATGTCTGAATGTTCTGCATTGAACTTCTGTGCAATGTTTTCGAATGTCTTGACTGCTTCCGGTTTATATTGAAACAGTTCAACGGTCACTTTACCCGTTACGTTTTGACAACCGGTGGAAAAAACAGCAACGCCAAGAATTAAACTAGCACACAAAACCATGGATAACATACGTTTCAATTGATGTTTCATTGCTTTGCAGCCTCCTTTTCCATATGTTCTTTATTCGGTTCGAATCATACCTATGGTTATATGCGTTTAAAATGCCAAAATTGACTCGTGAAATC
>ENA-UOOR01002900-UOOR01002900.1-fermentation-metagenome-genome-assembly--contig:-NODE-2900-length-16203-cov-14.799046_pt1 | contig 16203 bp, 18 predicted proteins | sample MGYA00245780_ERZ724029 | MGnify/ENA primary metagenome ERZ724029 (study PRJEB28704, sample SAMN03018315) | fermentation metagenome | biome: anthropogenic terrestrial biome; feature: soil... | reverse complement strand
AATAATTTTCTTGACTATTATAATATAAAATGATATTATTTAAACACTCTTCGAGAACTTATCCGTATTTTTCCATAATGTTGATTAATTAAATATTCAAGGAGGTCTTATGGAACTTAGAAGTTTAAAACTTTTTGAATTAAAAGAATTGGCTAAGTCAAAAGGTATACATGATGCCTATAAATATAAGAAAGATGAATTAATTTTTAAATTAAATGAAATTGGAATAAATAATAACAACATTAAAAATAACGAAAAAAACGATTTGGAAATTTCGGAAGGAAAAGAAGAAACGGAACAAATGGTGGAATTACCTGATAAGATAGTTGAAGAAATTGAATCCAGCGGTACGGAAGCCTTAAAGGTAACTGGCATACTTGAAACCCATTCTGACGGCTACGGCTTTTTAAGGACTCATAACTATTTAACCAGCGATGACGATGTCTACATATCTCCTTCTCAAATCAGAAGATTTCGTATGCAAACCGGTGATAAAATTTCAGGTATTACAAGACCTCCGAAGCAAGGAGAAAAATTTAAAGCATTGCTTTATGTCAAGGAAGTAAATGACGAAAATCCTGAATTAGCAAGAAACAGAAAAGACTTCGACACACTTATCCCTATTTATCCTGATAAAAGAATCAAATTAGAAATATCACCCATAGATATTGCAATGAGAATTATTGATTTAATTGCACCTATAGGGCGCGGGCAAAGAGGTATGATTGTAGCTCCGCCAAAAGCCGGTAAAACAACAATTCTAAAAAATATAGCAAACAGTATTGCTGAAAACTACCCTGAAATTGAAATTATTATGCTTTTAATAGATGAACGTCCGGAAGAAGTAACGGATATGCAGCGAAATGTAAAGGGTGACGTTGTTTATTCAACCTTTGATGAATTGCCTAAAAATCACATTAAAGTAGCTGAAATGGTATTAGACAGGGCAAAAAGGCTTGTTGAACATGGGAAAGACGTTGTTATTTTATTAGACAGCATTACAAGACTTGCCAGAGCATACAACCTGACTATTACACCTACGGGAAGGACATTGTCAGGAGGGCTTGATCCGGGAGCCTTATACGGTCCGAAAAGATTTTTCGGCGCTGCCCGAAATATTGAAAACGGCGGAAGTCTTACCATACTTGCCAGCGCGTTAATTGAAACCGGCAGCAGGATGGATGATTTAATATTTGAAGAATTCAAAGGCACCGGCAACATGGAAATTCACTTAGACAGGAAACTTTCAGAAAAAAGAGTATTCCCGGCAATTGATATAAATAAATCCGGCACGAGAAGAGAAGAATTGCTGCTTAATAATGAAGAGATGCAGACAATATGGCAATTAAGAAAAGCGATGAGCAATTTTTCAACTGCAGATGTTACTGAAAGAATAATTGATGGATTGATTCGAACCAAGACAAATGATGAATTCATCAAACAAGCTGCACAGATATTGAATATCGAGAAAATGAAGTCGGACTTGAATGACAGATACTATTAATTTTAAAAATAAGATATTGTATTATATAAAACCTTGTGTTATAATACTCAAGGTAAATTGAAGATAATGCATTTATATAGAGCTATAGAAAGAGGTGAACGGTATGAAAAAAGATATACATCCCAATTATAAAACTGTTACTGTGAAATGTGCATGTGGAAATACATTTGAAACCGGGTCTGTATTGGACGAAATCAGAGTTGAAATATGTTCGGAATGCCACCCATTCTTTACCGGCAAACAGAAATTTGTTGATAAAGGCGGAAGAGTTGACAGATTTAAGAAAAAATACGGAATGGAATAGTATACCTATTTAAATGAGCCTATAATATTTATGGGCTTTTTTATTTCGTTTTTTATTTTTTCTATTTTAGTAACAATACAGCTTGCGGAAGCAACTACCTTTTTTTCAATATCGGTAGTTGTTAAAAAAAATATTTTATGCTATAATTAAAAAAATTACAGAGGTGGTGTATATGTCTCATCAAGCAATATACAGGAGATTCCGTCCTAAAGTATTTGATGATGTCTTAGGGCAGGAGCATGTAACCAGGACATTGAAAAATCAAATAATGTCTCATAGCATAGCCCATGCTTATCTTTTCAGCGGAATAAGAGGAACCGGAAAAACATCCACTGCTAAAATATTTGCAAGAGCTGTGAACTGTTTAAATAACCATAAAGGAAATCCATGCAATGAATGTGAAATATGCAAAAGCATATTGGAAGAAACCAATATGGACGTTATTGAAATGGATGCAGCTTCAAATAATGGTGTAGATGACATAAGAGAGCTTAGGGACAAGGTAATGTTTTTGCCTGTTAAAAGCAAGTACAAGGTATATATAATCGATGAAGTACATATGCTGTCAAAAGGCGCCTTTAATGCGCTTTTAAAAACCTTGGAGGAGCCGCCTGAGCACCTTTTATTCATACTTGCAACTACAGAGCCTCAGAAAATTCCTGCTACAATATTATCTCGGTGCCAGAGATTCGATTTAAAAAGAATCAATGCTGATATTATTGTAGAAAATATGAAGAAAATCTGCAATGAGCTAAAAATAAATTACGAAGAAAAAGCGTTGAAATTGATTGCAGCAAATTCAGAAGGAGCAATGAGAGATGCTCAAAGTATTTTAGACAGATGCATATCCTTTAATTCTCAAGTTGATTACGACACCGTAATAAATTTATTGGGAACAGTCAATTACCAGGTTGTTTTGGAGGCAGCTGATGCAATAGTTGACAATAACATTGTAAGAACCATGTCTTTAGTTGACAATATTTTAAACAGCGGGAAAGAGCTTACATTTTTTCTTGATGAACTGATTATTTGTTTCAGAAATATGCTTATAATGAAAACAACAAATTCTTCCGAAAATCTAATGAGAATATCTGAAGATGAAACAAATGAAATTATAGAATTAAACAAAAAAATTTCTGTTGACGAAATAGTCAGAATAATAGAGGAGTTGTCAATAGCACAGTCAGAATGCAAGAGAGCATTAGCTCCAAGAGTTCTTTTAGAAACAAAGCTGATAAAGATGCTACATAATGTTCATTATGTAAACATGGAAGAATTAGTAAAAAGAATTGAGAACATAGAAAACAGTTTAATTGGAAAATATCAACCTAAAGACACAGCAAGAAAAAGTGAAACTGAACCTGATAGGATTAATAAAGAGCAAGAAAACATAGAAAAAACAAAAAAGACAGTAAATACAGAAAAAACGGAAAAGACAGTATATACAGAAAAAATTGAAAAGGCGAAAAAAACAGAAAAAAACAAGGAAGAAGCTCTTGAAAATAAGCAGGAAAACAAAAGTGACGATGCAATTTTCGATACCATAATAAATGAATGGCAGTCTTTACTTAAAGAAATAAGAAGCGAAAATGCAGGACTGCAGGCTATTATAAGAGAGTCCAAGCTTACTGAGGTAATAAACAAAAAAGCTGTATTTGAATTTAACCCGAAATTTACATTCCATATAAATGCTGCAAATCAGCCTAAAAATAAAGAAGAGTTCAAAGAGATTTTAAGCAGGTTTTTAAATGAAAAATGTGAAGTTGAATTTATTACGAAAAAAGAAGTAAGACATGAAATACCAAAAACAACTATAAAAGATGTATATGAAGAGCTAAAAAATGAGTTTGGAGAAATAGTAGAATATAAACAGGAGGATTAAAATGGCAAAAGGTAGAAAAATGCCTATGGGTATGCCCGGCGGCGGAAACATGAACAATATGATGAAACAGGTTCAAAAAATGCAAAAACAAATGGAAGATATGCAAAAAGAACTTGAACAAAGAGAAGTGGAAGCAACATCAGGGGGAGGAGCTGTTTCTGTTAAGGTAGACGGCAAGAAAAACTTGCTTGAACTTAAAATAGATCCGGAAGTAGTAGATAAGGATGACGTGGAAATGCTTGAAGATATGATTGTGGCTGCCATTAATGAAGCTTTCAGAAAAGCTGATGAAATGATGGAAAGCGAAATGAAAAAAGTAACAGGCGGAGTAAACATACCGGGGTTAATGTAATGGAGCATTACACAGCGCCTATTACGAAACTTATAGAAGAACTGGCAAAACTTCCGGGAATAGGTAGAAAATCTGCTCAACGGCTTGCCTTTCATATTTTGGAAATGGAGGGCAGCGACGTTGTGGAGCTGGCAAAAGCAATAGTCAATGCCAAAAAGCATACAAAACATTGTCAAACATGCGGAAACTTAACGGAAAGTGAACTGTGCAGCATTTGCAGCAGTTTAAAGAGAGACCGGTCAACCATATGTGTTGTTGAAGATGCAAGAGATATTTTAGCCATGGAGCGGACCAAGGAGTACAAAGGTGTCTACCATGTTCTTCATGGAACAATTTCTCCTCTTGATGGAATCGGTCCTGATGAAATTAATATTAAAAGTTTAATATCAAGGCTTAATACAGATATAAAAGAAGTAATTTTAGCAACCAATCCCACAATTGAAGGGGAAGCAACGGCTGTTTATATATCCCGCCTCATAAAACCCATGGGAATAAAGGTAACCCGCATAGCCCACGGAATCCCGGTAGGCGGAGACATAGAATATGCCGACGAAGTAACTCTCATGAGAGCAATGGAAGGCAGAAGAGAAATGTAGAAAGCATGAAAGTTCATGCTTTTTCGTCTTTTAACCGAAAGATTAGCCCTTGAAACTTTTCTATCTATAATCAATCGGTAAAATTAAAGTTCGGGAAAATACAATTGAATTTATGGAGAAAAAGTCTTAGAATATAAGTTATAAGAATATAAACTACTATTAGAGGGATGAGTATGAGTAAAAAAAACGAACCGGAAAATGGTTCAAAATTTAAAAGTTTTCTAAGAAAAAAGAATATTGAGATTTCTATTCAAAGATACCTGATTGAAGCATTGGGTTTAATGGCTTACGGTCTTTTCGCATCCTTGCTGATAGGTACAATTCTCAATACCATTGGCAAAAAGTTTGGAATTTCTTTTTTAACTGAAACAGTATGGCCTATTTGTAGTCAGATGACGGGAGCAGCAATTGGTGTTGCTGTAGCTTATGGATTAAAGGCTCCGCCTTTAGTATTGTTTGCATCTACAATTACAGGAACGGCAGGCAATATGTTAGGAGGGCCTGCAGGTGCTTTTTGCGGCGCCTTGGTGGGAGCTGAATTTGGTAAATTGGTTTCAAAAGAAACAAAAATAGATATTATTCTTACCCCGGCTGTTACGATTATTGCAGGTGTTTTAATTGCTTCCCTGGTAGGACCTGCAATAGGAGCATTTATGACTGCAACCGGCGAATTTATAATGTATGCTACAACCCTGAGACCTTTTTTGATGGGCATATTAGTTTCAGTTGTAGTAGGTATAGTATTAACACTGCCTATAAGCAGTGCAGCCCTTTGTATGATGCTTGGTCTCTCAGGCATAGCTGCAGGAGCAGCAACTGCCGGATGCTGTGCTCATATGGTTGGATTTGCATTTTTGAGTTTTAGGGATAACGGCTGGGGAGGAGTCGCTGCTCAAGGATTAGGAACATCAATGCTGCAGGTGCCAAATCTTGTGAGGAATCCAAAGTGCTGGATACCTGCTGTAATCGTATCTGCTGTTACCGGTCCTATGGCAACGGTTTTGTTCAAAATGGAAAACAGCCCCATAGGTGCAGGTATGGGGACCAGCGGGCTGGTAGGAATAATTGAAACATTAAATACCATGGGCGGAGGGATGAAAGTATGGTTGGGAATATTAATATTATACATAGGAATTCCTGTGGTTCTTACACCTATCATCGGCAGTATTTTAAGAAAAATTGGCTGGATTAAAGATGGCGATTTGAAATTAGATTTAGTTTAGCAGAAATATCTCCCTTGAATCCGAACATAAGGATTACATAATTGCTTTTATGTAAACCCTTGGAAGATAAAATGAAAGGAGAATTATGGCACAGCTTTATTTCAGATACAGCACCATGGGTGCGGGAAAGAGTATAGAAGTACAAAAGGTAGCATTTAATTATGAAGAAAGAGGACAAAACCCATTAATATTTACATCTTCACTTGATAACAGATTTGCAGAAGCAGGAGTTGTTGCTTCGAGAATGGGGCTTAGCAGAAGGGCTATATCTGTTGATGAGGATATGAATATTTTTGAAATTGTCAAGGAATATAATGATATATTCGGTGTTGATGCTGTTATAATCGATGAATGTCAGTTTCTGAAAAAACATCATGTACAAGAGCTTACTGATGTAGTTGATGAGCTGAATATACCCGTTATGTGTTACGGATTGAGAGCTGATTTCAGAAATGAGTTATTCGAAGGCTCCTACTGGCTTTTGGCATTAGCCGATAAAATAGAAGAAATGAAAACCATTTGCTGGTGCGGTAAAAAAGCCTTGACTAATGCCCGTATTGTGGACGGCAAAGTAGTATATACCGGTGAGCAAATTTTTATCGGAGGCAACGAAAGCTACATACCTCTTTGCAGGAAGCACTATAAGGAAGGAAAGGTTATGCCTTATAGAGAAAAAGGAGAAGATTTGATAATAAGATATGAAAAATTAAAAAAAGAAAAATAAATAGGAGTTTATATGGCAACATTTGATGATTTTATGAAGTTGGATATCAGGGTGGGAGAAATAATAGAAGCAAAAAACTTTGAAAAGGCAAGAAAACCTGCTTATAAACTGATTGTTGATTTTGGAGATGAAATCGGAACTAAAAATTCAAGCGCTCAGATAACGGAGATTTATGAAGCAGATGAGCTTGTAGGCAAACAGGTTTTGGGAGTTGTGAATTTTCCTCCAAGACAAATTGCGGATTTTATGTCTGAAGTGCTTGTGTTGGGGGTTTACACAGAGAAGGGAGTAGTCTTGATTCAGCCTGACCAAAAAGTTAAAAAGGGCGATAAATTAGGATAAAGATGTGTGGAGTGAATAAAATTGTGTAACGAGTGTGTGAGAAGGAGATAATAAGAGGAGGAATTATGAAAAGTGTATTTTATTATGATTCAGATATCGGTAAAATAGGTATTGCAGAGGACGGCAGCTTTATAACAAATGTTTTTTTTAAAAACGAGGAGCTGCATGATATTAAAGTAAATGAAACTCCTCTAATAAAGGAAGCACATAAACAGATAGAAGAATATTTAAGAGGCGAAAGGAAGTCTTTTGAGCTGCCAATATCTCCATCCGGTACGGAATTTCAGCAAAGTGTGTGGAATGCTCTTAAGACTATTCCTTACGGCAAGACCGTAAGCTATAAGGATATTGCCGTTTCAGTGGGCAATGAAAAAGCATGCAGAGCTGTAGGCATGGCAAACAACCGTAATCCCATTTCAATTATTATTCCCTGCCATAGAGTAATAGGCAAAAACGGTAAGCTCATAGGATACGGGGGAGGCATAGAAATAAAAGAGTATTTGTTAAAACTTGAAAATAATAATTTATAAAAACTTCACGCAAATTATTTTTGGGATTTTAGGAATAAAAAGGAACATCCTGTCTATAATAATACGGATAGGAGGTTTTTCCCATGAATGATATTCAAAAAAAGGTAAGTATTAAAAATATATTAGAAAATTTTAAACAAAAAAATAAACCTGAATACGACGAAATGTTTATAAATATTGAAAACGCAAAAAAGGAATGGGAAGATGCAAAAAATATCTTTGAAAATGTTTCACAGCCTGATTTAGTGGATTATGCAATATATAAGGTAGAGGCTGCAGAACAAAAGTATATATATCTTTTAAAGCAATATAAAAGCAATAGTTTAATATAGAATAGCGAGGTATCCTCGCTATTTTGATTTCTACCTTCTTTAAACTAATTCTTGCTCCAAAGTTTTGAACAGCTCAGAAGAAAAGAATTCCTCCAATGTTATGTCAAAGCCATCACAAATCTTTTTTATAAGCACAATTCCTATATCTTTTCTCTCGCTGTCAAATACACTGTAAACTGTAGATGGTGTAATGCCCGATAAGTTTGCAAGCTTATTTACGGCCATGCCTTTGTCGTCACAAATTTCATTTATTCTATTTATTACAGCTTCTCTTACAACCATTTCGTCACCCCCAATGGAATAAAAAATCATGAGGTAATTATAACACAATTTCGTTAAAACGTATACGCTAAAACGTAGAAATTTAATAAAATTACAAATAAATCTATAAAATAACGTTGCAATGTATCGTTTATCGCTGGAAATGAGTAATTATAATATTTGTGAATACATATTTATAGATTTCCAAGTATATTTGCTTTTCTTTTGCATAAATGTTAAAATAGTCAAAATATTAAGAAAGAGTGATGAAATGTCGCCAACCGCTGCGGAACAAATCATTGAAAAAAAAGACAAGCTGTATGAATTAGACTATATGAGATTTATTGCATGTTTTGCGGTTATGATAGTTCATATAACAGCAACAGGAGTTGAAGAATACATTCATGGAAGCTTTCCGTATATGCTGATGCTTATTGTAAATAGAAGTTTAAAATTTACTACACCTGTCTTTATACTTCTAAGCGGAGTAACAAGCTTTTACAGCTATGGCTACAAAAACCGTGAATTTAAGTACATGGAATTTCTCAAAAAAAGACTTTCTAAAGTAATTGTTGCGTATTTTGTGTGGTGTATTATTTATTACGCGGCTTATATATATTTTGGATATTACGCAATTGATATTAAATTTTTTGTGAAAAGTGTTTTGCAGGGTACAATGTCATATCATTTATATTTTGTAATAATTATTATACAGATGTACATTATAGGTCCAATATTTTATTTTATTCTGAAAAACTCTGAAAAGAAAGTAACAATACTGATATTTGCAGGAATAATAACATATCTGTGTGCTGAATTCATAAGATTTAATTTGTCGGACAGAATATTTTTGAAATACATGGCATTTTATATGTTGGGTATATATATTACTTTGGAATATAATAATTATTTTACATGGATTAAGAAAAATAAATTATTTATTATTTCAGGGTATATAATGATGAGTATTATTTACACAGTTGCATCATATTACAACTCTGCGGCATCTACCCTTGCATGGTTTCTATTTTCATCCATGTCATTGTTTTTTGTATATTTAATAGGTTTATTAATGAAGGATAAATTAAAAAATATTTACAGCTTCATTAAAGTATTTGGACAAAGCTCATACTATATTTATTTAATGCATCCGTTGGTTTTGGCGATTATGATTATATATGCAGAAAACAACTTTTTATCGGTTACACATAAAATAATCCTTAATACGTTTACGGTAATACCTATTACGGTGATTTCTTGTTTAACATACACTGTGTTAAAGAACAAATTTAAGAAAGAGAAATTAGCTATTTCAAATTAAAGATGCCCTAACCCCATTTTTCTGAGACCTGATTTGGGGACATTCCTTCTACTAACAGAGACTTTCCCTAAACAGGGAGGTGTGTCCCCATACCTCTAATAAATGGCTGGTAGGTCATTCGCAACGAATTCCCAATTTATGCGACGTAAGGAGCAAATAAATTGGTGAATGAGACTGCGCAATCTCATATTTACTGTTTTGCCTTTTCGTATTCCTGCATTGCTTTTAAGGTTTCATCCAACAAATAGTCTAATTCCCATCCCAACATGTCAGCGCCGGTTTTTATGGCTTCTCTTGAGCAGCCTGCAGCAAAGCCGGTTGATTTGAATTTTTTCCTTAATGATTTAAGCTCCATATCCAAGGTACTTTTCGAAGGACGCATCAATGCGGCAGCACCTATTAATCCTGTCAGCTCATCAGTTGCAAAAAGTATTTTTTCCATAGTGTGTTCAGGCTTTATCTTAACATCTGTAAGTCCGTATCCATGACTTGCAGCTGAGTTAATAATTTTTTCGTCTACTCCATTTTGGGACAGTATCTTCTGCATCTTCACGCAATGTTCATCAGGATACATTTCAAAGTCAATATCATGCAAGATTCCTACAATTCCCCAAAATTCCGCTTCATCTTTAAAACCTAATTTTTCTGCGAAATATTCCATCACAAAACTTACCGTATCTGCATGCTGCAGATGAAATTCATCTTTGTTGTACTCTTTCAGCAATTCCCATGCCTTTTCTTTAGTAATATTCATTATATCCCTTCCTTATTGCTTAATAACATAATTTTAACTTATTTCACATAACATGTCTATAACAAAAATCTTTTTAGTTTTTTATTATACAATTTTATATATAGATTGACAAATTATATACACAATGATAATATTGTGAAGGATATATTTATAGTAATTTTACGCATTGAAATTAAATACTTATAGCATAACATTTAAAAAATTAATAAATATTTAACCATCACACAGTTCGTTTGTTAATTAATTATTTATATTGATTTTTTTAAAATCACATGCTATAATTTTGGAGTATCAGTTATGAAGGATATAACAAGAGTTCAATCCATTGACAGGGCAGTTAAAATATTAGAATGTTTCAGCGAAGAAAATAAAGAGCTCAGGCTGTCGGAAATTTCTGAAAGACTAAATTTAAACAAGAGTACTGTTCATGGAATTATATCTACCCTCAAGTATAACGGGTTTATCTCTCAGGATGACGAAACTCAAAAATACAAATTGGGTATACGATTTGTTGAATTCGGTGATTTAGTAATTAATTCAATGAATATAAGAAATGCAGCGTTACCTGTTATAGATGACGTGTGTGATAAAATTGAAGAAACTGTGCATGTAGCAATGCTTGACGGAATAGATGTTGTTTGGATAGAAAAAAGGGAATGCACCAAATCAATAAAAACTTCAACCAAAATAGGAGCAAGGCTGCCGGCGTATACAACAGCAGACGGGAAAATGATAATATGTTATCAAAATAAGGATAAAATCAAAACTTATTTACCGAAAAGAATTCCTCAGTATACGCAGAATACGACAACAAATAAAGGTGAGTTCATTAAGAAATTAGAACAAATGAAGAAAAACGGTTACGCTATTGATAATGAAGAATATGTTGAAGGATTAAAATGTGTAGCTGCACCGATATTTGACCATGATGGGAAAGTTAGATTCAGTTTGAGCACAACAGGACCTGCTTTCAGGATGAAAGAGGAAAGAATAAAGGAAATTATTGTTATTATTAAAGAAGCTGCAAATGAAATATCAAGGAGAATTGGATATAAAGAGTAATTTCCATAGGATTGTCGGGAAGCCGGATCCTTTTAAAAACAGCATATATCAGAACGCAGTTCGACAATGCCGAACAAAAGTTATAAAATTTTCAAAAAAAGTGTTGACTAATATAAGACAATTTGTTAATATTGTACCGAATTAAACCACAAAGTTATAAGCAGCAATATGCTGATTATATATATTAAGAATTTATGGAGGAAAGTAATGAAAAAATTATTAGCAATAGTGTTGATCTTAGCGATGTCTCTATTTGCTTTCACAGCATGTACGCAGGATCAACCGGTTGAAACACCAAAAACAGAAGAACCAAAACAAGAAGAACCAAAAGAAGAAGAACCAAAAACAGAAGAACCAAAAGAAGAAGAACCATTAGCTGAAGGAGCTGTTAAAACAGGATTGGCAGTTGTGTCATCTATAGAGAAATCAAAGGATGCAGGCGAGAAAGACGGATTAGCACAAACAGATTCAGTAATTGTTGCAGTTACTGTTGACAAAGATGGGAAAATAGTGCAAACTGTAATAGATACTGCACAAACTAAAATTGAATTCAGCAAAGATGGTAAGATTGTACCTGATTTAAATACTGTGTTTAAATCTAAACAAGAGCTTAAAGAAGAATATGGAATGAATAAAGCCTCATCTTTAGGTAAAGAATGGTATGAGCAAGCTAATGCTTTGGCTGAATATGTAGCAGGCAAGACTGTTGAAGAAGTTAAAGCTATTGCAGTTGATGATACAGGAGTTACAACTGAAGTTGACTTAGTATCATCAGTAACTATTAAGATTAATCCTTATAAAGAAGCCATTGAAAAAGCTGTAGCAAATGCTCAGAATTTAGGTGCTGATGCTTCTGATGAATTAGGATTGGGAGTTGTAACTACAATTTCAAAATCTAAAGATGCAACAGCTGATAAAGCAGGATTAGCTCAAGCTTATTCAACATATACCGTAGCAACATTTGATGCAGACGGAAAAGTAACAAGCTCAATAATAGATGCATCTCAAGCTAACGTGGAATTTGATGCAGCAGGTAAAATAACTACAGACCTAGCAGTTGCACCTATAACTAAGGTTGAGCTAGGCGAAGCTTATGGAATGAAAAAAGCTTCTGCAATAGGCAAAGAATGGTATGAACAAGCAGATGCATTTGCAACCTATGTGGTAGGCAAGACTGTTGAAGAAATTAAAGGTATAGCAATTGATGAAAGTGGTCATGCTACTGAGGAAGATTTAGTATCATCTGTTACAGTTGGAATTGAAGACTTCCAAAGTAATCTTGAAAAAGCTTTTAACAATGCAAGCATTTAACAATTCAAACGCATAATCATTATTGAAGGGGCAGATGCTGCCCCTTGTTTTTTTTAAGAGGTGTAAGTTGGTAAAGAAATTTATTTCCATAATATTGTTAATATTAACATTAATAAGCTTAACTGCATGCGGTGAAAAAGAACTTACCAGGTATCAATCTGAATTTATAATGCTGTTTGATACCGCTACAAGAATTGTGGGATATACAAAGAGTAAAGAAGAGTTTACAGAGTATTCTCAAATTATTCATGACAATTTGAAGGAATACCATCAGCTTTATGATATTTATAATGATTATGAGGGTATAAACAATATCAAAACTATCAATGATAATGCAGGAATAAAGCCTGTCAAGGCAGATAATAGAATAATTGAGCTGCTTAAGTTTTCAAAAGAGCTGTATGAGAAAACAAATGGCAAAACAAATATTGCTTACGGTGCCGTATTGAAGATTTGGCATAAATACAGAACCGAAGGAGTTGAAGACCCTGAAAATGCCTCTCTCCCTACAGAGGAAGAGTTAAGAATTGCATCTGAGCATACAAATATTGAAGATATGATTATTGATGAGGGGAATTCAACTGTCTTTTTAAAGGATCCTCTTATGAGCCTTGACGTTGGTGCCATAGCAAAGGGATATGCAACTGAGCAGGTAAGCAAAATAGCAAGAGAAAGCGGAATGAATTCCGCATTATTGTCCGTAGGAGGAAATGTACGGGCAATAAACAATAATATTACTACAAATGAACCATGGAATGTTGGAATCCAAAATCCTGATCGCGAAGCTGAAAAATCAGTGATTAAAGTAGTTAAGTTAAATGATTGGTCTTTGGTAACAAGCGGTGATTATGAAAGATACTATATCGTAGATGGAGAGAAGTATAATCATATAATTAACCCTGACACAATGTATCCTGCAAAATATTTCACTGCCATATCTATAATCTGCAAGGATTCAGGGGTAGCTGATGCATTATCAACAGCTGTTTTCTGCATGCCTTTTGAGGAGGGTCTTGAATTTGTAAATTCCCTGCCTGAAACAGAAGCTATGTGGATTTTTAGAGACAAAACGGTAAAATACAGCGATAACTTTGAAAGCTATCTTAAGAATTAGCATCCATGGGTTTTTATTGACACTATTTGAATATTAATATAAAATTAATAAGCAATCCCATAGGTTTGGTTATTTATTTTTTTATATGAGGCAATATGAAAAGAGAATCAGAATTTAAAATTATTTATTTACAAGCAAAAGGAGCTATTAAATTTTTCCTTATATCTGCTGCAGCAACCATACTAAAGGTTGCTGCAAGTTTTGCTGTTCCTCAAGTTATAAGATTTACCGTAGACCATGTCATAGATGATGTTCCCTTGAACTACATAAGACCTGTTATGAATATGGTAGATACTATAGGCGGGGTAGAATATTTAAAAGAAAATTTGTGGTTCTTTGCCGTTTTAATACTAATTTTAGCATTTATAACAAGTATAAGCGATTATATCGGAAGAATTACCGTTGCCAAGGGAACGGAAGGAATTATAAAAAATTTAAGGGATAAGCTGTTTGAACACATACAAAGATTGCCATACAGCTATCATATTAAAAATCAAACAGGAGATATAATACAAAGGTCAACATCAGATGTAGAAGTTGTTCGTAATTTTATCGGCACTCAATTGGTTGAAATGTTCAGGGTAGTCATATTGGTTATAATATCGTTGATTTTAATGTTTTCAATGAATTTACAGCTTACTGCGGCAGTATTAATATTTATACCTGCAGTTGTTTTATATTCAACGATTTTTTATGGTATATTGTCCAAAAAATTCTTGGTTGCCGATGAAGCGGAAGGACATCTTTTTACCACTATCCAGGAGAATTTAACAGGGGTTCGCGTTGTAAGAGCTTTTGGCAGGGAAAAGCATGAAATAGAGAAATTCTCCCAAAGGAATAATACATTTTCGGAGCTATGGGTTAAGCTTGGTTATCAGTTAGGGTACTATTGGGGAATCGGCGATTTGGTAACCGGAGCACTCCTTATGGTCATTGTTATATATGGTACTTTTTTTGTGATAAATGATGTAATTACACTTGGTGAATTTTTGGCATTTGCTTCTTATACCGTAATGATTGGATGGCCTCTTCGAAGCTTTGGCAGAATTTTATCAGAGCTTAGTAAAGCAAAGGTTTCATTAAAAAGAATTTGTGAAATTTTAAAAGAGCCGGAAGAGCATGACAGTCCGAATTCCGGCACTCCGGATATCTATAAGGATATTGAATATAAAAATGTTACATTTAAATATGATGGAGAAATACCGGTTTTAAAAAATGTCAGCTTTACAATAAAAAAAGGAAGCACATTTGCCATATTAGGCGGTACCGGTTCCGGAAAAACAACTCTTATGTATCTTCTAAACCGCTTGTATGATTTGCCTGATGCTATGGGCAGCATTACCATAGGCGGAGTGGACATTAAAAATATTAAAAGAGAACATTTAAGAAAAAATATTGGAATGGTACTTCAGGAGCCCTTTTTATTTTCACGTACAATTAAGGACAATATAGCGATAGCTGAGCCTGATGCTTCCTTGGATAAAATTAAGGAAGCAGCGTCAACAGCCCGGGTTGATGAATCCATAGAAGAATTTTCAAAGGGCTATGATACAATTGTTGGAGAAAGGGGAGTAACATTGTCGGGAGGGCAAAAACAACGTGTTGCAATAGCCAGGATGCTGCTTCAAAAGACACCGATTATGGTGTTTGATGATTCATTGTCTGCAGTGGATTCCGACACAGATGCAAAAATTCGCTTTTCACTCAAAAAAAATAAGGGCAATTCAACAATTATTTTAATATCCCATCGCATAACCACTTTAATGGAATCTGATACTATTTTAGTCTTGGACAAGGGAGAAGTATCCGATATAGGAACACACGAAGAATTAATAAACAGGGATGGTATTTATAAAGACATATTCAATGTTCAGATGAACCTATCGGAGGATATCTAATGAATTATTACGAGGAAGAAAGCTATAGCTCATTTAATATTAAGCCTTGGTTAAAACTACGAAAATTTTTTAAACCCTACACAAGAAAATTACAAGGTCTTATCTTATTTATGTTGATTACTGCATTAATGGATTTATTCATTCCTTTGTTTCAAAAATATGCTGTGGACAGTTTTATAGCAAAGGATACTACCGAAGGTATAAGTAGTTTTATAGCTCTTTACAGTGCAGCTTTAGTGACTATGGCCGTATCGGTAACTGCATTTATACGACAAGCAGTAGTAGTTGAAATGCATATAGGAATGGATTTGAGAAAGGAAATATTTGAACACCTTCAAAATCTTTCATTATCATATTACAACACAACCCCGGTGGGCTTTATATTAGCCAGAACTTTAAGCGATACAAATAAAATCGGAAGTATGATTGCATGGGGATTGGTGGATGTTTTTTGGTCATTTGCTTATGTTATAGGTGCTTTTATTGCAATGTTTATGTTGAATGTGAGGCTTACTCTGATTGTAGCGATGGTAATTCCGGTAATGGCGGTTATAACAGTCTATTTTCAAAAAAAGATTTTACTAACCAGCAGAAAATTAAGAAAAGTCAATTCTAAAATGACAGGAAGCTTCAATGAAGGAATAACAGGTGCCAAAACCTCAAAGACATTGGTAATAGAGGATAAGAATTTGA
>ENA-UOOR01002899-UOOR01002899.1-fermentation-metagenome-genome-assembly--contig:-NODE-2899-length-16207-cov-10.324851_pt1 | contig 16207 bp, 23 predicted proteins | sample MGYA00245780_ERZ724029 | MGnify/ENA primary metagenome ERZ724029 (study PRJEB28704, sample SAMN03018315) | fermentation metagenome | biome: anthropogenic terrestrial biome; feature: soil... | reverse complement strand
GTAAAAGCGTTCTTTTATCTTCTTTTTAAAACAATAGAAGGGAAATGATTCCCTTCTATTAAATATTTACTGCAAATTGTCTTCCACTGTCTGCAAAAAATACTTCATTCCATCCATAGGTAATGTTGCATTCCCTCCAGACCTGATCCCAGTCTATATAATCAATCAGATTTTCCGGTATTACTCCCAAAAAAGATATATAATCTTCTTCATAAAGTTTATATGCTATGTCTGATTCATCAATTAATCTGGTTTTGTCTGTTACTTCTAATATAGTAAAATCACCGTCAAGAATTATCTGTGCTGTCTCTTTCCAATCTCCACAAGTAGAAGACTTAAAAAGTGCTGATAGTTCTTCAGGATCAAACTCCAATTCCTGTAATTCTACAATTTTATTATTCAATTCTTTTAGATTTTCATATTCTGAAATTTCAAAAGGTAGTTCATAATCAGAAATTAAATACTCTTCATCTGTGCCTAAAACTCTTTTAATTGCTGTCTGTAATTGTTCCTCAGACATCGGAAGGGTTAGCCATTCACCTTTTAGAATTCCTCTTGTATATGCTGCAAGGTTCGATATATATACTTTAAACATAATATTTATACCTCCAATATATAATATTTTAATTCTTAGAAACAATAGTTGAATTCTCCCTGAAGTTCTTTGTATCTCTTGTCTTGTCTGTCCATTAATCCCTTTAAAATTCCCTTGTATGCTTCTCTATACTCTATATTTGCTTTGAAGTCTTCCAGTATTTTATCTCTTTCTTCTTTTACTTCTGATAGTTCAGGATCAAGAATACAGACTTTTTTAAAATCTATATCTTTTCTTGACATACTTTTAACGCTGCATTCTCTTTCCGCTCTTTGTAGTTCTGCATCTGTAAATATATGATGTGTTTTTATTTCAGCTTCAGCAAGCATTTTAATAAGTTCTGAACGTTTTAAAACTTGGTAAAGTTCTTGCATAATTGATTCTGATATCATAATTTTTAACCCTCCCTCTATTAATACATATTACAAATATCTTCTTTTGTCTTATTGTCTGTTATGCTCCATCCGCAGCCAATATAATATATAATACTGTATCTGTCAAAGAGTTCAGCAAAAAAATGTGTATCATCCATGAATGATATTGTAAAAACCCTGTCACCATCAAAAGTCGATTGAATTAATCTAGTAAATGTCTCTAATTTTTGTGGCTTATTCTCTGACAATTTTAATAATGCCTCTTTCGTTGGTTTACCTTCATTATGATACATTTCAAAACATACTTCTGACCAATTTCTTAATTCTGTATATTCCCATTGCTGCACATTAGCAGAAAAATATATTCCCATACTTGCCCCTGAATATGCTCCCCAGGCCCAAAAATTGGCTTTTGTATTTCCTTTTCTTGTAAGATTCGCTGGATTTACAGTTCCGAATGATCCACCAGATATTGAAGTATAAAGTTTATTATTTGATAATCCTATGTGTACTGATCCATTCTCACAGATTCCATTTTCATATTCACTGTAAGTATGTCCATCAAGTCTTGCATTTTGAAAAGTTTTTCCATAACTATTAGTGTATGTTACAACATCACCATTTTGTGGGTCTCCGTTTGCTGATTCAATAACAGATATAAGATTATTAATTTTGTCAACCAATGATTGATTAACTACCCCGGCATAACATTTATTAATTTCCTTTAAAGATTCAATATTATACATAATTTTATCCCCTTTCATTCGCTCAAATTTAGCCTGTAAAGGCTTTTTAATATGCTATAATATATTTTATCTGTCGGCATACTATAGCACATTAAAAAGGCTTTAAAAGCCTTTAAATAACCAATATGTCAAATTCCCATTGAATACAATCTTTTGTTATGTATCCATTAATATGATCTCCTGTTCTTCCTGTAAATCTCCATCCAATTTGTTTAAAAAATTCATAGTATTTATAAAAATATTCATCATCTGATTTTTTAAATATTTCCCATTTTCTGCCGTTTTGCTCATCTGTTATTGTTCTTATTAACATGTTAAACCCTCCCATCTTATTAAATAATCGCTACTTTGATATGTCCATTTCTTGCAATAAAAATACGACAATTAACATAAAATTCTTGCGTATAGTCATAATCATATACATGCCATTTTTCACCTGCTACTAGTTTATATTTATTTTTGTTTAAAGCATCTGCAATTTTTTGTGCGTTTGCACTTGCAAAAAATGAATTGGTTTTACTGTGTAAATATTCTTTTCCCTCTTGCGTCTTTGCAATTAACTTTTTCATGATAAAAAACCTCCTATGATTATATTATTATTGATTTGTTAAATTTCAACAACATAATTATTATAATATTTAAAACCGTCATAAGTGCCACCATATTTTTTGCTATAATCGAATACTTTCATATATTCACGATTCGTTTTAGCTTTATCATATACAACAAGTTTATGATTATTTTCTTTAATTAAATCAATTAAATATTTCATTCTCTTTACCTCCTATTTTTTTGCATAAAATTGTAATTTTATTCAGTTTAATAACTCAATACTCCTGCAAAATAATTCTGAAAAAAGATATAAAAACATTTATTGTCCTTGTCTTTTTGTATTTCCATTCCCTGATCCTGTAATGATTTTAATATTACATCTCTTATTTTTGCATTAATGGCTTTATAAAGAGTATTTCCGGCACAATCAACCATTAAGACATATTTTGTTTTTTTTACTATTCCTTTTAATATTAATTCTTCAAAGAATTTATCTAACATGTTTAAACCTCCACTAATTCAAAATAATGACCGCTATACCCTTTTGATAAAATATTAATTGGATATAATTTTCCTGCTTTACATATAGGCAATGAATTATTGGGATATTGCATGTAATTATTTGCCGGAAAATATGCGTTATTGTCTTGTGTAGCTTTTAACATTACCCTTTTACCGTTATTGTTTTCATATTGATAAACTACCTTAGAATTTTTAACATATGCTGTCTCAAATACTTCAAAAGGTTTATTACCCATGCCCAAGTAAATAATTTTTTTCATAGTTTAAATCCCCTTTCATACTTATAATATTTTATTTATTCTTAATAGTATGGTATAAAAGTATCATTATTACATTTAAACATCTTACTAGTGTAATTATTTTGCATGATCATGGTATCTGTATTATTATCATATATCCATGCAAAAAATACAGATAATGGATAAAATTTTATATGAGTTAAACAGGATTGAATTGTATTAAATTTACGAATAATACTGTAACCGTTACGGTTCGTCATGGTTACAGTATATCGTTTGTTTTCTTTTAATGCTTTAATTGATTCTTTAGTCATGATTTTACCTCCTTATAATCCATAATTATATTTATTGTATACCTGTGCTATCTGATGCAATTTTTTACTTACCGGATAATCAAATTGACTTAAAAAATCTCTTGTTTCTTTGCTCCAGTACCCTGTGTTGTCAAGTATTTGTTTTAATTCTTCTTTGACTTGCTTTGTTATTTTGTTTTTCATATTTTTACCTCCAGAAAATTAACATGTAAAAGATTGATTTTATTCATAATAATTATGATAAATTCTTTTACATGCCCTTATTAAATTTTCGTTTATTTCTACTCTAAAATTATCATCATTTGTAAATATCAATTGTTCTTTCTTCATAATTAGTATCAATCATTATCCCTTTTTTGCCGTTTGACATAGTAACCAGTCTAAAATTTAAGCTATTTTCTTCTAGCCATTTGATTAATTTTTGCATTATAAAAGCCTCCTAAAATAATGTATTATATTATTTTTTTTGCAAATATGCCTTAAAACCTTCCGGGTCATATTGATCTATAATACTTGCGATAATTTGTATATCGTACATGGTAATGTTGTCTGGATTATAAATACTGTATAAGTCTTTATAATAAGGTCTACAGTCATGGATAATAATATGTTGGTCAAGGTTTGGTTGTTTTGTAGTGTAGATTTTTTGTTGTGTTTTATCCCATACAATAGCGGATTTTTGTTCTTGTGCTAATTTTACGTCAATTTCCAATTCAGTATAAAGTTGTAGTGATCGTCTAAATATATTAAACATAATAACCTCCTATTTTTGCCTTTTATGGATAAGGCATAACCATAATTGGAATAGGATTTTTTTATACAGGATATCCTTTAAAACCTGCTAATTATTGTTAAATAGATTTTTTTTGCAATAAAAGAGACACAAAACATTGATACAACGGCTTATGTCTCTTATGTCACAAAAAGTTTAGATCATAAATATTAACTATCTTTTTTAATGTATTCTTGTAATAATTCCTCCTCTCTTATATTGCCTTGTAATAAGTCTACCATGCCGTTTAAGGCGGTTTTTTCATCCGGATATATGTTTAATACTTTTACCAATTCATAACATGATTTGTTACGTTTAACTACTGTATAGACTTCCTTTTTGTCTTGCCTTTTAATGATTTTCATTCTTTGTAACCTCCTAAAATTTAATGTTTCCCCCCCATTCATTTTATATTTTTTAAAAATAGAAGTCTATACAGTATTAAGGAATTGATTATATTATGCAAAGTGCAGTATTAATAGCAAGTGATACGCCTTCCTGTTCCATGGATTTTTTAACATATTCTGCAAGGGATATAAAAAAATTGATATCGGTTATTGTGAGTTTATCCGGAAAAACATTTAAAAGGATAACATTGTCATAAACTACCTGTTTTAAATCTTCAGAATACCATGATCCAATAGCTTTTTCGGCTCTGGGAATATCTTTATAACGTGCCCGAATTTTTTGTGAACAGTGAAGAATAACATTACCTATAAGTTTTTGACTTGCTTTTTCATTACAATTATAGGTATCTGGTATGAATAGGGAAATAGTATTTTTTACCGGATTGACTTCTATATAATCATTTCCGGCAATATTAGAATACATTTCGTCAGTATCTAAATTTTTTGTTGCTCTTCCATTTTCAATTGCAGCAGATTCTAAATTGTCTACAGGTTTTTTGTCGGATAAAAAGAAGGAAAAATTGAAGAGTTTTGAATTAATTTTCATAGGTAATAACCTCCTAAAATTTGGTTTTTGAATTATTAAATTTTTTAGTTATGCACTAGACAGACTGAAAATATCAGTCTGTTTCGGTCATTTAGGCCTCATCAGTAGTGCTGTATGGTTTAATATCTTTGGATATCTTCTAAAGATTTTTCGTGAATTTCACTAGCTATTAAATTATTATAATGTTTAGCATATATTTGATATGGATTTTCAAATTTTAACTATCTATTTTTATAAAAGCGTTTCCGCTCATAATGTATATTATTTCCAGCTTACTGTACTTTGTCATTTTACCATCATTTCCCATTTTAGATATGGAGGAAATAATTGTAAAATTAGAATTGAATAGAATTGAATAGATTGAATTGAATAGAATTGAATTGAATAGATGTGAATTTCGCCTGTTACAATTGATCCTGCTATCGTTTCCATAGCGTGTCACCCATGCATAGCTTTTATACCATATTTTGTAAAATGGTGCTTGCTACAGGATGTTATAACTTGCAGGCTGTTATGACATTATATACAGCTGTTTTACTGTCTGTATTTTGTAGCTGCTACCTGTCACGTATCGTTTACTAGTACCAGATATCTAATACTAATATATTGTCTGTTTTTCAGGTAGACCACAAAAAAGATGTAAAATACTGTATATATGTGTTTGTCAATGTGCAAAATTGATTATTGCATTATATTGATATCCACCTATGTTTATATACGGCTATACTACTCACTAACAACTTGCCTATTTTACTTATTTTCCCTTTGCGGATATCCACATCGGGCAAGTATTTCAGATCACTAGCTTTCAAACTGATTCAGCTATTTCATAGGTATTTTTCAATGTCTGCAATATTCAATTTTCAAATTACGTGTAAGCTGTGTTTTAAACTGCAAAACTAATTTACAATGCAATTATATATAATGTTTCATTCGTTGTAAACGGCGAAATTAGACTGATTAGGGCGTTTAGGATTGACTAGGTGCGTTTAGCTACTGTTTACTCCTGTTTTCGTACAAATGCAATATTATATAAAAATGTTTTAATAGATAGATAGATAGATAGATAGATAACGTTTAAATGGCTTTGTTAGCGTTTAAATGGCGTTTAAATGGCGTTTAGATGGCGTTTAAATCAAGTATTATATGTTTATAGGGTATTTGCACTATTCGACAAAAAAAAGGCGTTTAGGGCGTGGTGGTGGTGATGGTAGCTGGTGGTGTAGCTGGTGGGGTAATTTGTTTTACATACTGATCATGTTACCCTGTGGATACTGTGGATAACTTATCCACAGCCTGTGGATAACCCTGTGGATACTGTGGATAAACCCTGTGGATAAGTAAAAGTTATCCACAGGCAAAGCTGTGGATACTGTGGATAAGTACTTGAATGATTTTACATTTCTTGGGTATTCGCTTTTTGTGTCAAACATTATTGCTTTACACGTATACACAATTTACCTATATCTTCCAGTCATCATCCCAGTTTTACTTACATTTATTTACACGCCATGTGATCCGCTAACCATGCATGTTGTAGGTTATTACACGTCAACTCATTGACTTCACTCAAAATATGTATTTAATGTTATGTTTTTATTGTATGCCTTGTAATGCAGTGATACCAATGCCTTCAGTGCCCGGGCATATTTACGTTTCAATCCTTTTTTTGATCGCCCAAAAGTCCCTACCCACCCCAATTCCCACACTTTTTTCAAATTTACCCTCAAATTCACCCTATTAAATTCACTCATTTTCGCTTATTTTCACGATATCTCACGGATATTTCTTCAATTATCTCTCATTTCCTTTGATTCTCTTAATTTTTCAAATTTTTACCCCATTTCATCGTAACCCCTTATCGTACCATCTACCGTACCTTTATCGTAAACTTTTCGTAGCTCCGTAATAACTCCATAACATAAATCTAAGCAAACCTAAACAAATCTAAACAAATCTAAATTAATCTAAATAATTTCAAACAATCTCAAATTTAAATTTTCAAACCCACTAAAATCAACACTTTCAAACCTCAATCAACGTAGACCCCTCTATTTTCTATTTTAAGACGTTTTACCTCTATTTAATATAATTTCATTACTTACTTATAAAAACGTCTAAATCTTTATCCTAGACCCCTAGAACAAGTTTAAAATTATATGTTGAGTCTACAATTTACTTTTAGTTTACTTTTAACTTTAATTTAGTTTGAAATATATCAAGAATACATCAGGACAACAAATTAATTATTTTATATTATCTGCTCATTTTTATTTGATAAATATAATATTATATGTTACAATGATAATAGGAGTATTTTAAAATATTTTATTTTTAGGAGGTGATATGTATGACCAAGAAAACACAAATAATATTTTCACCACAATTGGCAAGACAATTACTCAAAGATCGCTATGTTATTGTAGACATTCAACCGAACTCAACAAACCCAGAAAGAACAGTATTCTTTTTTAGAAACGATGATGGACTTGAAGAAGTCATAAACAAATTTCAACAAAGCAAACAAAATATCAACACAAAATAAAATACAAATAAAGGAGAGAGTAGGTAATGAGTAATAATCAACAACAAAAAATAAATAAATATCAACAATCATCTAGAGAAAAAAAGATAATTATTAAGAATGCAATTTTTACAGACAGAATTATTTATAGTATTTTACCTTTAGGATTTGCGTTACTTTCATATTTGCTTTATGAATCCAGAAATACAACAGACACATCCACAACTATAAATATATTAATGAATATTTTAACAATTAAAACTAAAAAAACTACTATTAAGTATCTCAATAAGTTGAAAGAGTTTAACTTAATAAAATTTAAAGAAGATTTATCCGACACAGATGTTAATAAAAGATTTGAAATTGACCTAACCCAGTATTATGATATTCAAGGTGGATTTGAGCAAATACCAGGGCATATATTCATAGATAATTATATTGGTGAAGACTCATGGACAATATTCTGTTTGCTTTGTAAAATGTATCATACTGATTATGGCAATGCTATGTTGTCTCAAGAAATGATTGGATATAACACTGGAATCAAACATAGAAAAACTATTAAAGATAATATTATTAAGTTACAAGAAAAAAATTTAATATCTATTATACCAAATCAAACATCTACTAATCCATTTGAATCTGGCAATGGGTATGATGGATATTTAATTTTATCTAAACCTTGTAAATATAAGATTAATTTTTATTCTCAATAGCAAGGTTTTGATTGAAAATTCGTTAGAATTTTCCGCAACGCTAGTTACATTGAAAAGTTCTTTGTGTAAGTAGTATTGTGTAAGTATATTGTAGGGGCAAAAAACGAGTCTGGAAACACTTGATTTTACTACATTTGAAGGCAGTTTCCCATTGTTCACCAAAATCGCACTTTCTTGACCAAGTGTGTCACGAAATCTGGAATATCCAGATTCGGTGACACAAAAAATCTGGAATATCCAGATTCGGTGACACAAAAAATCTGGATATTTTGACCTACGTGAACAATGCGGAACTAATGCGGGTTTGAAGGCTATTTTTTTGTATTAAAATAAATACAATCAACTGAAACTATTGCAAATACTATATTTGGAGGTTATTAAGCAAAATGACTAAAAACAACACTCAATCAACTACCTTGTTAGACTTAAATCTAGAACCATTTTATGAACGTTACTATTCAGAGGATACTGCCTATGGAGTTTATGTTTGTTATAATTTAGATACTGAAGTTAAGTCTGAAGATTATTTTGGTTTTGGGTCTACTACATCCTTTCAAGAAGTTACAATCGTAGGTAATTTCCCTCGTCTTACTATTGGTAAAAAATATACTGCCAAAGGTGAGATTGTATTCCATAAACAATATGGAGAACAAGTTAAGATTCACTCAATATTCTCCCCTGAATCTAATACTCAGACTGACGAGCAAGAATTCATTCGTTTTCTTGTTACAGATTTGCAATTTAAAAACATACTAAAAATTTATCCTATGCCGGTTACTGCTATTATGGATGGTACTTTTAACTACAAAAAAGTGAAAGGTTTTGGTCAGAAAAATTATACACTTTTAAAGACTAAAGTTGAGAGTAATTATAACAACATGAAAGCTATGTCTGTATTGGGGGGTTATGGTTTAAAATTTAATATTATTAAGAGATTAGTCAAAACTTATGGTTCTGCTGATTTAGCGATACAAAAGGTTATGGATAATCCTTATCTGTTGTATACAGAAGTGGATGGCATCGGTTTTAAAAAGGCAGATCAGATTGCCCAAGCAATAGGGTTTGATTTTCACTCTCCTAAACGCATATTAGCAGGAATTATGTACTCAATTGAATTACAAGAGTCTAAAGGCAATACATATGGATTAATTTCAAACATTAAGCAAAACGCCGAAGATATATTAAATTTAGAGATTGAGAACGTAGATGAGTTTTTGGATAGCTTAGATTTTTATGTTGATAAAGAAAATAATATTATTGCTCTCAAAAAGACTTGGCAATGCGAAAAAGATATAGCTGAAGAATTGCATCGGTTGAATGGTGCAGAGACAACTCTCTTATTCCCAGAAGAAGAAATTTATAAGTATATCAATGAGATACAGCAGGAATTAGGGATTGAATATACTGACGAACAAAAGCTGTTGTTTCATGAAGTAAACAGAAGTAATTTAATTATGCTTACAGGTTTTGCTGGTGTGGGTAAAACTTTTACGCTTAATGGTTGTTTAAAGATGCTTGATAAAAAAATAAAAGATGTATCACTTGCTGCACCAACAGCTAAAGCTGCAAAAGTTATTGAAAATTCAACTGGGCGAAAGGCATCGACAATTCATAGATTATTATATTGGTCACCAGATGGGTTTATATATAATAAAGAAAATCAACTTGACGCTGAGATTGTAATAATTGATGAAATTTCAATGTGTGACATTTGGCTTTTTAGAAGTTTAATAAAAGCAATTCCTGACGGATGTAAATTAATACTTGTAGGAGACCCAGCACAACTTGAAAGCGTAGCTACAGGAAACGTATTGCATGACATTATTAATAGTAAATGTTTTCCGGTTATTAAGTTACAAACTGTTTTTAGACAAGCACTCAAAAGTGGAATATTATCAAGTGCAACAGATGTAAGACAAGGTATTAAACCATATGACTCTAAGTCTGAATCATTAGAGTTGGGAGCCACAAAAGATTGTCGTTTGTGGTTTGGAGAGAAAACAGATACAGCAAAACGTATAGCCATGATATATAAGTCTTGTTTAAAGAAATGGTCTGTAGACAACATTATGACGATTGTACCAATGCATAAAGGACAGTCAGGTGTTAATGAACTTAATTCTATATTACAAGCAATTGCAAATCCACAAGATGGAACAAAGAATGAATTAATATTAAATTCTAGAATGTTTAGAGAGGGCGATAGGGTTGGGCATACAAAAAATGATTATCTAGCAAATTGGTTAGATAAGAATTATGAATATGTTGGTATAGATGGAGTGCTTAACGGCGATACAGGTATTATAAGAGAAATAAATACGTCCGAAAGATTAATATATGTTGACTATGGAGATAAGATAATAGAATATAATTCTGGGAACTTTGATCAGTTACAATTATCGTATGTTATTACATGCCATCGCTCACAGGGTTCACAGTCACCTGTAGTTATTATGGGTATTGACATATCGGCGTATATGAACCTTAAGAGATCACTGGTGTATACTTCAATTACTAGAGCTTCGCAGCAATTATTTATTGTAGCAGAACGTAAAGCATTGAGTATGGCGATTCATAACAATGCTTTAGTATTGAAGAAAACATTCCTCTGTGATTTACTAATTAATTACAAAAAAGACTTTACTACTGCTTGACAATTATAATGTTATATGCTATAATAAGAGCATGGAGATATGAAAATTCACATTATATTTCATTTTTTCAAATCTCCATGCTTACTTAACAAATAAAATATTATATGTTTGGAGGATTAATATGACATACAGAGGGATATTACGACAAAAACCTTATAAAGACGGTATTCATTATGGGATTTTTCAAAAAGGTAATTACTATGATTTTATGGACAATTTTAATTGTCAACTAATGGACAGGGTTAAACTAAGAATTATAGCTGATAAGAGAAATGTATTTGACGAGGAAGGTAAGTTGTTAAGAATTAAGGATTTGAATGGAAAGTATCATTATAAAATTAATAAGAAAAGTATTGATGATGTTTTAAAAGAGAGTTTAGAAGCTTATGTAGAAATTGAAATGGAGAATATTACTCCAGAATATTTAAGAGAGGTAGTGAGCTAATGGGGGCTGTTCATCAAGAGACATTAGGACAAAATAGAAATTGTCATGAGTGGGAAGCACTATCTTTGTCAGAAATTAATACTATAAAAAGTTTAATAATTAATAGAATTGAATTTGATAAATTTTATGAAGTGAAATTATATGAAACTCAAAGTGTTTTTTCAACTAATGGTGTTCCACAATTTTATGAAATTATTGAGGTTACATATTTAGATTTAGAGCGACTGATTAAAAATGCTAGATTGTCAGACCAACAAAGAATGATAATCAAATATGTAATGCGTGGGTATGATTATGGATGGATTGGCGATAAGATAGGTTGCACTGCATTAAACATAGAAAATATTTTTGATACTGCATGTGAAAAAATTAAAGAGCAGAATGATTTTGAATGGCAAGAGTGGATTGAAACCAGTGGTAAAATTAAGGTTGAGGGTACATATAAACAATGCAGTAAGTGCCAGAGATGGTTAAAAGTAAGTGAAGAAAATTTTAGATATCATCCCAATACTAAGGATAATATGCAAAGTAGATGCAGAAATTGCGAAAGAGAATAATTTTAACGCAAAAAACTATATAAAATGGTCATTTTACCTTATAGAAATACTAGGGATAGAGGAGGATTATATTTTGAGTTCATGTTATAAAATAATAATGCCCAATGGTCAGAAAAAAAATATTTATTACAATAATTTAGACAATAAAATTGATTTAGTTGAGCAAGAGGTGCTAAGGTATTGGGAAGATTATTTATTATCACATTGGATATGGCTTGGTAGGTATGAGCAAGGTAGATTAAATTACGAAGATAAAGTTAAATCTTTGTTAGATAGATGTGGTACTTTTGTATTATTTGGTGATTTTAAAGAGCATGATATTTTAAGTAACAGTAAACGAAATCAAATGTATGATAATGAAGTTTTATTGTCATGTGTTCCTGACGATGTTAAAGATATTGTTTTTGGGATTGATGTAGAATCCGGAGATATAACACAAACTCCTAAAAGAAGTAGCACTATTATTACTAATGAAATTTTATCTGGTAATAAACAATATACGCAAGAAATTAAAATACATAAAAAAAGATTCCCAAAAGTAATAAAGAGATACAAACAATCTCATCATTATAAAATTAAAAAAATATATTTTACCAAAGATAGAATAGTTAAAGAATTGTACAAAATTAAAAATGGGGATTTACAAGAGAAACCATTAAATAGAGAATTGCCTGAAGAAGAATTAATTAAGTGGCAGCAAAAGCCGTTTAAAAATATTCATGGCGAAAATGTTTATGAATACAGAGATAAAGTAATTAAAGGGCATAGTGGCATCATAGACTCTTCCTTACCATACATATGGAAATGGTGCTATGTTAATACTGATAACGAGTTTGAATTTAATGGGCAAAAATATAAAATAAGCAACGAAGTTGGGCAGTATTCTGGACGAATTGTCCGGAATAGGCGTGGGGATGAAGATATTGTTTATGATATGGATATGATTTTATGTTATGAACAAAATGATAGACAGTTTTATTTTGATCAGAAAATTGATCAAATAAAAAATAAGTATATTCAACAAATATAATTTTATATGTTCATTTTAAATATTACAAATTTATTACAGTTGTAGAGCGATTTGCTTATTGATTTTAGCCACTATATTTTTAAAGGTAAACTTATTCGACTTTACTATAAAAGTGGCTCAAACTTTAATTTTGGGCTTGTACGTTGATAATTTAATGGATATTCAATGACAGACAAAATAATCTTTCGAAAGGGTGCTGCGTGTGGCGAAGAAAAAGAAAGATGATATGTTTTTTGGATTACGATTAACAGATGAACAACAAGAATTTGTGGATGCTGTACTTGGAAATGATTATGATGTCATTTTCGTAAATTCTAAAAGTGGTACAGGAAAATCGACATTGACTGTGGCTTGTGCGAAGTTGCTTGTGTCTAGTGGTAAGTATAATGGTATGAAATACATTTTTAGCCCTGTAGAAGAGTCAAAGCTTGGTTTCACTCCAGGAACGGCTGAGCAAAAATGGAGTAAATATTTCACACCTTTAATAGATGCATTGATAGAAATAAATGAAGTTCCTGAGAGATGTATTAAATCAATTGCAGTTCAAAATTTAAAAAGTGATTGTGAACCTTGGATAGATGCAATGGCACATACATTTCTTAGGGGAAGTAACCAAAAAAATTCTGTAATAGTGATCGAAGAAGCGCAGAACTTTACTACTTCCGAGTTGAAAAAAACTTTAACACGTTGCCAAGATTCAAGTAAGGTTATTGTTATTGGACATTCTGGACAAAACGATTTAGAAGATAAAGATAAGTCTGGTTTTGAAAAATATATTGAACATTTTAAAGGTCAAGAAAGATGTAAGATTTGTAATTTAACAAGAAATTTTCGGGGATGGATTTCAAACTGGGCTGATAGTCTAGCTGAATAGTGAACTACCACGAACCTAAAAGGCATCGTGGGTTTATGCCACAAAATAAATAAAAGATTAAGAGGAGGAAAAGGAATGGCAAAGTCAAAGATCCAGGAGACACACAAATTATCAATCGAAGGTATACTTGATATTCGGAGTGATAATACAATAAGAATTTCGGTTGAAGATATCGGGGACAAAGAACTCAGTGATCTACTTTTGAAATTTAACGGTGAAAATGTGAAGTTTGGAGTTGCATTAAATAACGAAATAACTGAATAAATTGAAGATTTGATTCATTAGTATGAGTGGTGGGTTATGTCAAACGATTGCCGTTACCCGATATGCGGGATATAAAAGGTCGGATTCAAATGGGGTGAAAGGGCAGTGGCAGAGTAAGTCCAGCCACTAAAAATTAAATAAACATTTCCCATCAAGAGTACATGTTGACTTTGATAATACTGTATGTGTATTTGGGAGAAAAACTAAAACATAAAGGGACTAACTTTTGTCAGCAGGGTTGGTAAGAGTAGCGTTGGTGCTGTTGAGTGTGCTAAAAGCGGTAGAAATGGTTTCCTCGCCTAAAATTTATGAAATTACATCCGATAACGAGTAAGTGGAACGGGCAACCACTTTCACCTTCCGTTGAAAAGCGTTAATAAAATAGGTAGTAATGATAAAGTTATATGGGATACGCCGCCCCATCTATCAGATGTAATTTCATAAATTCAAAGTTTGGTATATTTTTAGCTTATGTACCATAGTGTACAAAAAGTTTCTGTAGTCGTTTTGGCGATTACTGTTTTTTTCACTGCCGGTATAGTTTAATGGTAGAATAGGTGTCTTGTAAGCATCGGATCGGGATTCGATTTCTCGTACCGGCTCCATTCCCCCTATTTGTGGGGAATGTTAAGTCAAATTCACAAAGGAATAGGGGGTTTTTTATTGTCGGGCTATAATAGAAATTCTGGAGAATCTTTTTTAGATTATGCCGATAGGCTTATAACTGGCAGAAATGAAAAAATTTATGATTTAGATAAAGCAGAGATTTATCAACTTTTATATGGCGATAATGTTTCAAGTGATCATGCTCGTAAAACGCTGAGGACACTTGAAATGACAATAGAAGAAGCAAAGAAAGATCAAACAAATAAGGAAATACATAAAGATTTAAATGATAAGGATTTAAAGCCTTCGCAAAAGGATTCAATAGAAATACATCCTGATGGTAAGCAAACTAGTACGAAGCTTATTGAAATGTCCGAAGAAGAATCAAAAGATGTAAATTTTTTATTGAGCAAACATGGTTTTGATATTAAGGCATGGGAATTAGTGTCTGCTAGAAACAACATCTGGAATGTCTATTCAAAATTAGATGGGGTGCAGGTTTTATATTCTAGTAAAATAGTTGTTAAGCCAAGAGTTGATAATATATCTTTCGAAGAAGTTAAAGAGCATTTTGAAGAATTTACTAAGAATTATCAATCGCCTATTCATATCCCAACAAATTATGATGTTAATGGCAAAATGTTAGAAGTAAACATTGCAGATCTGCATATTGGAAAGCTTTGTTGGTTTGGTGATTCTGGAGAAAATTATGACTACAAAATAGCTAAAGAAAGATTTTTATATATAATCAATGACGTTATTACAAGAACAAAACATTATAAATTTGAAAAGATAATGTTTGTTTGGTGCAACGACTTTTTCCATTATGATTCAATAGAAAATACTACAACGAAAGGAACCCGACAAGATTCCGACATACGTTGGCAAAAGCTATATCGTGCTGGCGTAGAATTGCTTATAGAAGGAATAGATTTACTTTCGCAATATGCTCCCGTAGAGACATTTTATATTGGTTCTAACCATGATAGGATGACAAGCTATTATGCGATTTGTGAACTAAGTGCTTTTTATAAAAATAATAAAGATGTGAAAATAGATATTGCTCCTATCTCAAGAAAGTATGTTGAGTGGGGTAAAGCCCTTATCGGGTTTTGTCATGGATCAGATATATCTAAAAAAAATCTCGGTGGGCTACTGCCAAAAGAAGCTAGAGAACAATGGGGCAGAACTCTATTCCATGAAATTCATGCTGCACATTTTCATTCTGAACAACAGGTTGAAGAGTACAACGGAACAATTATTAGATATGTGTCTTCCCCTACTTCTACTGATAACTGGCATTTTGAATCAGGGTATACCGGGACGATTAAAAAGGCACAAAGTTTTATATGGGATCGGGATTATGGATTGACTGATATATTGCATACATCAATAATTTAAATGTTATATGTAAGTAAACTAAAAATTATTTTTAAGGAGGAAAAGGAATATGGAATTAAAAGTTGTAC
>ENA-UOOR01002898-UOOR01002898.1-fermentation-metagenome-genome-assembly--contig:-NODE-2898-length-16225-cov-2.715646_pt1 | contig 16225 bp, 18 predicted proteins | sample MGYA00245780_ERZ724029 | MGnify/ENA primary metagenome ERZ724029 (study PRJEB28704, sample SAMN03018315) | fermentation metagenome | biome: anthropogenic terrestrial biome; feature: soil; material... | reverse complement strand
ACTTCCACTGCTCGATATGTCATATCAAGAAAATTGCCAATTGGCGTTGGAACTAAATATAATGCTGCAATATTGTCATCATATGACTTTTGTATTTTCACTCAGATATTGTCCTCTTTGCTTTTTCTCTTAAATCACGTTCAGCATAAACGATTTTCATTAAATCTGTTTTTTTACGCTCAGTGATTCCAAATGCCTTTTGGATTTCTTCAATGAGAAAATGTTCTTCAACACTATAAAATTCATCATATAATGAAGCACTTACTAAGTTCATAAAAACTAAGTTCTTTGTTGCTTTTGTTTTTTCGGAAAAATATTCAATGAGTTTTTCAATATTATGATTACTCTTACGATATTTTAAAGCATCTTCACCCATTTCATACTTTAAACGGTTAATAACTTGGGTCTCGATTTCACTTGCTTCACCATCAACAGAAACAACTTTAGTTAATAAATCAATGAAATAAAATTTTTCTTCTTTCGATAATAAACTTAAATACATTTTCATCACTCCTTTATATAATTATAACATATCATTGTGTATTCTTAAAATTAAATATCTTTTTTATTATTTCTGTGTATTCACCATTATCTTCATAAACATATAATGGTTCAATTACTTTCATTCCTTCTAAACGATTTTTCTTTGCTTCTAATAAAATTAATAATGCCTCTTTAGAACTTGCCTTTGTATAGACAAATTGCATTTTCTTGATTGCGAAATTAGTTTTTGATAATTCCTTTACAATTTCAGCGAGTCTTTCGGCACGATGAACCATATAAAATGTTCCGCCATCAACGAGAAGTTTCTTTGCTTCATTTACGACATCTTCCAAAGTAGCTTTTACTTCATGTCTAGCAATTGTTAGATATTCGTTTTTATTAATGTTTCCATTTGGATTATATTTAAAATATGGGGGATTTGATGTAACAATATCAAATGTATTCGCAAATTCATTTTTATAGATATCTTTAAAATCGGCATTAATAATTTTGATTTGTTTTTCAAGTCCATTCATGGCAACACTTCTAATTGCCATATCAGCAACATCAGCTTGAATTTCGATGCCAATTATATCTGCTTTTGTTTTTAAACTTAAGAAAAGAGGAATTGGAGCGTTACCGCATCCTAAATCAATAATCCTTCTTGTCTTAGAATTTGTCTTTACGAAATTCGCAAGCAAAATAGAATCAAGAGAAAATGAAAACATTTCAGGGTTTTGAATTATTTTTATATTCTCATAACCTAATAACTCATGAATCAATTCCATTGTCTGATTCACTCGCATTTGGATTAGATCTAACTTTTGTTACATCTGTTCTCGTCCATTCGTCATATCCTTCTTTATCAATAGATTCTGTTTTGACGATTTGACGTAATAGATTTACTGATACTACTTTACAACATGAACATGTTGGTGTTTTTACTTCATCCCCAACTTGAGGCATTATTTTTTTCATATTAGAATAATATTCATTTTCATAACCAATACAACACATTAATTTTCCACATTGACCTGCAACTTTACCCGCTGATAGAGCCATTCCCTGTTCTTTAGCCATTTTCATCGTAACTAAATCAAATTCACGTAAATGCGTTTTACAGCATAGTTCACGACCACAGCTACCAATTCCACCGATCATTTTAGCGCCTTCTCTTTGACCAATTTGACGCAATTCAATACGAACACGGAATTCACCAGCTAAATCTTTTACTAATTCACGGAAGTCTACTCTTCCTTCGGCTGTATAATAAATTAAAAGTTTTGAACCATCGAGAGTGTATTCACAATCGATAGTTTTCATATCAAGATCATGTGTTTCGATTATTTCTTTTATTTTACCAATCGCTAGACGACTCTTTTCTTCATTATCCCTTGCATGTGATAAGTCTTTATCATTTGCCATTCGAATAACATTTTTAAGATCATGTTCAATTTCGCTGTCTTCAATTTCTTTTATGGGCTCAATTACTTTACCCATTTCAAGTCCTCTAACTGTTTCAACAACGACATTGTCGCCTATTTCTAATTTATATGATTGCGGATTAAACCAGTATATTTTCCCTACTTCTTTGAAACCTATCCCAACGACTTTAGCCATTGATACACCTCACTATTTCTATTATCATATTAACATATGCTAACTCGACATTTAAATTATACCTTATTTTAACTTTTAAATCCATTAATATTTCTAGTATCTTGATTTCTACAGGCTGAATTAATGTTAATTCTTTTGCTCGTAAAAGTTCTTCAAAAACCAAAGGTAATTCCGGATTATTCATATATTTAATTTTATCATTTTGTAAAGTGATTAATAAGCTCAAGAATTGTTCTTGATATTGTTTCCCATTTCCAAAGAGAACTTTACTTTGGGAGTTGAAAACAACAATTGGATTTAAATTAGGATTTTCAAAACTCATTCCAACATTTTTGACTGCATTTACAACTTCTTCGAATGCTTTATCTTGAGCATATCGATATGCTTCTTCAAGATCATTTGTTAGTGTTGCAATAATTGAAGCCAATTCTGAGGTTACTTTTCTTTCAATTAAATCTTCTTTAATTGCATCTCTACTAACCATTTTAAATGAAACATTTTGGCTACGTGATTTAATTGTTGGAATTACTAAATTAGTATTCTGTGTAATTAGAACCCCATAATTATTAACTCCTGCTTCTTCAATAAACTTTAAAAGTGAATTGGCCGTCGAAGCTGTTGCCTTGTCAATATCTTCTACAATAAATATTCTCTTCTGATCTGAAAGCCTTGAAAATTCTCGTTCAAGTTCCATAATCTGTTCTTTTTTAATAGAATTACCGTCTGGAACAATAATGAAGACATTGGGATTACGATCTTCATGAATCGAAATACATTCACTGCATTTTCCACATGCTCCACCATTTTCGCAGAGAAGTAAACTAGATAAATACCTTGCTGCATCCATTTTCATTGTTCCCCTAGCTCCATGGAACAGATATGTATGGACAAGTCGATTTTTCTTAAAACTATTTTGTAAGAGTTTTACGACTTCTGGCTGATTTTTTTCTAGTTTATGATACATGATTTTTCTCCAAGAATGAATTTAACTCCAATCTAACCCTGTCACTAACCTCTTTAATTTCTCCCACTCCAGAAATAATTTTAATTCGTTCTGGAAAGAGTTTTATTACTTCTTGATATCCTTTATAGACTAGTTCATGAAAACTCATTTGTTCTAAATCTAAACGATCTTGATGTCGATTGTTTTTCGCAATCCTGTTCATCCCAATAATCGGCTTGACATCGATATAGAAAGTGATATCGGGTTGTAAACCATCTGTAGCATATTGATTTAAATCATAGATTTTTTGAATACCAATACCCCTTGCATATCCTTGATAAGCTAAGGAACTATCTAAATAACGGTCACATAAAATTATATATCCATTTTCTAAATGTGGTTTTATAACTTCATTTACATGCTGGCGCCGACTAGCAGCATATAATAGTGCTTCTGTAATTTTATCCATTTCTGTGTTTTCCACATTCAAAATTATATTTCTTATTTGTTCGGAAATTTTACTTCCTCCGGGTTCTCTGGTTCTTAGTACTTTATATCCTTTTGCGATTAATTCTTTTTCTATATTATCGATGATAGTGGTCTTACCGCTACCTTCTGTTCCTTCAAATGTTATAAATTGCCCTTTCATTTTTCTACCCCTCATTCATATCTATATTATCTCATATTATTCGTAAAAAATAAAGTCCTATTTATGTTTTATATGATTGCATTAAATAAAGTTTATATTATAAATCATATGAAACGATATCGATTTGTTTATTTTGAGTCGATTATTAACTATAATATAATTAATTTCTAGAAATCAAAAAATTCCTCCTAGGTTAACCCTTGGAGGAATAAGTTTTTTGATAAAACGTCTTTGAGTTGTTTTGTCCCTTTAGTTTCGGGGAATTCGATATGAAACTTCGTTCCAAATCAATTTTAGATGATTCTTTGAATAAGAAGTCACCTAAATTTTGAAATGATTTAACGATATATATGCCGCTTTTTTAATAAATTACCTTTTCGAGATATAAACCATTTGGAGGCGCCAGTTTTGGAGCTTTCTTTCGGTTTTTACTTTCAAGGATATTATTGAAGTCCGATGGTGTAATTTTACCTCTCGCTACCTCTAAGAGCATTGCAACAATGATTCTCACCATATTATGCATGAAACCATCACCATGGAATGTTATGGTTATTAAATTTCCACTTTTAATTATATCTAGTGAATAAATTGTTCTTGTGGAATTCGTAAGATGATGATTTTTTGTAAATGCTTTAAAATCATGTTCCCCTATTAAACATTCCGAAGCAATGATCATTTGTTCTAGATTTACTGGGTAATGATAATAATATCGATAATTAATTAGTAAGGGATTATAAACACCTAAATCAATCAAATATCGATATACTTTACTTTTCGCCGAAAAGCGCGAATGGAAATCGTCATTTACATGTTCTGAATTTCTAATATAGATATCTTTTGGGAGTCTTGAATTAATCGCATTTTGCATATTTTCAGGTGGCATGATGATATCAGTATCAAAGTGGAATACCTGCCCATTTGCATGAACTCCCGTATCTGTTCTTCCTGAAGCATGGATTCGGGTTTTTGTTTTTGTTATGATTAGCAATACTGCTTCTATTTCACTCTGGACTGTTCTTAATTCTCCTTGAACTTGAAAGCCATGAAAATTTGTTCCGTCATAAGCGACAATACATTTATATCTCATAAAAGAATCGTACTCGCAATTGAAGCGCCAAGAGCAATAATCGTAACAACAAATACAAGAACATCACTAACATGATATTTGAGTAAATTGATGCTTGTTCTTTCTGCACCAGGAATATATCCCCTAGCTTCCATTGCGTTTGCAAGGTCTTCTGCACGTCGATATGCGATTATAAACATTGGAATCAACAAGGATACAATCTGCTTTATTTTGTCATCTAGTTTTCCTTCTTTGAAATCAACGCCTCGGGAAGCTTGTGCTTTTAAGATTCGATTAGCTTCATTTATCAAAGTCGGAATAAATCTTAAAGCAATTGATATCATCATTGCAAAGATTGAAGTGTTTAAACCGATATGCTTCAATGGTTTAAAAAGAGATTCTAAGCCATTACTTAAATCCGTTGGCTTTGTTGTTAGTGTCAGTAATGACGAAAGCATAATAAGATTAATAATTCTTAAAAGAACTTTTAATGCTGTAAATAAACCTTCATCATAAATATTGATTTGATATGTAAATAACGATTGCGTAGGTAGGGCAATTGTTTGCAAATACATCGCAAGAACAGCTATAATTAAAAACTGCAGCATTCTAAACTTTTTTGTAATCTTACCAATTAGGAAATAGATTATTAACAAACCCATAATAATTGCAATATTAATAAGTTTCATATCGAATGAATATGTGGCAAGAATCTTTCCTTGGGTATTAAATAAGACTTGAAAGAGCATTGTAAAGATTAATAATGCTGCCATTATTTTAATACTTTTTAAAAATTTTGTAATTGGTACTTTTGATGACATGATTAAAATAAATATCAATCCTAAAGTAATTGCGAGAATATATATATTTGTAATAATAAAGACTGTAATCATTAAGACAAATAACGATATCAATTTAGTTCTTGGGTCTAGACGATGGATCCAAGAATTAGCATTATAGTACTGGCCAAGAATCATATTACCATTCATTTATTGGTACCGATAACTCTTTCTACTTCTTTAAATGCATCATCAACATTATATTGATATTCGTCTAATTTCACGTCCAATTTAGTTTTTAGTTTTTTCAATACTTTAACGATCTCTGGATAATCTAAATTACAGTCACGAATAATTTCCTCATTTCGAAATAAATCATCTTTAGATCCATCAAACATTAATTCTCCTTGTTTTAAAACAAGGACCCTTTTTAGATATTTAGATACAACATCCATATCATGGGTAATAATGATTATTGATTTATGATATTCTTCATTCACTGTTTTTAGGAAATCGAGAAATTCTGATTTAGCAAGTGGATCTAATCCAGCAGTTGGTTCATCAAGAATTAACACATCAGGATTCGATGCTAAAATTCCTGCAATTGCAACTTTGCGCATTTGTCCACCACTTAAATTAAATGGCCTGCGATCTAACAAATCAGTAATACCCATAATTTCAGCTGCTTCACGCGCTACTTTTTCAGCATCTTTGACGCCAAAATTCTTGGGACCAAACATAATATCTTTTAAAACAGTTTCTTCAAAAATTTGATATTCTGGAAATTGAAAAACTAGACCGACTGTTTTTCTTATCGGCTTTAGTTTTACTTTTGTTTTTGCTTTTATCACATTTCCAAAAATATCTAATTCTCCAGATGTAGGAAGGTTTAATACATTTAACAATTGTACTAGTGTTGACTTCCCTGAACCCGTATGTCCTACTAAACCAATAAATTCATCTTGGGAATCAATATTTAAACTAACATCCTTTAAAGTAAAACGAATAGGTTTCTTTTTACTTTTAGGAACATAGTAAGCAAAACTTACATTTGATAACTTAATTCCCATAATATTTCCTCAATTTTTTCTTTGTTTTTTATATCTGAATTTTCTATTAATTCTAATAACTTCATCGACTCTAATATATCTAATTTGCTATCCTTTAGGATTTGTCTTTCTTTGAATACTTCCGCAGGAGTCCCTGTTAAAACAATCTTTCCTTCATTCATAACAACAACTTTTGAAGCAAGTAGAGCTTCGGTTAAATTATGAGTAATCGATATGATTGTTTTAGTTCCTTTTAAATCTTTAATTACTTGAATTACTTCTCTAACCCCTTTAGGGTCAAGCATTGATGTTGCTTCATCAAAAATTATAACTTCAGGGTTTGAAGCTAATACTCCAGCTATAGCAACTCTTTGTTTTTCGCCACCGGATAAATCTTCAGGATTGGCTTCTAAAAAGCCATTCATTGATACTAGTTTTGAAAAGTCATTAATTAGCTTAAGCATTTTTTCACGTTCTACTTGACGGTTTTCTAAGCCAAATGCAATATCATCCTTCACCGTCACACCAACAAATTGGTTATCAGGGTTTTGAAAAACAATACCAATTTTTTGTCTTAAAGCGTCTACTGTTTCTTCTGTTAGTTCAACTCCATCGATATAGATTGTCCCTTGATTGGCTTTTAATAGGCCAACAATTAATTTTGCTAGTGTCGATTTCCCACTACCATTATGGCCTAATATACAAATGAATTCTCCTGCTTCGATGTTTAAGCTTAAGTCATCTACAACATTTGTTTTATGATATTTAAAAGATAAATTATTTATTTCAATTATATTCATTCTTAGCCTCTTAACTGATCGGAATCGGGATTTCATTATTTTGCGAAACAAACTCTACTGATACGCCATTGATACATACGATTGGAAGAACATGGGTTTTATCCATATAAGTAAATGTACAGTTTTTATCTGGACAATTAGGCCAGTCCAATTCTTTATCATGGGGATGGGGTTCATATGGCATATATATTTTTTCATATGATAAAATCACTTTATTGCGAATATTTCTATTCAAATTTACATCAAATATTTCGCGTTCTATTTCTACACCATCTTGCTCGATTAAAACTGTTAGATGTTCTAAATCTTCAGCATAAATAGAATATGTATAATTTAGGGACTCATCATAATCAAGTTCAGCTAAAGTAATATTTTGATATTTAATAACTACAATCGCATCATCTGTGGAAATATTAAAACGATCATAATAGAACGAAAATAAACTAACACCGATTATAAGTACTATTGCGATTATGACTACATCTATTTTCTTCATATAATCCTCTTCCCTTTTTGTTTATTTTACCACTTTTCATATGCATTTGCAAGATTTTAGTTAATGATAACGTTGACCCATTTTAACTGTTTTTAATAATTTTTCTTTAAGTTCAGGATTAATATCAGATGAAAGCATTCGATACTCCCAATTGTTGACGATTGTGCCAGGAATATTCATTCTAGCTTTATCGCTTAAACCATATAAATCTTGAAAAGGAACAATCGCTATTTTAGCATCTGTATTATATACAAACTCAATAAACTTCCAATGTTTTTGACGATGGGAACGAGGGATGTTTAATTGTTTATTAATTATTCCTCGATCTTTCATTTTTAACTTACGATACCAACCCATAATTGTATTGTTATCATGGGTTCCCGTATAAATAATAGTATTTGGATCGATATTATTTATTGAGTGAAAATTATCCGGCAATTCAAATTGAATAATCCTCATGCCTGGATAACCGGTAAATTGTAATAAATTATATACATCAAAATCTAGATAACCTAAATTTTCTGCGATTATTTTATTTCCATCTAAATTCTTATTTACTAAAGAAAACAATTCTAATCCAGGTGCTTTTGTCCACACACCATTGACAGCGTTCTTCGCATCTTTGGATAGAGAATAATAAGCAGAAAAACCACGGAAATGATCAATACGAACTAAATCATAAGTTTCCAAAGAAAACTTAATTCGATTTATCCACCATGAAAAATCATCTTCTTTCATATAATCCCAATCATAAACAGGATTGCCCCATAACTGTCCCGTATTAGAAAAAGCATCAGGCGGAACTCCAGCAACCCTCGTTGGTTTTAAATTATAATCTAATAAGAAGTTTTGCGGTTTTGCCCAGCAATCAGCTGAATCATATGGTACATATATGGGCATATCACCGATAATCTCAATACCATTTTGATTAGCATATCTCTTCATTCGATAGTATTGCTTATAGAAGAGAAATTGAATAAAACGATATTCATCTATTTCAAAATAATTTTTTTTAATAAACCCTTCTAATTTTGGTCCTCGTAAACGAAAAGTCTCTTCCCATTCTATCCATGGTAAATCATGATGATAGGTTTTTAAACAACAAAAGAGGGCATAGTCATTTACCCATTCACTGTTTTTTTCAAGAAATTCATTATATTCTTTTGTTACTTTTGATTTGTTTTTATATGCTAGCTTCAATATTCTTAACTTGTTTTCATTTAATAATTCATAGTCGACTTTTGAACGATCTTTGGTTTTATTTAAAAATTCATAGTCGTTTTTACCAATTAAGCCATCATCAAATAAAGCATCAAAATCAATTAGTAATGGATTCCCTGCATAAATTGATGATGTAAGATAGGGAGAATTGCCTGCAACCGTTGGCCCTAGTGGAAGGATTTGCCAGTACTTCTGCCCTGATGCAACTAAAAAATCAATAAATGCATATGCACTTCTTCCCATTGTACCAATTCCATAATCGCCTGGTAATGATGAAATATGAAGTAAAATTCCTGCTTTTTTCATATTATATCCTTTTAATATATTTCTTCTAGAGTCAATTCTCCATATGAATATTCGATATTATCATTACCATCTTTGACTAAAATATTTCCATTATCAAGAATATCTAGAACCGTTATCACACGACCATTAATTAAATATCGATCACCAATAACCGATGAATTCTTCCTACATAAATCGATGTAGGAATGTTTATCTTCTAAGAATAATTTATAGTAATAATCAAACCATTTTAAGATTTCATCAATTATGATTTCGAGGTCAATTGTTTCATTTGTTTCGATTTTTAGCGATGTTGCTTTTCTAGTTACTTCACATGAGAAATTATCATTATTAACATTAACACCAATTCCAATTATCAATGCTTCAAGATCATTACTAATGATCGATTCTAGTAAAATACCCGATATTTTTTTGCCATTGACTAAAACATCATTTGGCCATTTTAGTTTTACTTTATCCGTAAAACTACTTATAACTTTAAAGATCGCAGCACTCGTTAATAAGGATATGCGGGAAACACCTTCAATTGCTTTATTAGGTTTTAATAAAATTGACATCGCAATTGAATCATTTGTTTTCATTTCCCAGGCACGATTAAATCTTCCATAACCATTGGTTTGGTTATGGCAAATTATGACTGTATGATCTGAATATTTATGATAGTTTTCTTTCAAGTATTTGTTTGTGGAAAGGAGGGTATCAAAATATATTTTCTTAAACATGTAATTTCACCTATAATTTATTATACCAAATTTACCATCCTTTTACAATCAAGTTGAGAATTTAATATGACTTTTCGATTTATACTATTAGGAATAACCATATAAATTAATAAAACAACTATATAGCATTATATAGTTGCATTAATAAGACCTTTTACAAAAGCCCTCTTTAACCACTCTACTTAATTATCACCTGGATCATAACACATCAAAGGGTTGTTACCACAATAGGAATATAAATTAAGTCCATTAATACTACTAGGATCTAAATAACTTACATCATCAGCACTTAAGAACCTACCCCACTGTGGATTATAGTACCTCGTTACATTATAATACAGTCCAGTCTCGACGTCACTTCTCTTATTACCCACAGTTTTAATAATAAAGACTTCATTCTGGTATAACCCTATTATATAATTTTATTCTCATAAATTCAATCTAGAAATACATTTCAAATTATCTTTTCTGGTCGTAAATATTATTAGGTTAATTATCAATCCATTTTATTAAGATTCAGTACGCGCTAACCTGGCTATCAGTAATAGCCAGGTTACACACGTTGATCTTAGCTTGAGTAAACACGAATAATGCTTCTAATACTTTAAGTTGGTTCTTTTCATATAAATCACCTACAAAAGTTTTTATTTCAGAATCATAATACCATAATCCATTTTATAGAATCTCAAACTATTAATTGGATTAGTTTATCTGTAATCAGATTGAGTAATTATAGTTTCTTCATTCGTTGTTTTATCATAAAAAATATATTCATTTACGATAAGGTCATGTTCATGTTTTTCAATCATTTCTTTGAAAACTAATGGTTTTCCATTAACTATTGGCCAATCAGGGCTTTGAAGCCATTCGGGAGGTGTAGTATCATAATTAAATAATTCTATAATCTTTAATTCACACCATTTTTTCTTTTTTAATTTTGTTAATCCTAGAGGAGCGGAATCCACAATTTTAAATAAAAAATCCTCATCTCTTATATCAAGCCATTCTGGCTGAATTTCTGAAAGAAACATAAATTCATCTTCTTCGACATTATATGGATTAATTTTATAATTGCTGGTTTTAAAATAATGTTTCACCATCCAATAAATTTCTATTCTAACTCTTAATTCAGAAATATTAACCTTTTCAATATTTTTTTCATCCGTGTAATATCTAAAAAAATGCAATTTCTCATTATTAAATAAAAATTTTTTGAAACACTCCCATCTTTATAAATATCCCAAAAATCTTTAGTGCTTATTCTTCCTTCAACAAAGTCCTTCATTATTTGAATAATTTCTTTTGTTTTTTTCTTCAATTTTATTCTATTTTTTATATAAGATATCACTTTTTTCCCTCTTTTTTACTTATTAATAACCTAAAAACCTTCTAACAGTATCCCACCAGTTATTATAATTAGGATTTGCTCTATGAAATGGACCACCATTTGTCTTGAATCCATGTATACCATGAAAACTATTAGGCCCTAATCTATGATCATGTTTATTTTGAACGATAAAATAATTTCTATTATTACCATATGTACCATAAATATGACTAATTTCTAACCCCTTAGGTGGTTTCCCATCAGCATAGCCTTGTGAAATCCAATATTTTGTTCTTTGCATGTCTTTATCAGATTTATTCATAAAACCAGCTTGTGAAGCAGAACCAATTTGCTGTTTCCAACTTGCATAACCACCGATTCCACCAAAAGCCCCCGCACCAGCTGTACTCCACATTGCTGATTCACCAGCATTCATCATGTCATTAAAGGAACTATTAAAACTGTTTCCATTGGCCATCGAAATAATAGCATCTCCACTTGCTACTATAGCCGCACCCGCATATGCTGTTGTTGCACCTACAAAGGCAAAAGCAGTTATTGTTGTCCACATACCAGCACTTGCAACCCCGTTTGCGGCCATAACTACGGCTCCATAAGCAGCTAATGCTCCACCAGCTGTACATACAACTGCAATTCCTAATCCAACTACAATTGCAGCTCCAATTACCCAGTGATACCAAGCATTTCCAAAAGGATCAATTCTCATGATTGGATTGTTTCCACAGTAAGTATATAAGTTAAGTCCACCAATTGATTCAGGATCTAAATAATCAACAGAATCAGCATTTAAGAATCTTCCCCACTGTGGGTTATAGTATCTCGTTACATTATAATACAGTCCAATCTCGACATCACTTCTCTTATTACCCACTGTTGTAATATTAGAAATTTCATTCTTGTATAAATCTATTATATAATTTTGTTGAAATAAATTCAACCTAGAAATACATTTAAAAAAATCTTTTCTTGTCATAAATATTATTAGGTTAATTATCAATCCATTTTATAAATATTAAGTACGCGCTACCCTGGCTATTAGAATAGCCAGGGTATACGCGATGGTATAAACTTAAGGATTCAAAATGATAATTATAGCATCTTAACTTATAACACTATATTCAGTATAGAAGTAACATAAGACACTATCGTCGCGAAGTTAAAAAGTTACCTTAAAAACAAGAAAAAGAGTAAAGCGTTCTCTTTGTTTACTCTTTTTGTAATGTAATAATAATTTACCAGTCAATAAATGTTAAAGAAAATTTAGCATTTATTTTACTAAGCAAATTGAAAATTTTCTTGTTAAATACAATATTAAAAGTATTTGTTTCTTCCTCAACATAAATGACTAATTCTATCAACGCATGGTAATTTTTAATATATCTCCCCAACACCGGCATCTTTTTATAAATTATCTCAAGTTGTTCTGTAAGGAACTTGTTTATGGGAATTTCATCTTGAGCTATAGCAGTATAAACCCATCTGTCATCTTTTTGAATAAATTCTCTACTTGAAAATTCAAACGTTGTCTTTTCTCCTTTAACATATATATCACAAGGAAGATCAGCTACTTCTTTTAATATATTAACATTTAATCCAATGCCTTTAATTGTTAGATAGAAAAATTTTCCTTTCTTCATATACACCTCTTAATTAAACATGCTTTTAATCCATTCAGCAATTTCTCTCAATAAGTTCCTATCCAGATTGTTTTTGCCACCTCTTCCTTCTTTTCCTTTAATGCCTTCAATTGCTCTTTGAAATTTCTCTTTTTAATTTTGAGACATTCCTCGTTTTAATGATTCTACAAACGGATCTGTTGCGAACATCATAATAGACATTCCTATTGCTAAAGCACCTGCACCTACTATTTGTGCTCCTGTAGCTATGGCTATTGCTCCACCGGTTGTTCCTGCTCCAGCAAGAGCTAAGCCACCACTACCTAAAGTTAGTGTGCTTGACATAAACGATGTAACACCTGGTAAGGTCGCAGCATAAGCGCCTCCAAAAGCTCCAAGTACTCCACCTATTCCCCAACCAGTAAGATAATCTCCACCAACTGCTTCGCTAACTTCTCCACCAACAACAGAACCAACTCCAGCACCAATCAAAACCAATCCTGCCCCTTGGGCACCTGGAATAGCCATGCACACAGCACCACCGACTATCAGGGCACCTGAACCAATTTTCATCCATGTTTCATCTGTCCAACTAAATGGATTCCACCAAGCATTTCCATAAGGGTCAATTCTCATAATCGGAGTAATGTGTTTATTGTGGACCATATAATATACTGTTAAATAATCATTATAACTATTTTAATCTTTAAATCCATTACCTTTTACGTATTTAACACTTAGCAAAATATTTTTTTATGACACAATACTCTTTCTCTAATATGCATAATCTATAAATTATGGTGGTTTTAATGATTTAAATAAAACGTTGTTAACCAACTATAGTGAGTCTAAAAATTTAGTAAATATAGCCTAACTATTATGATAACTAATATCTAGGCTATACATCAATATTATTTTATAAATATTTTTAATCAATTAAATTAATAATCTTTTTATTCCAATAACACTTTATCGTTTCAAGTGTTTTACGATTAGATTTTAAAGTTATATAGCTATCCTTTGTGATGACACCATTTCTTTGATATAACTTTTTTCCCGCTTCTACGAAAACAAACCATCCAGATTTAATTCCCGGACTACCAATATCAAATTTTTCAAATATAATATCTTTTAAATCATCCCATTTAACCTTCTTAATAACACCGAATAAACATTTTGCAGTTATATAAGTTTCGTCAATAATTATCCATTGAATCATTTTTTTACCCCATATATTCAAAAATAATATAAAACCAATTATTCCAATAAAGAGTGCTATATATGCATATTGAATTGTTGGGTTTTCAGGTGAAACTACGATAGCGTAACCAGTAATTATGGATAATAATAGTGGCATTAATAATCCAACCGTACCACCAATCATATAATACAAGTATGTAAAATATACTTTTCTTTTCATAATGCTCCTTACTATTGAATTTGTATTAAAGAGAAAGCTGAAATTGCAAAACCAGTCATGGCCTGATATGCCCATGAGCCTGCAGGAGTATAAACTGGCGATAATGATTTTGCCAGCTGGGTGAATAAACCTCCAGTTGGTGATTGCCCTACACCTGAATTGACAGCACTTCCAAATCCGAATGATGCAACACTGGTTAGTGCTGTAATCCCACCAACAATAGCGGCATGTCCCCAATTTATTTCATTAAATGTTTTATCCTCAAATATCATTTGACTAGAAGTGTCACCGAGGAATCCCACAGCAAAACTTCCAATGGCAGCCCAGCCTATTCCACCAGTAGTAACCGCTATATCAACCATAAGTCCAGCAGCTGCATCTACTACCGCACCGTGAGCAGCACCTGCCCAAAAGTTATCTCCACGTGCAACTGCACTTATTCCACCTATAAGTCCTCCAAATATTCCCCCAAGAATTGTTGATGCAAAATTACCTTCACTATCAATCATATTTACCGGAGTATAGTGTTTATTGTGGATCCAGTTATAAGTGGTTAAACCATTCAAGTTTGTATTTATAATTTATATTATATATTTGGATTTTTCTGTTAACAAGAGATATTTCGTTGTGTCAAGTTTACTTCTATTCATATATTTTCCTAATTTTAACACATCTGAAGATACCTACCTTTTCAGCAGGTAATAATAAACCTCATAAATAGCTGGAAAGTATGTGTTTTCTATATAATTTATTATATCTATACTATTCATATCGCTAAATATATTTTTTAAGACATTTTCTCTATGCTTGTCAATTAAAAAAATAAAACCTTTGAGTTTAATTATATCGTTATATAATGCTCTGTCAACATCCATATTATTTAATATTTTACTTCTTAGTGGCGGAGTTTTTGACTTTCCGATTAATACTTTTTCTGCTTTGAGGTTATTAATTACCATATAATTAAAACACTTCATAAAATGAGAATAGCTTACAACCAATAAATTTGTTAATTTATTTTTATCATTTTTATCAATAGAAATATATTCATTAATAGATGCTGCAAAACCCCAAATAAAACTACCCCATGTCGAAGTAGAATAAAGTTTATCTTTATTTATTAAAGTAAATTTATTTTCAATTACATAATTTTTAATGTTTAATCCATATATTTCTAAAATCTTACATAAGTCTAAATACATATCCAGATATTCACTACCTACTAAAAAATAGTCTTTTTCTTTCAAACACTTTATTTTTTCAATTATATCACCTATTAATTTATCATCACTAAATATAATATTTGCCTTTTCAAGCACCTCATCCTTACTAGCTAGATAATCATTTTTAAGAATCCAAATAGCTTTCTTTAAAGCTCTTAAAAAATACTTTATCATCTCACGAGTATTATTAGTAAAAGCAAGCCAATGAAAATCATTTGAAAACATTTCATAATCATACTGTAAATATTCCACACATATTTCACGGCTAGGTAATTCCAAATCTGAAAAATAATCTTTTCCATATGCCAACTTCCAAATATTTTTTTTAAACGGATAAAGTACTCTTGTTGGATATGCAGTAAAATATTTCTTAAATTCTTCCTCTGTAAAATAATAATTATCGTGGTAATGATATTTTTTGTTTTCCTTGACTTTATGAGCCTCGTCAAGAAATGTTTTTAATTCTACATCTAATACGTTACTT
>ENA-UOOR01002895-UOOR01002895.1-fermentation-metagenome-genome-assembly--contig:-NODE-2895-length-16248-cov-3.681282_pt1 | contig 16248 bp, 16 predicted proteins | sample MGYA00245780_ERZ724029 | MGnify/ENA primary metagenome ERZ724029 (study PRJEB28704, sample SAMN03018315) | fermentation metagenome | biome: anthropogenic terrestrial biome; feature: soil; material... | reverse complement strand
GGGTTTTTAATTGGCAGGGATAGCTGGACTCGAACCAGCGGAATGCAGGAGTCAAAGTCATATTAAATTATTGTACTGCAATACATTTAACAGTATTGACGACTCTTTGACGACAAAAATAATTAATATTAACTGGACTTTATTATTATGAATAACCCGAAATATAACTCAACTACCACAACCAATAGAGTAAAATATTAATGCTACAAATTGCAATAAAATTGATGTACCCAAAATTAATTCCGGTTCACCCCCACGTGTGTGGGGCAGATGGATGAAATAAGCTACCATGCCTTTGTTAAGCACGGTTCACCCCCACGTGTGTGGGGCAGATGACGAAAAAACGATTTCATCTGGTGATTTTAACGGTTCACCCCCACGTGTGTGGGGCAGATACTCTCCATTTCGGGAAACAGTTTTCTGCCCGCGGTTCACCCCCACGTGTGTGGGGCAGATTCCTCGCGCACCTTTTTGAGCGTTTCAATTCTGCGGTTCACCCCCACGTGTGTGGGGCAGATGCAAGAATTAGAACTTGTTTATGATGATAATATCGGTTCACCCCCACGTGTGTGGGGCAGATGTCATCAGTGTTTTTGTAAAGCTCTGTTTGCACGGTTCACCCCCACGTGTGTGGGGCAGATGTTACATAGTCGAGCGAAAATTTGCCTACTACGGTTCACCCCCACGTGTGTGGGGCAGATTTCCAAATTCGGTTCTTCACTTCGCTCGAATTCGGTTCACCCCCACGTGTGTGGGGCAGATGACGTGGAAAACAAAGAGCGTAAAGCGGAAAGCCGGTTCACCCCCACGTGTGTGGGGCAGATGCCGCCCCATGTGGCTCTTGCTCCCCCGGTCATCGGTTCACCCCCACGTGTGTGGGGCAGATGTTGTAAGCGCTGACTGCCTCGGCGATGATCTCGGTTCACCCCCACGTGTGTGGGGCAGATGCATCGAGAGCATCACGAGCATCCTTTAAAGCCGGTTCACCCCCACGTGTGTGGGGCAGATTGTTATCGGCTCCTTTCGTTATACATTCGTGCCTCGGTTCACCCCCACGTGTGTGGGGCAGATGCCGTCAACGCCGAAGTGCTGAACTGCATAGTTCGGTTCACCCCCACGTGTGTGGGGCAGATACTTAGTTTACATTTTTAAAAAAGCCCAAATCTCAACTTTTTTTCTTTTAAATCTTGTTTGTAATAAGAAATAAACCTTCGAAGTCTATTATGCTACGTCTCGGTTCTCCGGTCATCTCTATCTTGAAACCTTGTTCAGTATCAAAGGAATAAATCATCATTGCTGCACCTTTCTCCTTACCCTCGTCAACCTTTTTCCAAAGTGTTTCTCTAACGATTGCATTAATGTTTCCTATAAAAACACCTGCCTTTGCTTCAAGCATCCAACGTGTAAGCTCTCCACGAAGCTTTTCGGGTGTGTTTTCCATAACAATGATTACCATAATTATCCTTTCCTCGTATCGTTGCATAAGTTGGGATTTCACCGTTTTTGAATTCTGTCTACCGTTATTATTACAGTAATAATAATTTTCCAAATAAACATTAAGAAAAATTAACTAAAAAAGTTTATGAATCAAAAACTTTACCTCGAATTTATTACTGTTTCTAAGGGAAATAAGTATAAAAAGCATAAAACCCTAATCTTAATTTTGAATTTATAGTTCTGCATAATTCCTACCACCGGTGACAAAATCAATCTCATCATCCCATAACTCACCTGCATTATCTTCATTAATATCGCATTCAACTTCGGGAACATCAAATATAAAAATAATATCATCTGCTATACGCTTTAAGATTTTTTGCTCTTTTATTAACACTCTGCACCGTATCCGTGCTTCTTTTTCTATATCAAAAACACTCTTTGAGGCTGCTGTACCAAAAGCTGCAGGAACTGTTGTTTGCAGCTTATATAGGTCGGCAATGTCATAAACAAAAGAAAGCAACTTACCTGTGTGAATAAAACCAAGTCCGGGTGAATATCCCAATGACACAATAGCAGCATGGCATAATCCATATAGACAAGCGTTTGCAGCTGACAAAGCTCGGTTTATAGGATCCGCTTCATTCCAACTCTGAGTCTTATAGTTCCTCCCTTGCCATTTTATACCGTATTGCTTACTAAAAAGCTTATAAGCTTCCCTAACACGAATACCTTCAAGTCCTCTTATCTGCCGTAAATCCATATTATCAGTCTTGATTTTTGGGAAGCGAAGCTGATACAGCCTTTTAACAACAAGTAAGTGTTTATCAGGATCAGTGCAAAATCGAGCTTGTTTTAACAAATTGACAGCACTACGTGTTTCGCCCATACCAACTGCATAAAAACGCATAATTCCTTCTCCGCACCACTCGATCATACAGCCATTTTCACTAACTGCTCTAACTGCAGCATGTGTAATACTTGTTCCTGGTCCTAATAAAAGGACGGTAATCGACGCAATTGGCACAGGAGTTCTTTCACCCTGACGTATTATAACAATTGCACTATTTTCTTGCTCTATTATAGCATGCTCAATATATAAATAGCTAAGACTGTCACGCAGTTTTGGTAGCTCATGTAAGTCTTTCGGCATTAGGATTACCCCCGAGGGGGGAGCAGTAAAAGCATTCCAAAGCCGTATGCTTTCCCTGCTCCTATACCCTTTTGGAATGCCTTAGAAAATAGTGCTGCATCCAAAACAACTAATTCTCCTCTAAACCGAATACCGCCATGCCACGCTTCAGTACTTGAATGTTTTGTTTTAACCATCACTTTACTTCCTCCCTCTTCCCTTACCCAGAGCAGAGAGAATCCGTTTTGTTCTGCTTTTTTCCTGAGCCATTCAACTCGTTCTTCTTCAGTTTTAAGCAAAATTCGGCGGCTGTTTTTTCCCTCACGTTTTTCTTTTTTCGAAGGAATACATAAGAGGTCAAACCCGAATCTATTTCCTGCTCCGGTAACGGAGCTAACATAGCTTACTTCTTTCGGAGTGTCCTCTATGTAAAAACCTTTCTCTTCAAAAGAATTCCAGTTGGGTAAAACCGGAGATAAAACATATAGCTTTATATCCGTGCCTGAATCGACAAGCCGGTATAAAACACCCAAGCGACTTCCTTCGGAATTGCTACCGTTATTACCAAAACCAGACATTATATTTCTGTGCATATCCTGTGCATTACGAAGACACTGCCGAACCGATGCAGATCTTCTGTCGAGTATGAATGCCGAGATAAACATCATCAAATCTCCTTTCCGGGAAGAACCATATTCTTTATTCGCCGATAACCGAAGTTTCTCAAATGATCATTGGTAACAACATCCCTGCGAAGAGCTTCACCATTCATATCGTCATATTCACGTAGATAGTAACCACCATTCATACGATTGGGACGGCTACATAAGGGATATTTACTGATCGCTTCCGGAATGCTGTCATAATCGTTTGTCAATGCTTCATAAACAGGGCGAGAAGGTACGCAGCTCTTACGTCCGAGATATATCTGCCAGACGGGGTGAAAAAGTGCATCTCTTATCTGTTCTAATAATAACTCATCTCCCGACAGGGCAACGGTAAAACATGCATCTTGCAGATATTGGCATGGTGTTAATATTGTCGGACCGCCTTCCCTTTTTTTTCCCTCGGCATTATACAGAAATTTTCTTTCTCCTGTTACAGTTTGAAAGTCTTCAAGTAACCAACCACTTCTGTCGGCTCTTACACCCATTTCTATATTACCGAATAATTGCTTTATTTTTTCATCGCCTCTCGAAAGTCCCATTGCACAGGAGATAATCCCGACCACACCTGATTTTGTGGGCATTAAAACTGTATCCCGAAAATCCCAACGAGATCGCTCACCCCAGCTCTGAAGTACACCCTCGAGCCTTAAAATCAAAATAGGTATTGACATTTTCGATAACCCCCAATCAACCTATTAATCCGGTGCAGCTCTCCAAAAGTTCTTTCAGATTAAATATTTGTTTCGCTTTTTTGGGACAATCAGAATCGACTGCGGAGAACCAGTAACGCTCTGAAATATCAAGTCCGAATGTTTTATCGAAATTATCTATTTCATGGGCGAGTTTGTCAGAACTTTGTCTAATCAGTCCTTTTCCACCGTTACTATTTACGGGTATTTCAAAAGCATTTACGTAACTAATGGGTATTTTTCTATCCTTAACCTCAACACATATAACACTTGGATAAACATTTCCGCCAAAGCTGTTCTGCTTACCCGATGGATTAGAGAACGCCATTGTTTCTATAAGTATTGGAATCAAATCCTTTGCATTCTGCACAGCGTCGGGTGAGCTTTCCAGATTGCTTAGAAGCTGGTCGGTATCAAGCGACGCATAGATATAATAACAGCATGAATTGAAATCGGTGTCTCCCATCATTGCTGAACCAGAATCATTAGAATAAAGCTTGTTTAAGTCGTCAACAGCGGTGAAAAAATCGCTCTCCATATTTACTCTGTTGGTAGATACAGCATGAGCTACCTGTATAGAGGCCTCCGTATCGGCAAAGGAATCGTCTGTAATCATTCTACCGAAAAGTGCTATGTCGAGTGTTATCGGACGCACCTTGGCACTACCTTTAAGCGAATTCTGCCAATCCTTCACTTTAAGCTCTTTTACTTCTTTTACATTTGTACAGGAGTTTATCTTTGCTTCAACAATATCGGCGACAGCTTGTACATCCTCTGCCGAAAAAAACATAATCTGTTCGGTTGAACGGCCATCTTCGGTCTCTTTCGTTTCTTTATTACCCAGTCCGCTGATTTTCTTTCTAACAATTTCCAAATAATCCTGCTGTATTCCTCTGTTTTTTAACTCCTCAGCAACAAGCTCGGGCAGGTATCTTGTCCTTATACCGAGGTTAAGTTCGTGGAAAGCTTCTGATCTGCGCCAGGTATGTTTTAAGCATTGGCTGGATATTCTGCCTCTCTGTACTCCACCGAAAAAGCAGGATTTCGGGCTTCCGGTTTCGTCACGGTTAAGGTTTGTGGGGGGATAACTCTTCAAAATATGAAATTCGATTAACATTTTATATTCCTCCTATTATTTATTATCTTCTTTTTCGCCAAAATATGTTTTTGCCCATTTACGTTGAACTGGTCTATCCGGCAGCGTCCATAAAAGCAAGTCCTCAAGCAATTTAGTAAAATCGGGTGCATATCCTTTTTGTTTTACTATTCTGATCAAGCGACTGATCTTTCCTATAAAGTAATCATCATGAGCGTTCCATTCTGTATCAAGAAGTGCGATAACACGTTTATCCATGCTATCCATCTCTCTGCCGATAATTGCCAAGCAATCAATAAAGGTTTTTTGTTGTACGGTAATATCTTTCCAAAAACAAATGCAGGCAGCGGTAATATAAAAAGCATTTTCTTGCCAAGGTGACACTGTTGCAGGTAATACACGGTAAAAGGCAGCCACTGCTGCTCCGTCTGCATTTGAGAGCGACTGCCCGAGGCTACGCTTTAAAGCGGTTTTTTCTCCTTTACCAAGTTCCTCAATTCTTTTAAGAAACAACGAGATATTTTCTTTTTTTATACTATTATCGGTCATCAAGCCAACCTCCCTTCTTTAATTTTTTAGTAATAAATGTTCCAAGATTCTTTCCCGCCAATGCCTGCCATTGCAATATTTTTGCAGAATTTCCGAGACCTTTGGTGATATTATTCAAGGCGTCTTTTGAAGCGTTTCTTAAAGCTTCACCGGTTCTTGCTTTAATAGGCACTTCCCAATTGTTGATACTTGAATTTGCTTTTGAAAGTGTGACAGAAAACTCACTGAGAATAAATTCTCTTGCAGATGCAAAATATAGAGCACTCACCTGCTCCGATAAATTTGCGAACCTGCCCTTATCCTTTTGTGAATTTGTCTTTCCCTCCAATTTTTGTACTGATCTTTTAATAATACTTCTAAGAGTTGTTCCTATACTTTCGGTGAGTAAAACACTGTCTTTTAACAAATCAAGCTTATCGACATCCTCCATAAGCCTTATGTCAATAGGGAAGGTGTCCTCACACCAACTATCTACTGCATATATGGCACCCTTGATGCCCCCTATAAGTCCGTAGGTGTGCAGAGTAATAAACGGAGAAACATCATCAATATTCATTTTTTCTCGTATGACTTTTAAAATCCGGAGATCGGTATCTGAATCTAATATCCTTCCCATATCCCGCCAGACTTCTCTGCTCTTTCTCGCTTTTAAGCTAACTCGTTTTTTCTTGTCATAATAGTAGACAACATGTGGATCTGTCCAGTTTGACAGTTCCTTGTAATCCCAACCACGTTCAAAATAAATCTCACTTATTTCAATTCCTTTTTCGGTTTCTTTAGGTATAAGAGTAATACGTCTTGGCATGCTTGTTAGCCCGTGCAACAGGGAAACCCTTGCTATTTTTTCCGATACCGGTATTTTAACATTGCTGCGCCATATTACGGGAGGCTCATCAAGAGAAAGTTCTTGATGTTCACTTCTGCTGATCATGCTTCCCGCAAGCGTTTCAAACAGGTTTTTTCCTTCATAAAGAAAATATATCGGCGGTATTCCGTTGATTGAAAAGAAGCAGCTTCTACCTTCATAAGTTGCAAATGCCGTAAATGTACATAACGCTTGCAAGCATTCTACTGCTGAAAATGAATATGAATCCTCCAATCCATGCCAGAAATGCGTGTGGTTATTACCAACAGGAAGCTCTAAAAAGAGTTTTGCCGCAATGGTTTTTTTGTCCTGTTCTGAATAGTCATCTGATGGAGACTGCAGGAAAGGGTGTTTTTCATTGAAAAGGTCGAAACGTTCACCATCCTTATTGCAGTTTGTTACATAAGCATCAATAATGCTCTTGTTAAAATAACCCTCCTCGATCAATTCGGAGATATCACTTATCTCATTGGGTCGAAATGCATCAATCAGAAAAGCAATTAATATTCTCTGAATAGAATAGGATACAAGGGGGGACGCTGCACATACACGGCGGATTTTATGTGCATTTTTCAGTACTCCGAGGATACCTCTGTATTCAACGCTTCCGTCTGACAATTCTATGGGAATCCAAGGTTCATTTAATACATTAAAACTGTACATTTCATTCCTCCTTTTTAATTATTCCAAGCTGCTTATCAGCTATAAGGGTTATGGTTTTATTACTCTTATTAAACGAATATTGATTGTTTTTGGATGGTATCAGTGTTACTCCATATAAGAGACCACCTCCGTCAATGAATTTTTCATACTCATCATGCGGTTTCACACCGTGGAAATCCTTAGCTCTTATTGAGAAGGATCGGTTTAAAATTCTTTTAGCCATTTCTTTTGATGGATTGTGCGCTCCCTCGGTTTCGGATGGTGTTACAATCGCAAACCGAAGCTGTGGTTCACCTAATCTCGTAAATGCCTCCGAAGCTGTCATGTCACCGCTGTCTTCGTCAAAGAAATCACCTACATAATTGGAAAAGAAAGAATCTTTATTAGGTATAGGAAATATTACTCTCTTTGCTTTTTCTGAATTTAAATCATCTCTAAAAGTCTTTTCTGCCCATGTATTGTACTCATCCTCCGAACCACTTTCCGGTACAGCTTCGTAAACACTATCAACAAGACATCTTATATCAACAGGTAAATTTATACCGCTCTTTCCAGCAATCGCCTCAAGAGTTTTCATCAATATCCACTTATTGTAAACGGCTTCAGTAGGTTTGAAGGCGTTGCTGTTACAGGGTGTCAGCACTATAAAAAGCGGATATTTATGTTTATTGGAACGTTTTCTGCCCGAATGACGATGTAACCTACCCATTCTCTGAAGCAATAAATCTATGGGAGCTATTGCACTCATCATAACATCGAAGTCTAAATCAAGACTTTGCTCCACTACCTGCGTTGCTACAAGTATCGCTTTTTTGGGACGAGCATGGTAATCTTTGTTTTCTTTGAAAAACAGGCTTTTCTTTCCAAAAAGATTTAAGCATTCTTCTTCGATAATCTGCCTTTCTCCAGCAGGAAATCTCGCATGAAAAAGTATAATTTTTATATCGCTGTTATCTGTTCTTGTACGTAACTCAGAGTAGAAATTTTGTGCTTCCACCACTGTGTTCATTATTATACAAAGGCAACCTCCTTCACGAACTTGATCTATTGCCAAATCCGCCAGAACCGCCCAATCGCCGAGTATGGGAAGTTTTTCGATGAAAACATGGGATTTCATATATGTTTCTGCAACCTCATATTCTTTAGTAGGACCTTCTTTTGTCACGGTTGTTATTAATGGATAGATAGATATAGGCTGCCGACTACAATCACCGCCATATGCTTTTATAATAGAAATCCGACGTTCTTCGGGTAGTGTTGCTGATAATAGTACAACCGGTATTTTAAGCGTTGCGCACCAGTTAAGGAGTCTTTCAATAATAGAATACATATAGGTGTCGTATGCATGGACCTCATCGATTACAATTACTTTTGACGCTATTCCAACTGTTCTGAGTATGCCGTTGCGAATACGCATAATCGACATTAAAACCTGATCTACCGTACCAACCGCATATTGTGACAGTAAACCTCTGCGTAGAGGAGCAAGCCAGGATTCCATATTCCTGTAATCGCTTTCATTGTCTAATAAATTCATCTTATTCTTTTGCACTTCATCATCAATCATCCAAGCCATCGAGTGTAGCAAACGTAAACTGGATATTTTTTGACCATTAAGAAATTCATTTATTCTTTCGTACATTTGATTGCTTGTTGCTGCAGTAGGTAAAGCTACATAGAATCCTATTTTGCCAAACTGCTTTAATAAATTCACCGCAAGAAAAAGTGCTGCTTCCGTTTTTCCTTCACCCATTGGAGCTTCAATAATGATCAAACCGGGTATTTTTTCGAAATTATCCCATTCTTTTACAATTTCAGCGCATTTTCGCTGCACTGGGCGAATTGTTTCGTCTGTTATAAACGTAAACATCTCAGATAATTCTTTTGCGGAGATTACCTCATTTTTCTGAAAACCGCATCGTTTGATAACCACACTTGCGGCTTTTTCCGATTCCCTTTTATACTCCATATCAGATAAGTTTCTATCTATACCGAAAAATTCTTCCTGTCCCGATGCTAACCAATCTGCAATAACAGTTACTCCCCATATTAGAACAGCAGCTCCGTCATGATCATTACATACGCTTAAACGGTTAAAATCAACATTGAAAATTTTGCATATAAAGTCAAATAAATTATTTTGCATTTCCTCCCAATATTTTACATCATTACAGCTTTTTATTCTTCTGTAATTATTTCCGGCTTTTTGATGATGGAGCCTTAATAAGGTTTGTATCATTTTTTTTATATTTTTTGAAAGATCTAAATTTCTAATCTCGAATATTCTTTCAAGTATAATTTTCGTACCAACTTCATGCCTATAATCCGTATCAACACTAATTGAAATCTTTCCTCTTTTTTGCAACTCAATAATAAAAGGTATTTCATTAGCTTTTCCTTGAAAAGACGGATGACATTTACCAAGATCGTGTAGAGCAGATATTCCGATAATTTCATTAGTAACATCAATTCCAGAAAAATATCCATTTATCAAATCGCCAGCAGTACACATAGAGCTGTCGGTAAGTAAAGCATTAGCTATGCTTCCAACGTCAATCATATGATGAACAAGCGACTTTTCAGGCAGACTTTTAGCCCAAAAACGATACAGGTCTTCCATTTCATTCTTTCCTTTAACAGATTTAAATATCATGGTTATTTATTTCATTTTATGGAAATTAACATAAATCATCAAAAGTCAATGCCAACGACACGACCACCGCAGAAGTAATATATCGAACTAATCAACTTTTGAAAATCAGCGGTTAAAGCAATAACAAAATTTATCAAGATAATGTTCAACATACCTGCATATTGGGTATACAAAGTCATTCTTATAGTGTAATTTAAAAAGATATTCATGAAATGTTTTTTCGTTAAAAAATGTCTCATAATACTTTCTGTAACCTATAGCTCTTACTGTCACTTTTCCCGCCTTTTTCATTTTAATGGCTGTGTTTTGCATCTTCGTTTTTCCGATTTACGATACTTTTAAAAGCCGATTTAAATTAATACACATAAATGCAAATATTTTTTATAATCCACAATAAATATATAATAACACGTTATTAACACTTTTTCAAGTAAAAATGAAATAATATGTAGAATTATGATAAATAATGTATTGATTTACAATTCAACAGCATCACTCTGCTTTTATACTACTCATCTTGTTTTAAATTTGTTCTTCATTTTGGTTGGCACTGCTGTTGAAGCTTCATCTTGAATATGATCGTGAACTGTATTGTCTATTTGTTTCTGTTGATTTATCTCATGTACTTCAGCTTTATGGTGTTCTTGATTCTTCTGATATTTTTTAAGTATCGCTTTTTCAACTGTTTCTTTATTGGCATAATGAACAGTTCTTGCATACATCTCAGGTACAGAAAAGGCTTCTTCAAATTTTACTCCCCATTTTAAGAACAATGGTAGTTTTGATTTCATCGGATTGCAACCGGTTTTCATTACAATAAAACTACCTTTAGGCATAGATTTCAATTCGTCCACCGTCATCAACGCTCTGCCTATCATATCAAGTTGCTGGGATGAAGCTTTTCCGCCGTTGTTTGATATATTGCCGGACATACCGGAGGAAGCGCCTTTTAAATAACGGCTTGACAATATCACTCTTGGCATTTTATCGCCTATCCTTTCTGATATTTTACGGTATCTTCAAAATCAATTATTCCGTTTATCCTTTTTACTTCATCGACACAACGAATATGTAATTTACGCAGCTGATCCTCGTCAAGATCATCTACTGTTGCCAGCATATTTGCAAGCTTCGCAAGTTCTACAGCAGTTTTAAAAATATTACGGTTGATATTACCCTCGAAGCTCTGCATACGATTATCAAATATTTTAGATAAAACTGGTGCGAGATAATCAACTTGATTACTCCCGGTTTCTCTTTAATATTCGTAGTGTGTCCACAAGCTTAATATTTTTATTGTTTTTTCATCTTCGTAAACTTGATAAACAAGCCTATGTTTGATATTAATTCTCCGGGGATATAACCCCGATAGATCTCCAACAAGTTTTTCATATGGCGGAGGATTCTGAAATGGGTCTCCCGAAATAATTTCAAGCAAGTTCTTTGCTTTTTTATCAAGACCTACAGCTTTTAATTTTGGAATGTCTTTAATGGCCTTTTTGTCATATACAATCTTATACATTTACCAAGATACCTCATCTTCCGGAACACATTCGGAAAGAGGTTTGTTCATCCCCTCTATAAGCCGCTCCTTAAGTTCGGGAACGGAACATATATACAAGGTTTCAATTAACCCGTTATAATCTTCTTCGCTCAAAATAACGGCATTTCCGTCCTTCGTGCTGATGTTTACAGGCTCATTGTATTTAATTGTTTGTTCCAGTAAACCAAAAATGTTTTTTCTGAAATTTGTGATATTTACGTTAGTCATCATTTTTCACCCCTCCTGTATTATATGTACGTTATAGCGTACATTATACGCATTGTCATGATTTATTTATAAAAACAAAAAACTGGAAGCAATCTGCCTCCCAGCTCTTTCTGTCTCGTCATAATTAATTTGAAACCGATTTTTTTGATTTGCTATTAAGCTCTGTTAATCGTTGATCAGAGCTTATCATCCCGAAAGATTTATTTAGGTTATTTACCTCTACCGCATATTCGGGAAGCGGAAATACATTTGAATTCATAATGGTATTATATCGTTAAAGATGAGAGGATGCTTCTGGCTTCACTTCAAGCGTCTGGAACGAGGGCATTTCAAATGGCTGACCGCTGGCAAATGCAACCATGACTCTTTCAGAGGAGCTTACCCATCTCATAAAAAGTACGGGAGTAGAACAAAAACCGCGTAGAAAAAAAGTAATGTATAAAAATACACTAAAAGTATGATTTTACAATAATTATTTTGATACAAAACTTCCTTTCAAACATTTATCTCTTATACAGAATTTCGTTCGAAAGGAAGTTTAATATTTACTTTTACACAAAATTTTCTGCGGTTTCGTGGGATTTGTCGGTAATGATGGTGATATCCATGATTCAACTTCTTTTTACAATGTACAAAAAAATAATACTCATAAATGTTTAATAATATTTTGCTCCGGATTTAATCATTTCTTCTCTAACAAACTTTCCGTTAATTTCTCTTGGTAGTTTATTTTCATTAATCGCAATTACTGCGGCTATTCCTGCGGCTTCACCGCTAGAACGTACGGGTGGTTGTATTCGAAGCGAACTTTGAGCAAAAAAATCAGCACCTAAACAACGTCCAACAACAAATAAATTATCTAAATCTTTTACTACAAGTGACTTGTAAGGTATTTCATAAAAAGGTTTTCCGTCATTAATCGGCCTTGCATTAGATACATATGTTAATGTCTTCCCATGAACATCAATTGGATAATTACATTGAGAAAAATGGTCATCAAATTTTTTTCTAGACAAAACATCCTCATTAGTAAGCACATATTCTGTTAAAATATGTCTTGTTTCTCTTATGCCAACCATTGAAGCAATTTCAGATATATATGATTTTTCAAATCCTTTTAAATACTTTTTATAAAAACATAGCTGTCGATAAATTCTCTTTTTTCCTTCTATTTGAGTTTTTGTAAGGTGTTCGGGGTTAGTGCCATCAACCTCATCAAAAAATTCAGGATTATTAAAAGTCATAGAGTCAGGACGATTGCTTAAGCTGAACGCTTGCCAATATAATGTATCTTCCTCTAATAAATCACCATTTTCCTTTGCTTTCATAAATACATCATTTAAAGTCCAATTAAATCCATAACTAGATACGACAGCACCATATGTTTCTTCAGGTGGATCAAAAATTACTGCTCCATCATTTCCTGTTCTTTCAATTTCGTTCTTAATGAATTCGCTGAAAGCAACACGATCGATCCCCCCAACAGTGTATCTCAAGGAAATAGGTTGTGTTTTTCCTGTGGCAGGGTTACCTTTTAGATATCCAGCATTAGCATAAGTTGAAACGTCCCCATCGCCCGTTGCATCTATGAATATATCCGATTCTACTAACTGTATACCTGATTTATTTGCTATTACAACACTATTTATCGTTGACCCGTCTTTTATTACATCGCAAATATAAGTATAATAAAGAATATTTACTCCTGCTTCTAAACACAATTCTTCTAATACTATTTTTAAAAGAATTGGGTCGAACTTCTCCCCTCGGTTTCCAGCAGCGCCATTAATGTCAAAAAGACGTTTTTTAATTACTTCCGCTATATATGAACATTGTGGTTCGCCTTCTATATGTACTTTCATAAAAGGTGTAACTAATGCGTTTGTCGCTGATCCACCAAGAGAACCAAATTGTTCAATAAGTAAAACGTTTTTTCCCCGTTGAGCTGCAGAAATAGCAGCAAATGATCCCGCAGTTCCTCCACCGCATACAACTATATCGGTCTTACAGTATATGGGCAATTCTTTTGAATATGTTTTCATACGATCCTCCAATAATTACTTATCCAGTGTTTCGCTCAAAACGGTTTTATACTCTTTTATTGCATCTAATATATTCAAATCTTCAGTAATAACCCATCGGCAAAGGCAGCCTTTATTAATTAAATTGTTTGACAACATTTTATAGTTTATCATTTGATATTTAATACCTTTTTTTATCAAATAATCAACAGTGTATTCCGAGTATTTTTCAAAAGGATACGGCTTCGGCTTCAAAGTTGAATAACGGCGATTGGCTAAGTCTTACCGTGTCGGCTCCTCACTGACTATACACACGACACCGAACTGTCGCACCACCTCGCTTTTATTCTAGGATTCTATATCTTTATATCTTTATATCCATTCATGTCGTGCGTATAAAAGATACCAATTTTCGTTGATTCGTATCTCTTTCTTTACAAAATAAGGAAAATTCGGCTCCCATGATTGACCAGTTTCAGAATAAATCAAGTATATATAGCCATCGCCACCGATATCCCTATTAAAAATAAACATTACATATTTATTCTGCTCTGCATCTTTTTCCGGATATATACTTCTGCATTTTATTTCATTTTCCCCATTGTACGAGGGATAAGTATCACTCTCCGCCATTATTCGGTGTAGCGCGTCTGTAACCGCATTGCTGTAGATCGCGTGCTCTTCGTATTTTACAAATTCTTTGTAGCTTTCTGTACTCCTGATTATATAGCCATCCTCACTTGGGGTCAGATTTATGGTATCGTTTTCAATAAAAACATTTCCCAGCAGCTCGAAAGCATCGATATTTTTTTCAAAATTGCTTACCAACGATTGGTTGTATTTCTTTTCCATTTTAGCTATCTCAATGTGATGGGAAAAGATAAGAGAGTATATTATCCATGCAGCTATGACTATGACTATGCTTACTATGACTATGCAGAAAGAAAGCAATACCTTTGCATACATTGGTATTTTTCTTTTTACACCATTGTCTTGTTTGAAGTAACTGTTATCCAAAATAATACCTCCGTTGGATTATTCATGACTATACTCCAATTTTTTATCGTTCGCAAATAAACAATTTCCAATACGTGTAAAATAGTGTTATAAACGACCAAAATTGGGTCAAAATGAATATTACGATATTAAAGTGCAGTAATGCCGGAGAGCTAGTGCGGCGATGACGGTTGAAAAAAGCGGCGGCATTCATTCGCGAAGGAAATCGATTAGCGGTTTATCGGTTTATTCATGACAATCACAGACATTTCGGATTAAGGTGGCTTTTAAGAAGATTAAGTATCTGTCCGAACGCGTATTATAACTATCTGAAAAAGAAAAAATCCGTTTTTCAAACTAACAAACAAACTGTCCTTAATAGGATACAAGAAGTATATCATGATACCGAAGGAAGGCTCGGACACCGTAAAATGAGGGTTTTCCTTTCGAGGAAAGGTATTATTCTTAGCAAAACGACCGTTCACAAATACATGAACAAGGAACTTGGGCTTTATTCACTCCTGAGAAGGAAGAAACCTGTTTATGCTAAGGGACAGGCACACAAGGTGTTTCCTAATCTGTTTGAACAAAACTTTACAGCAGATAGAGCGAACCAGAAATGGTGTACCGATTTTACATATCTGTTTTTGAAAGACGTAAGAAAACGATACAACTGCTCAATAATCGATCTCTACGACCGATCTGTTATCGCAAGCTTGAACGAAAAGGAAATGACCGCTGAGCTGGCAATAAATACGCTTAAAAAGGCACTTTCCACACAGCCGGCAATGAAAAACGACTTGATTCTACACAGCGATCAGGGTTCTCAATATACTTCAAAGGCGTTTATCGAGTTTTGTGAATCTGCAAATATCACTCAGAGCATGAGTAAAGCGGGATGCCCGTATGACAACGCTCCGATGGAAAGGTATTTTAGCACCTTGAAAAATGAGCTTATTTATCAGCATTATTACTGTAATGATAAAGACCTTGATGCGGCGATAGAGGATTTTGCCTATGTTTGGTACAATCACGTCAGACCGCATTACTATAACAACGGATTGACTCCGTTCGAATCTCGCTTTAATTCGAAAAATATTAGGTCAGACTGTTACAATTTAGCTTGACCAGGACAATCATTAATGCATCATATGGGTGTTGAAATAATCCTATAAGTGACATAATTCAACAATATTATTGTTAAATTAACGAATGCATAATATTTTAACTATCTATTAATTTACCATAATTAATATTAAATGTCAACATTAATATAAAAATATATTTATGTTAAAAATTTCAAAATCTATGACGATGTTAATAAAATTAATGAAGTCTGTATCAGAACAATTTAATCAGGCGGCTTTTTTCGTTGGAATGAGTAAACTATTTGAATACAATTAACAGTAGGTTAATTGTATTCACTCCCGAATACGACCGAAACCGTGTCAAAACAATAAAGTAGAATTTCATTCCCCCACTATTGTTGAAACTTATATATTGCACGCACTGATAAAAAGGTGTGTGCTTTTTATACCTATAGAATGTTGTAAACATTCTATAGGTATAAATCTTTTAGTTGTCTTAATTAATATATTTGAGTAATAAAAAAGGAGCTTAACGCTCCCCTTTGAATAAGTATTTTAATCGGTCTTTAAATGTAGGCTTGTCCGTACCGTCCGTGATGAGCCGCTGCTGTATTGTTCCA